>WARP01008914.1_pt1 | contig 15999 bp, 12 predicted proteins | sample 4769151 | NCBI WGS metagenome assembly WARP01 (sample SAMN08893023, study PRJNA449175) | gut metagenome | isolation source: rumen sample fed with dry roughage | host: cow | place: India: Nagpur | collected 2016 | reverse complement strand
CCATGAACACCATGTTGATGAAGCCGCCGCAGAATGATTTTAGGTTAGTGGGTTTGGTAGCGTTACCGCCAATACTCTGCGTGCCGCTGAGCAGCCATGGGTACATGGTGATGCTGGCGCAGTAGTTGGCCAGGCTGGTCTCGTCGTTTTTGTAGATAAAATGATGGTTGAGCAGATGCAGGTATTTGTCGGACAGCTCTTTGCCGAACATCTCTTTGATACGGTCGCACAGCATTCGGCGGTTCAAACGGATGAAGCTCGACTTGGGCAGTTCGCCGATAAGGGTGGCGATGTTCTTCTTCTCCACGTTTGCGTTGGCGTCGTACTTGCTGCCGGTGGCTGCGTTGGAGGCGTTGCAATAGTTGATGAGGAAATCCAGTTTGTCCTTCACCTCACGGTCTTCGTAGTGTTTCTGACGATAAAGAATATAGGACTTTGCTACCTCATAGTAGCGTTCTGCCATCAGGGACTTCTCCACCTGGTTTTGAATCTCCTCCACGGCGATGCCGTCGAAGATGGACAGGCGGCCCAGGATGTTGGTCATGACCTCCTGGTTAGGGAAGGAGTCAACAGACACGAAAGCTTTGGTGATGGCGTTGCGGATTTTCTCCACGGAGAAGGGCTCTCGTTTGCCGTTGCGTTTGATAATGTAGGTGTCTTCGATCATAGGTTGGTTTGATGCGTTAAGTTGTTATTTTAAAAACAGCAACTTATCAGGAAAAGGTATCCTTGCGGATAAGTGCGCTTTTATCCCGAAAGCTACTAAACTTCGGATTCAGGCAGGTCTTCTGGCTTGTCCCGCTTTTCGGCGTCTTCCCAACAACCAAAGGTTGTCAGTGACGGGGTGCCGGAAAGTTGTAAGGGGCTGACAGCTACGGGAATAGCTCCTGATTTTCACAGGATTCCCTTTTAATCTTTTCAGAACCTGAATCTGGTTGCAAAAGTAAGATTTTTAGAAAATCCATCCTCGAAACTTCTGGGGAATTTTATACACAATCAAATGTGTTTAAAGGCAATGCTTTTCGGATTTTGTGTTATCAATTGTTAATAAATTAATGGTATCTTTGCGCCCTGAAAAAAATCGCGTTCTATGGCAGCGAATGTAGCAATACTCATGGCCGCCGGGATGGGCACCCGTCTTGGGGCAGATTGTCCGAAGCAATTTCTTAATGTAGGGGGCAAGATGTTGATGGAGTACTCTTTGCAGGTATTCCAGGATCATCCCCGCATCGATGAGGTGGTGGTGGTGCTCCCGGAAGACTACTTGTCCGATGAGGCTTTGCTTGGCCGCTTGTTTGATACATACTCCAAAGTTATGCAAGTGCTCGCAGGCGGTGCTGAACGTTTCCAATCTTCATGGAGTGCTGTGCAATGGTTTGCCGACTGTCGCGATGCGAATCTGTTGCTCCACGACGCCGCCCGTCCGGGAATTACCCCCCACATGGTGGATGACCTGTTGGATGCCTTGCAGCACGCCGAGGCTGCTGTTGCGGCAATACCGGCTACGGATACCATTATCCGTGCGGATGAACAAGGGCATCTTCGGGATACGCTTGACCGACATAACCTGTATTGCGCCCAAACTCCGCAGGCCTTCCGAGCCGGATTGCTCTATGATTGCTTCGTCCAGTTGATTGAGCAGTCCGGCTTCCTCCCTACTGATGAGAGCGGCCTTGTGGCTCATTTCCGTCCCGATGTTCCGGTGATGATTGTTCCCGGTGACCCGCGCAACTTTAAAGTGACCTATCCCGCCGATGTGGAACGTGTTCGCCATGAACTGTTATGTTAATTATACCTATTTATTAATAACACATAATGAATATGAATACTAAAATTATTGTTTTTCTGATGACTGCCGTTGTTGGCTTAGTACTGAATACCCAAGCGCAAATCTTGAGGGGTGAACCGGATAAAGAAGGCGAGGTGGAAAAGGTTCGTTCAGCAGTAGTAATTGTAAATCAAGGACTTGATGTTTCAAAGGAGGAATTGACATTCCAAGGTACCTACCAGCAGAATGAGACGGATATGGCTTTTCGGAGCCAGGCTCGTGAGCGCGGATTGTGCGATTTTGCCAAGCATTACAGAACCAATGTCATCGTGGAACCCTATGTAAAGATTAAGAAAAAGAAGGGATTTTTTGTGGTTACCGTTAAAGGCTACAAGACCACAAGCCAAGTTACAAGAACGGGTAATGCAAGTTTTAATCCCGGTAGTACAGGCAATCCGAACCAGAAAAAGAAAATTGTCCCCAAAGCCAAACAGCCTACCGGAAAATAAGCCGTTGAACTTGATTTTTCGTACCGCTTCCAATTGTACTTTTTTTGTACTTTTGCAATCCCATTTTTACAATAATCTAATTTTAAAATAATATGGAAAAATTTGATCCCGCAACCAACCTTGAGAGATTGGACAAAAAAGACGCTTATCGTGGCGTCAACCCGGCTATCTGCGATAGCGCAACGTTTATGTTCGAACAGGCCAAGACCATGACCGACACCTTTCACGGTGAGACCGAGGGCTACTTCCTCTATTCCCGCCACTGGAACCCCAGCACCCTCTCCTTGGCGCAGTCATTGGCTGCCATCGAGGGCACTGAGCTGGCTTGGACCACCGGTTCCGGTATGGCCGCCATCACAGTGGCATTGCTGCATGAGGTGAAGTCTGGTGACCATATCGTCTCCAGCATGACCACCTACGGCGGCACCTTCGCCTTCCTGAACAACTACCTCAAGAAGTTCAACGTGGATGTTACGTTCGTGAACATGCAGGATCTTGACGCGGTGAAGAAAGCTATGCGTCCGAATACTAAGGTGGTCTATACCGAGACGATGAACAATCCGCTGCTCCGCATCGCAAACCTGCCCGAACTCTCCAAGATTGCCCACGCTGCTGGTGCAAAATTGTTGGTTGACAATACCTTCACCCCGATGATTTTCTCACCATACCGCTTGGGTGCCGATGTGGTTATCTACAGTATGACCAAGTATGTGAATGGTATGAACGACTGTGTGGCTGGCGCTATCTGCGGCTCCGCTGACTACATCAATTCGCTTATCGACGTGAATGACGGTACCGCCATGTTGCTCGGTCCCGTTTTAGACACCTTCCGTTCCACCAGCATCCAGAAAAATCTCCATACGCTGCATATCCGTATGAAGAAGCATGGTGAAAACGCTATGTATTTGGCTAAACGATTCAAAGAGACAGGTATTAAATACAACTATCCCGGACTTCCCGAACACGTGGATCACGAACTGTTCAAATCCATGATGAATGAAGGTTATGGATTCGGTGGCATGATTTCCATCGATATGGGAACGGCTGAGAAGGCTTCCGCCATCATGGAAGAGATGCAGCGTCTCGGCGTGGGTTACCTCGCTGTCAGCTTGGGCTACTTCAAGACCCTCTTCAGCAATTCGGGCAAGTCAACCTCTTCCGAAGTGCCGGAGGATATCCAGAAAGAGATGGGCATGAGCGAAGGCCTCATCCGTTTCTCCGTGGGTCTCGACAACGATCCTGAGCAGACATTCCAGCTCATCAAACAAGCTATCGAAAGCATACGCTAGGATTCTTTTCCTACGTGTGGATTCTGTGAAAGTCCAACGGTTGTTTCGTACGACCGTTGGACTTTTTGCATCTATTTTGTATCTTTGCACCCAAATTTACAACTTATGGAATATACGGTATCTCAAATAGCCGAACTTCTTGGAGCAGAGGTTGTTGGAAATCCTAATGAGGTGATTACAACAGTATGCAAAATTGAAGAGGGGGTGCAAGGAGGACTCACTTTTCTTGCCAATCCCAAGTACACACACTGTCTTTATGATACCCAGGCGTCCGCCGCTATCGTCAATAGCGATTTTCAGCCTGAGCGGGAGGTTCCTTGCACGCTCATCAAGGTCGCCAATTCCTATCTTGCCTTTGCCAAGTTGTTGAATTTCTATCAGGAGACACAGATGCTCAACGCCAAGGTCGGCATTTCCGATAAGGCCTGCATCGCAGCCACGGCGGTTATTGGGGAGAATGTCTATATTGGGGAGTTCGTCAGCATTGGCGAGCATGTGGTAGTGGGCAACGGCGCCCGCCTATATCCGCAGGTGTGTTTGGGTGACAATGTAAAAGTGGGAGACCGCACCACTCTTTTTTCGGGAGTGAAGATTTATGCGGACTGCGTCGTGGGCAATGACTGTATTCTCCATGCTGGAGCCGTCATCGGTGCGGATGGCTTTGGTTTTGCCGCACAGGATGGGCAGTATCTCAAGATACCTCAGATTGGCAATGTGGAGATTGGAGATCGTGTGGAGATTGGAGCCAATACCTGCATTGACCGGGCTACGATGGGCTCTACCCGGATTGAGAACGATGTGAAAATTGATAATTTGGTGCAGATTGCGCACAACGTTACGGTAGGAGAGGGTACTGGTATGGCCGCTCAGGTCGGAGTCGCTGGTTCCGCTCGCATCGGCCGTCACTGCATCCTTGCTGGTCAAGCGGGCGTTGCAGGCCACATTACGTTGGATGATGGTACCGTGGTGGGCGCCCAGGCTGGCGTGTCCCACTCCCTGAAGAAGGGGATGTACCTTGGCAATCCGGCCATTCCACTTGGAGAGGAGCGCCGCCTGATTGTGTATCGGCGTAAATTACCCTCCCTGTTTAACGAAGTCAGAAACTTGCAAAAACCTTCTTCTGACGAATAAATAGACTACATTACTCTAATTTTCTTTTTTACATGATAAAGCAAACAACGGTAAATGCCCCGATTTCCGTGTCGGGAAGGGGGCTGCACACGGGACAACAGGTGACCGTGACTTTCGAACCCGCACCCGCCGATACGGGAGTACGTTTTATACGCGCTGACCTTCCAGGCCATCCCATGGTGCAGGCTTCACCTCTCAATGTTTTTGACACCTCTCGCGGTACGTCCATCAAGGAGGGTTCTGCGGAGGTTCATACTATTGAACATCTCATGGCTGCCTTGGCTGGCTTGGGTATCGACAATGTCTTGGTGCGAACCTATGGCCCTGAAACTCCAATATTGGACGGCAGCTCCCGTATCTATGTGGAGATGCTCAAGGATACTGGTATTAAAGAATTGGATGCTCCGAAACGTGTGGGCACTGTCCGCCAAGAGATTACCTACTATAATCCCGATAATCAGGTGCGCCTCACGATCCGTCCCTCCGATCATTTCAAGATGACCGTGAAGGTGGACTACGGTACTAAAGTGCTCTCCGAGCAGACGGCCGTGCTTGACAATCTGGAAGATTTTTATCCGGAAGTATACAACTGCCGCACATTCGTATTTCTCGATGAGTTGCAGTTTTTGATTCAAAATAATCTGGTGCGCGGCGGCGATTTGGACAACGCCATCGTGTTTGTGGATAAGGTTCCCCGCCCGCAAGTACTTAAAGAACTGGCGCAATTTTTCCATAAGGAAGATATTACCGTCACCCCGGATCATGTGTTGAACAATATCACGTTGCGTCACGACAACGAACCCGCCCGACACAAATTGCTCGACCTCATCGGAGACCTTTATCTACTTGGGGTTCCGTTGCGTGCTGAGATCGTCGCCGAGCGCCCCGGTCACCTCGCCAATACTACATTTGCACAAAATATTTTGAAAAAGTCTGATTTTTGTGTAACAAATGCGTAAGCTTATCGTATAGACTGATGTTGATTTTTGATATTACTAAGAATTAGTAGTGTTCAATTATCGTACATAGGTTAATGGTTTGATACAGCGGAAGCGTGGTTGCTTCCGCTGTTTTTTTGTATCTTTGCGGCCGTTATTGTAAAACCGAATTTATGTTTCAGAAAATCAAGGATTATTTTCTAAACAAGCATCTTGTTAATAACAAGATAGATAGAAAACCTTGTTTGGTTTCCCTGCCTCATGCACGCTCCATTGGGCTTATCTGCGAAATTACCAACGAGGATAGTTATAAGAGCATATTTCATGTTTTTGCCCGTTTGCAAGAATCCGGGAGAAATGTCCGGCTTATTGGTTATGTGAACGATAAGGAGGTGCCTTTCTACTGCCTCCCGCAACTCACGGCCGACTATTTCTGCAACAAACATCTGAACTGGTATGGTCTGCCCAATATGGTGCAGTTGAACGACTTCGTGAAGATGGATTTCGACATGGTTATCGATTTTAACTATCGTTATAACAGCCCCGTCAAGGCTCTTCTTTCGTTGACCCGTGCCCGATTTATTATAGGTAGAATGTCCGAATGTGCTTCTCTGTACGACCTTTATCTGGATTGTGCAGACTGTGACAATTTGAAATATTTGGAGGCTATTCACAATTACACCCAAAAACTTAGTGGATATGAGCGGTGATATTAATCGATTCAAAGGGCTCGGTGTGGCGCTTGTCACACCGTTTAAAGCTTCTGGGGAGGTGGACTATCCCCGTCTGGAGGCCTTGGTGGAGAATATGGTGTGCAATCGGGTGGACTATTTGCTTGCGTTGGGCACCACCAGCGAGTATCCCACACTAAGTCCGCCGGAGCGCGATGATGTGTTACGTTGTATCACGGAGATCAACGCCGGACGTCTGCCGGTGCTGTATGGTTTGGGCGGACCGAACACGCAGATGATGATCCAGCAACTGTCTCGGGTGGAACGACTCTCGGTGGATGCAGTGCTCTCGGTGACACCTTATTACAACAAACCGAACCAAGCTGGCCTCTTTGCCCATTATAAGGCTCTGGCAGACCATTGTCCTCTGCCGATGTTCCTCTACAATGTGCCGGGAAGAACCGCTACGAACCTCCAGGCTGATACTGTGGTGCGCGTGGTGGAACAATGCCCCAATGTGGTTGGCATCAAAGAAGCTTCGGGCAGTATGAAACAGATTCTCTTCCTGCTCAATCATAAACCAGAGAATTTTCTGGTAATCTCGGGCGATGATATGCTGACCTTGCCCTTGATGGCTGCCGGCATGGACGGTCTCATTTCGGTGATGGCCAACGCTTTCCCTGCAGAGGTTTCCAATATGGTTCATCTGGCTGCCGCCGACCAGTTTATCAAAGCCCGCCTCTATCACGACAAACTTTTTGATATTTGCCAGGCCTGTTTCCAGGAGGGCAATCCGTCGGGTGTTAAGGCAATCCTCGCCGAGATGGGTAAAATCGAAAATGTCCTGCGGCTGCCGTTGGTGCCTGTATCGGATGCGTTGCGGGATAGAATACATCAACTTTTACAATAAATTTATTATGAAACGTCTGTTTTGCATGGTGCTGTGCCTGTTATGTATCGCTTTAGCTGAGGCGCAGCCCGTCAATAATGGATTGGATACAGCTGCCGTACAGCAATATGTGGAAGTTTGCCTGAATGTCACGCAGCTGGACGCCGTGTCCCGAGCCTTTTCCGTCGATAGAGTGCGCCGGCATGATGCCCTTTCTTTTGATGTCCGCATCTGCCTTGCCAAACCGGAATATGCTTCGTTTCTTGCCCTCGGATACCCCTATACCGTGGTGCCGCCAACGAAAGCCAATGTTCAGATGGCGACCACCTATAACCAAATGACCGCCCAGTGGAACTGCTATCCTACCTATTCCACCTATACCGCCATGTTGGATACCTTCCGTACTTGTTACCCCAACCTGTGCGACATCGACACCATCTTGGAATCTACCCCGGGGAATCATTCTCTTTTTGTGGCTCATATTAGCAGTTCCTTGGACGATAAAGGAGATCGTCCATCCTTCTTTTATTCTTCCACCATTCATGGAGATGAACCGGTTGGATACTATCTCATGCTCCGACTTATCGATTATCTGCTGACCAATTATGAATCCAATGATGCCGTGCGTCGGTTGGTGGATAGTGTGGATATATGGATTTGTCCTTTGGAAAACCCGGACGGCACCTATTTTTCTTCCAACAATCAATTGAACGAATATCCCTATTCCATCCGATACAACCGCCATTATGCAGATTTGAACCGTTCATACCCGGAGTTCGGTGCGTCAGCATCCGGCAACCATGAACCCGAGGTGCAGGCTATGATGGACTTCGGCGCGGAAAAACACTTTGTTATGTCTGCAAATTTCCACGGCGGTGCCGAAATCTTCAACTATCCGTGGGATACCTGGACCACCCAGCAGCGACCGAATACAGATCGTTTCTGGTGGAGTTTGGTGGGACACAGTTTCGCGGATACCTGCCAATCGTACCACAGCTCGTATATGACCGACGAGACGGACGGGGTTACAGAAGGGGGCGATTGGTATGTCATCACCGGTTCCCGTCAGGATTACTTCAACTATTTCCTCCATTGTCGGGAAGCTACCATTGAGGTTGGAGCCGACAAGGTGATTTCTTCCAGTCGGTTACCCAACTATTGGAACTGGATTCGGGCATCGTTGCTTCATTACATCGGGGAGTCTCTTTATGGCATCCGGGGTACTGTGACTGACTCCATCACCGGGCTACCCTTGGAGGCCAGGGTTTTCATACAAAATATCGACGAGGATAATTCGCATGTTTTTTCCCATCTGCCTGCCGGTGATTATCATCGTCCTATAAAAGAGGGTACTTACCCTGTTACCTTTTCTGCGGACGGTTACCAATCCAAGACCATCCTGATTTCCGTGAACGACCGGAAGGTGGTTTGGCAGGATGTAGCCTTGCTGCCAATTGGTTACCCGGTTGAAGCACACCCGGCGTCCTCTGTGCGGATGGTTCCAAATCCTACGACAGATTACGTTACCATAACCCGTGATGCATCCCGTAATAAGGAGCAAATCGTAGAACTTTTTGATATGACCGGTCGTAAGTTGCAGACTCGCATAATGCACGACGATGAGGTTCGTATAGATTTGTCTGGATACGCCCCAGGCATCTATTTGGTTCGAGTAAGTGAGTCTGGTCGGAATATTTTCCAGGAAAAATTGATAAAGTTAAGAAATTAACGCACCTCAATCTCGTCCAGGAAGAGCCACGCCTGATAGCCGGCGCTGACGTGCCAGTCGGGCAGCTTGCCGTAGTTGGAAACCTTTACTTTCAGATAACGTCCTTGTCCGTTCCCATTGACGACAAAATCGTGCAGCTTGGCATCTTCCGATTTTTCGGATCCAATGCCATTGGCGGTGCCGAATGGACGATAGCGTTCACCATCTTCAGAAATGAGTACTTCCACTTTGGAGGGGAAGAATATCCAGGCGCGCACGTCTTCCAAACAGCTGATGGTCACGTTGTTTACAATTTTGATTTGCTGTAAGTCAATGACGGCTTCGAAATCTCCCTGAATACCTTGCCAGCTGCCCACGCGCCAGTTGGCCTTGCCCCGCACACCATCGATGAGCCCATCGTGGCCTCCGGCGAAATACTGCGGGTCGGGCAGGGTCGTGTAGGTGATGCTTTTATCCTTGTGGAAAAAATGGTAGTGAGCCTCCGCGATGGGACTGACACCCAAGTTTCTGTGGTATGCCACCGCTTTTATGGTCATCTCCTTGTCCACCAAGATTGGCTCAGTGTACCGTATGCCGTGTGTTGGTGCGGGGTCGCTGCCATCCAAGGTGTAGTAGATCTCGGTTTCGGCCCAAGTATCGGCGTCATAGCTTTTTAATTGAAGCCTGTTGGGACGGTAATTGAAGATCGCCACCTTCGTGGGCTCACTGAAGGTCTTTTTGTCGGTGGAAAAGTAGGGGGTGGGCGGAGCAGGAATGTTAAACACATGGCATCCAACGTCGCCGATGTATGGCGGAGTGGGAACATGGCTCATGGTGAAGACAAGCTCACCTCCCTCAAGGATGGCATCGTATGAAAATGTCATCTCCGAGTTGGTGAGACGTTGTCCGTTGATGGTGAAGTCCACAACATTAGGACCATCCCCTTGGCGGCGGATGATTAACTGCTTTCCGTTTTCGAGCTGGATGGTGGCCTTGTCGAAGAGGGGGTATCCCACGGCGTATTGGTTGCTGCCGGGGCATACGGGGTAGAAACCGAGCGCGCTGAATACGTACCAGGCCGACATCTGCCCACAGTCTTCATTGCCGCATAAACCATCGGGTTGAGAAGTGTAGAGCTCGGTCATAATTTTGCGCACCATATCGCAGGTTTTGTCATAGCGACGTACATAGTTGTACAGATAGGCGGCGTGGTGGCTCGGCTCGTTGCCGTGTGCGTACTGCCCGATAACCCCGGTGATGTCCGACTGCTCGCGTCCCGTCATTTTGGAACTGGAGTGGAAAAGGCGATCCAGAAAACGTTCCATCCGCTCGGTGCCGCCCATCTCATAGATGTATTCATGAATGTTGTGCGGCACGTAGGTGGAGTATTGCCAGCTGTTGGCCTCCGTGTAGTGATTGTTGACCTCTGTGGGGTTGAACGGACTGATGAAGCCGCCGTTGATTTTGGCGTGCATGAAACCGTCAGGATCCAAAATGTTACGGTACGACTGTGCGCGGCGGTCAAACTCGTTAGCCACCTCCAGATTGCCCGTCAGGGTGGCAAAGCGGGCAATGCACCAGTCGTCATAGGAGTACTCTAAGGTTTTCGATACGGACTCATTGTCGGCGTCTCCGGGTACGTAGCCATATTGGGCGTATTCTCTCCTTCCCAACTTGTTCAAGGTGGCACTATGAACCATGGCTTTCAGCATCTCATGCTCGTTGTACGGGTGCATACCCTTGATGTACGCGTCGAGGATGACCGGCACGGAGTGGTAGCCGATCATGCACCAAGTCTCGTGCGCGGAGAGTTCCCAGACGGGCAGCATGCCTCCCTCTCGATAGTGTTGCATGAACGTGTAGAGGAAATCCTCTGTGCGCTTCCGGTCAATGAGATTCAGCAAGGGGTGCAGGGCACGATAGGTGTCCCATAAAGAGAATACGGTGTACATCTGGTGCTTTCCGTCGCCACGGTGAATTTCACCATCCTGACCACGGTAGCGTCCATCCACGTCGGAATAAAGATAAGGGGAGGTAAAACAGTGGTATAGAGCCGTATAGAAAGTTCTGAGATACTCGGGGTTAGAGGACTCTACTTGGATTTTAGACAATTCTTTGTCCCAAGCAGCTACGGCTTTAGCTTTCAGCTGGTCGAAGGAGAACCCCTCGATTTCACTTTGGTTACTCATGGCACCGGGGATGTCCACGGCGGAGATGGCTACGTTGAGCGTCACGGTGCGCACGTTGTCGGCAAAATAGACGATAGCCTTGCAGTTTTCCCCCTGCACGTTGTGGTTGCCAGCAGGCTGGTCGTTGCTGTAATATTCTATCTGCTGAATGGGCTCGGAAGGAATGATGGAGAAAGCGCAGTATTGGTCGGGATTCCAAGCCTCGGATCTTCGGAATCCGAAGATTTCATTCTCCTGGTGATTGATGCCGGAGGCGAGCACCTTGTCCCGATGCGTGAGGTCGATGACAATCCCCTTTTTGCCTTTCTTGGGAAAGGTGTAACGGTGCATAGCCGCATGCTGGTCGGTGGTGAGTTCCACCAAGATGCCATTGTCCAACTTGACGGAGTAATAACCAGCGGAGGCGTGCTCTTTCTTGTGGGAGAAGGTGCTGGAATACTCGTTGTTGTAGATGGACGGAGTACCCGTAAAGGGCATGATGAGGATGTCCCCATAGTCGCTGCATCCCGTGCCGCTGAGGTGGGTGTGCGAAAACCCGTAGATGCGGTTGTCCGTATAGTGGTAGCCAGAACATCCGTCCCAACCGTCCAGTCGGGTGTCGGGACTGACCTGCACGGCGCCGAAGGGAACAATGGCTCCGGGAAAGGTGTGCCCGTGCTCGGCAGTGCCCACTAAGGGATTTACATATTGAGATTGACCCCAAGATACGAATACAGCTAACATGGTGATAAAAAGAAGGGGGATGATTTTTCTCATCATTCAGGAAATTTTGGTGCGGCAAAGATATAAAAAAAGCACTTGTTCTTCTGGGCTCCGAGCCTTGGCCTGTAGTCGTTTTCTACCTGCTCAAAATCGGTTATTCCGAATTAGAGGATTACAACGGTGCCTTTTTTTACAAACCAGCCACCTATTTCATTCTGGTATCGGATATAATAATTATAGACCTCGTTTACAAAAACTCTCCCTTTATCGTCTCCGTACCATTTGAAATATTTGTCGTTGGAATGATAGATAAGCTCGCCAAATCTGTTGAATATGCGCACCTCAAACTCCTGGATGCCTTCCATGTTGCTGGAGATGATGGAGAAATAGTCGTTGAGGCCATCCTTGTGCGTGTAACTGATGGCATTCGGCGCGAACACAACGATGTCGCACGGAAGTATGTTGTGGGAGGCGGTGACGTTGCAATACGGAGAAAAGGCTGTGACACGGTAGGAACCGGATTGCGTGACGGTTATGCTGGGAGAGGTTTCCCCGGTACTCCACACGTAATCTGGGAACTGAGAGTCCACTGTCAGAATATCAAAGGAGTTTTCACAGAAATCACCTTCTTGGGAGAGAATGTGCAGCGTGGTGTCGTAAATCATAAGTTGAAGCTTCACAATACTGTCGCAACCATAGATGGAGGTGTTTAGTTGTTCCGCTTCAAAGAACCTCATTCCTTTCATCATGGAATAGGGGATGTCGAAATTGTAGTGACGATAGTTGATACCAGCGCAGATGGTGTCGTAAATCAACATGTTTTCAGTTTTGCCGACATCGAGATGCAACGTAACGACGCTGTCGCATCCCAGTGCAGACATGAGGTTTTGTGTGAAATCACCCGACTCGGTGTATTCGATGTTGTTCCAGGTATAGGTCTCGCAGGCCATGGCGGAAAATTCCGTTGTGGAGCTATGACCTACGACAAGATGCAACGTTACGGTGCTGTCGCATCCGAATGATGTTTGATGATGACTGACATAATCACCGGATTGCGTGTAGGTGGTTCCGTTCCAAACAGTGCTGCCACACACGGTGTCGTAAATATCGGTATTGCTGTTGTGTCCGATGTTCAAATGGAGCGTTACGGTGCTGTCGCATCCGTGCGATGTGGTGAGCACCTGAGTATATGTACCCGATGTGGTATAGGTTTGACCGTTCCATACGAAGCTTTCACAAGCGTTTACGTCCACGGAAGAGCTCGTGCCATGGTGTACAGTCAGGTGCAACGTATCCACGCTGGAACAACCGTTGGCATTCGTGTAAGCGTAGGTGTATGTTCCCGATGTGGTGTAGGTCTGGCCATGCCACACGTAATGTTCGCAAACGTTTTGGGTTTGGACGTTGTGTGTGGCGTGGTTGATGGTCAAATGGAGGGTGTCCATGCTGGGACAGCCATTCGCGTTGGTGTAGGCGTAGGTGTATGTCCCCGATGTGGTGTAAGTCTGATTGTGCCACTGATAACTGTCGCAGGCGGAATGGTTTACGACGTTGTGTGTGGCATGGTTGATAGTAAGATGCAAGGTGTCTGTGCAGGAACAGCCGTTAGCATTTGTATATGTATGGGTGTAAGTCCCTGACTGAGTGTATGTTTGGTTGTTCCATTGATAGCTCTCACAAGCGGTTGCATTGGTGGAGGTGTGTGGTGCAGGATAAATAGTGACGTGGATGGTTACCACACTGTCGCAGCCATCGGAGGATGCCAGGTGTTGGGTGTAGTACCCGGAAGAGGTATAGGTTGTGCCATTGATCATTACATGATCACATGCAGTGGTGTCCAATTGTACGTTGTGGTTTGGCAGATGAACGGTATAAATTATCGTATCCGAACAGGAGAAATTATGAAGTCCGGAGATGAGCTTGACCTGATAGGTGCCGGGAGTGGTATAAATGTGGGTCGGATTATATTGAGAACTGGTCGTACCGTCGCCAAAATCCCAGAGTGCTTCGTCACAGGGCTCATAGAAACTGTTGGGGGTAATGCCGTCCCGGGACACGGAACTTGTGTTTTGGAATTGGCACTCCCCAGTACAGAGATTTATATTGCTGGTGAAATTCGCAATGGGATAACGTGGTTCCAAGGAGCCGTGAATGTAGAAATAACAAGAGTCTTTCTGCATGGAGGTTACTTTACAGTAAATCTTGTCCGATCTGTTTTCGGTAAAGGTTATCGATCTCTCTGTGGATAGAATATTGTTCGGGGCGCTTTCCCAGAACCATTGGTATCGGAAGCCGGCCGGAGCTATGAAGGTGCGTAAGGTGTCGTTGCCGCAGAAGTCGGACTTCATGCGCTTGCTGCCGCAATCTAACGTGAAATAGGCGTATCCGAAGTGTCCACTCCGCTCGCAATCGCGGGTGGTAAGTCGCACTTTGATAAGTTGTCCGTGGTATGGGGAGATGTCTTTGCCCACGGTGGTCCATTCGTTCCAAATAACACCATCTGATGTTGTGGTCCAACCCAAACCCGATGAGGCGATGAAATCCTCGTAGCCGCATGTCTGGTCAATGACCTGATCGGCGCTGTTCAGAATTTCCAACGTGAATCGAGGTTGATCCTCGGGTGTGTGGTTGGGATCTTCCATCACCACAGCGTATTGCATTAGAAGCAGATCCGCAGTAGCGGTGTCAACCAGATATTCTATGGAGATGCTCTCGGCTTGGGCGCCGGTGTTATCGTTGCCCAATCGGATGGAGTAGTCTTTGCAGTCGGGTATGGTGGGCAGCATATAGTTGGTGTTCCTGTCATATTCCAGTGTTGTGACTACCGTGTGACGGTTGTTTGCAATCCCCGAGTTGGAGTATGGATTTGAAAAGGTTCCGTATTTACATGTGATGCCGGGGTTTGTTAGGTCGGTCAGATCAAAACAACCGCCGGAAGAATAGGTTCCAGCACATAGGGTTTTGAAAGATTGTGATCTCCAATAGCCAGTCTGTGTGTCACAAAGCGATTGAACGTAGAAATAATATTGGGATTCAGGGGATAATCCCGTAAGTTGGTAACTGTTGGTCGAAATGGTGTCGAGATGAAAATAGGATTCAGTTTCGGAAATTCCCCAACGGATTATCCAACCCAGCACAGAAGTGTCCGCATCCCAGGAAACAGTGGCCGATTGGGAGGTGATGTCGCTGACGGTGAGATGTGATGCTGAGCGGCAAACCGAAGGAACCATGGTGAGTTTGATGTTGGCTAAATTTGATGATCGAGTTCCAGTGGAGTTTCCTGGGTGTGTCGAGTAGGAAGAGTTGCTGTCACTTCGTCTGTATAGAACCGCATTGTTGGTTGATGTGTACTAGTAGGTAGGATAACTGTTATAAGAGGGTGCTCTCTTAGCCACAACGACGACAAGATTCTCACCGGTGGTGTATTCGAATGGATTATCCAAGGTTATATATTGCCAGCCCGAGGTGTTTGGCAGCGTGATACTCGTATTCGAATAGACTAATGTCAAGGCACTCAAGGGCATCCAGTCGGATGTGCTAGAATGTGTTGTGCTTGTGGTCGTTCCCATGTATACTTCTAAGTAGCTCATGTTATAGGCATAAGGAGTGGCGCAATTCCAGCCGATTTGAGTGATAACTCCAGACTGGTTGATAGCAGATGCCGGATAGATGCACTCTGTCCAGGAATTCTTGTAATAGTTGTTATAAGGACTGATGTTCGATGTACTGGTTCCCGTACCGATAACAATGGTGGTGGGTTGAGAAAATGCCGTCGGAGTAACCAATAGGGATAGCGCCCAGAGAGCCCCGAGACAAATAAGATATAACTTGTTTTTCATAGCGTTTCGAATAGAAATAACCAATTGTTTATGGCTTAATAATTTGCAAAATTAGTTTTTACATATAATAATATGGTAAAAACATACCAACACCATGTTGATAAAGTTATTAACATTGTTAATAAATCAAATACTAAAGAAGACATCCGAAACAGAGGATGTGGAATAGAGTGGCTTTCAAAGGGTTTTTATCGGATGCCCAACTGAAAATCCCTTCAATTTTGTTGTTTATAAAAATTATTTGCTTCTTTGCAAACTAAAATTGTGTATGCACACAAAAATATTTTTCAGAGGGGATTTGTGACATAAAAAAAAGCGGTCGATTTGACCGCCTTTTGTGTCCCCTCAGGGATTCGAACCCTGGAC
>WARP01002304.1_pt1 | contig 16080 bp, 18 predicted proteins | sample 4769151 | NCBI WGS metagenome assembly WARP01 (sample SAMN08893023, study PRJNA449175) | gut metagenome | isolation source: rumen sample fed with dry roughage | host: cow | place: India: Nagpur | collected 2016 | reverse complement strand
ACTGGGCAAAATTACTGCACGTTTAGAACAACAATACATCACCAAAGTTAGCTATAGTGAAAACTTGATTGAATTACTGCTCAGCCATTGTACTGAAATTGATAGTGGTGCACGTAATATTGATAACATCCTCAATTCATTTGTATTACCTGCTTTAGCCAAACAAATTTTACTCGGATTGGCGGAACAAAAAATGCCACAACATATCTTTATCGATGTTCAAGACAATGAAATATTGTATCAAGTTAATCCGGTAGTTAAATCCATAAAAAAAACCGAGAAAAAAGCTCCGTATCACTGAAGCATAATTAAAAAAACAGAAGGCAGAACATGAGTTTAGAACTGGAAAGATTATTAAAAGCAATTTCAGCTGAAGCCCCTTGCGGGATGGATTGTTCTTTTTCCAATGAGTTCCATGCCATTAAAAAAGCACGAACTCAGGATAATTTACTTTTAGAACAAGGTGATTGGATTACAGAACCGAAACTGGCCGATTGGAGTTTTGTAAAGGATAAATCCATTGAACTTTTGACTGAAAAAACCAAAGATATTCGTTTATATACCTGGTTAGTTGAAGCCTGGTCCAATCTGTACGGTTTTGATGGAGTAGCCAAAGGTTTAGAATTAACCCAACGTAGCTTAAACGATTTCTGGATACTGTTACATCCAAAAATTGAAGAGGAGGATTTGGATCAACGTCTGGGATTGTTGCAAGGACTGATTAATCAACTGCCCATGTTGATTAAGAATATTCCCTTGGTAAATATTTCGCCTTTTTATTCTTTAATTGACTATGATGGCTTATTACATCAACAAAATCTACACCGTAAACATAGTGAAGAAAATAGTACCAGTCATGTCAATATAGCTCTAGAGCAATTTGAACAGGCAATATTGAATACGTCAAAATCTTTACAATATCAAAATTATCAGGCTTTTTTGGAAATTTTGAATCAGTGGAATATTTTAAAAAATGTAATAGATGGCCTCATGGGTGTAGATGCTCCAGGTTTTACAGCTATCGATTCTCAGCTGGAATCGATTCATGGCAACCTGAAAAAAATCTACAAAACTGATGCGTTTGGTTCAGTATGCATGACGGATCCATCCAGCCCTATCACTGACCTGACCGATTCAGCTAAAACAGTAAACCAAACTGTTGATCCACCGACAGCGATTAGTGCACAAAAATTTCAGCTGCACGCACAAAATCATTTAGCAAATCGTGCACAAGCCATGCAGCTTTTACAAGATATTGCTGATTACTTCCAGGTCAATGAACCGCATAGCCCGGTCAGCTATTTACTACAAAAAACAATTAAATGGAGCCAGATGCCTCTACATGAATGGCTGAGCCAGGTGATTAAAAACGAGAACCCTTTAGAAACAGTACATGAACTTTTGGGTGTACAAAAACAATCCTTATAACACGACTCATAATACGAATAACAACGGGTAAATTTAATGTTTAAAGCAGAAAAAATTCTTTGGGGCGAAGGCTTATTTTTACGTCCACAACATTTTCAATTGCAAGATGCCTATCATGAACAGCGTTTAAATCACACCATCCGATCAACCATTCCTTTTGCTTACGGGATTCAATCCATTCAATTTGATGAGGTGCAATTAAGTACGCATGTTCTGGCTTTAGAAAAAATAGAAATGCTTTGGCAAGATGGCGAAATTTATCAGGCACCGGCACGTGACTTATTACCAGAACCCATTCAACTGGATAGCTTAACTTTACGCGGAGAAATAACGATCTATTTGGCCTTACCTATAATTCAGCCCAATAAGCGCAATGTCTCGTTTGCAGAAAGTAGCCAGCCTAGCCGTTATCACTCACACTTAACTGAAACACATGATTTATTTACCGATGCTACAGCCGTAGATATTACCTTGTTAAGACGCCGTGCAGAATTTAAACTACTTGAGTCTGACATTGAACCCAATCATAACATGGATGGATTTCTGTATTTAGCCGTGGCAAAAGTTAAACGGCAAAGTTCGGGAAATTTTGAATTTGATTGCAAGTTTATTCCACCGATCTTGCATATTGATGCATCTGCCAGCCTGATGTCAGGTTTAAAACGTAGTCTGAATATCATTAAAGCGAAAATTAAGGCCATTCAAAGCAACAATCGTGAAAATGATCAAAAACTCATAGAGTTCCGTTCTGGTGATATTGTTTCTTTCTGGTTAGTGAATGTCTTAAACACCGCATATGCCTCCCTGAGTCATCTTTTACAATATCCGCATATTCATCCTGAACGATTATTTTTTGAATTACTGCGTTTAACCGGATCACTGCTGACTTTTTCTACCGCCTATGAAGTGGATCAATTGCCTCATTATAAACATCATTGTTTACAAGAAAGCTTTTCACAGCTTGATGCCATTCTGCGTGATTTACTCGATACCATTATTTCAAATCGCTATATCAGCATTCCCTTAAAAGAAGTACGTCCTTCGTATTGGGTTGGAAGTCTGGAATCCGACAAAATTACCCGTGACACGAAACTTTATATTGCAGTTTCGAGTGGTCTGATGCAAAGCCATGAGCTGGTTCAGTTAGTCCCACTGCGTTTTAAAGTGGGTAATTCCGTAGATGTAGAACAACGTGTTGTAGCTGCCCTTCCCGTCATTCCTTTACATCATCTCATGCAAGTCCCTACAGCAATTCCAGTACGTTCTGGTGTCAGTTATTTTGAAGTTGAACCCAATAATGAATTATATCAACGTATGTTGGATGCTGAATCAATGTGTATTTATATCCCAGCCGGCTTTCAGGATATTTCAGTTGATGTTATTGCAGTGATTAATGGCTAAGGAAGCAGTATATGAATAATCAAATGCCTTTACTTTTTGAAAATGGTCAAATTGATTTGGGGTTAAACCGAACTGCAACTTCTAACGTCACAAGTGCAACAAATCTAGTTGATTTATTGCATGAGGGTTTCTATGTAGTTTTTTTATTGAAGAATCAATTTATTCCAGTAAATCCAGATGAATTTAAGGAGAAAATTTTAGCCCTGTTAGATCGTTTTGAGAATCAGGCGCGAAAACTGCAATTTTCAGCAGCTGATATTCACGATGCAAAATATGCGTATTGTGCTTTGCTTGATGAAATCATTGTGACTCAACCAAATGCACAATTTTTTGATTTACAGAATCACTGGATGATTAGTCCTTTACAGTTAAGCCTTTTTGGCTCACAGCTCGCAGGCTATCGCTTTTTTGAAATTCTGGAGTCATTGCGGAGTCAAGGCAAAGAGCGATTAGTAGTCCTAGAAGTCTTTCATTACTGCATGCTACTTGGCTTTCAAGGTAAATTTAGAATTGAGTCCATACAAAGTTTGAATCATATGATGGCACGGGTTGGAGATGAAATTGATTTTTTAAAAGGTAAAAAAGCATCTTTTTCACCCTTTGCCGCGTTACCTGATCAAATTAAACATATCATTCATCGTGAATTACCATTTAGAGGAGTTTTAGTCTTTTTAGCAGTTTTTGCTTTATTATCATTTTTATCTTTAAATTTGATGCTTTCAAATCAGAATAATAAGTCATTATCTATTTATAAGAACATTATCAGTCAGCCTGCTGAACAAGCCTATATTACAATTTATTTGCCATAAAAAAATTAAAAAAGAAAATAGAACATGACCACTTCAAAACCGACCTTTTTAACCATTTTAGATCAGCAGAAAATTCAGGAGCGTTCTGTATTTAGCAATATAGATTTGTTTAAGCAGGAGGTCTTAGCACATAAGCAAAATAAGCAGCAAATTTTGACAGGCTTAGAAATGCATGGCAGCCCACCTGACTTTAAAATAAATCAGCCTGAGCAAGAGGACAACCATCGAGTTAAGTTCCCTCAAACTCAAGATGTTGACTCTTTGTCATATACCGTACTTGTTAATCAGCAGCTAAGTGCTAGAGAAAGTCTGGTAAAAGACCGTGAATCGGATGAATTGGCTCAAGTTTATATAAATATTTCTGAGACTAAAACACGTGCAATATCTTCAGAAAGTGTCGTCTTTCCATGATTATTGCTATTTTCACGGGGTTTATTGTGCTGGCTTTCAGTCTGGCCTGGTTATTTTTTTATGATTTACGCTTTAAAGTACAAGAATTCTTTTTGGTCATTATTCCGCAAGCTAAGAAACAATTATATTCTGCCAGGCAATTTGCTCAGCAGTTCAATGATGCTGCTGCACCTACACAACTCCAGTCGTATTGGCATTTACAACAATGGTGGATACTGGTTTCTGGATTTTCATTATTTGCCAGTATCTTAGTTTTTGCTTTTACCAGCCCCATAAGTCCGACTAAAATTGAAGCAGAGTATTTAAAAGAAGTAGATCCTCAAATTTATACCTTGCTCGATGGGAAAATGCTTTCACCTCCTCTTGAAGTAGAACAATCTTTAATTGAAGAAGCTATTATTTCCGCAAGTCATATTGAGGCTAGCCAGTCCAGTATTCAGACAAAAATATTTAGTACAAATATAGAATCTTCAGCTATCTCACATTTACATGGAGATATCATATCTGCCGATCGTCGATGGCATAAAATGAATCCACGTTATAAACAGCGTTTATTAATGGTATTTAAAATCATGCAACAACGTTATGGTTATGAAATGGTTTTATTAGAGGGTTACCGTAGTCCAGAGCGCCAGAATGCCCTGGCTGGCAATAGTCATATTACTCGAGCCAAAGCTTTTCAAAGTTATCATCAGTTTGGTTTGGCTGCCGATGTTGCATTTAAGCGTAATGGTAAAGTGGTTATTTCAGAACGTGACCCTTGGGCAATGCAAGGCTACCAGTTATATGGAACAGTTGCAGAATCGGTCGGTTTAACCTGGGGTGGCCGTTGGACCTCCATTCAAGATTATGGTCATAGCGAGTATCGAATGTCGGGGCTCAAAAAAACTGCTGCAATGGCTGAACAGTTAATGGCTGAAGATCAACTGTTGGCCGATTCTATCAATGATAGCTTTTGAATAACAGGGAACCTATTTGATATCTAAACTTAGTTTAGATATCGATTCATTTCATCCAGAACTGATTGCGTTTTTTCAGCATGCAGCCAATGTCCAGCATCATCAATAACCTGAATTTTAGCATGCGGAAATTGCTGTTTGATGGCACTGAAATGTTCATCCTTACTGATATAGGCAGATTTACCACCACGAATAAACAGTGCCTCTTTTTGCCAAGGCTGGATCATCTTCCAATCCAGGATTTCTGAGTAATGATTAAATAAAGCATCGACATTAAATAACCATTGGCCTTTATTAAAAGACTTCATTAAAAACTGGATCACCATTTCTTCATTTAAATATTCACGCATAATCTGGGTCGCCTGCTGCCGACTTTCAATCTGTGCATTTTTGACTGCAAACAAAGCTTTAAAAATTTGCTTATGATGGTTTTCCTGGTATGCAAATGGTGCCATATCCAAAACCACCAATTGTTCTAATCTCTGCCCTGCCTGATTTGCCAATTGCATGGCAATTTTCCCCCCCATGGAATGACCAATAGCAGAGAATTTTTGAATATTTAAACTATCTAATGTTTCTAGAATATCTGCTGCCATGACAGCATAATTCATTTCTGTTGCATGTGTTGAATGGCCGTGATTACGGATGTCTATTTGAATGACTGAATGAGATTCATAGTATGCACGTGCCAGCATACCTAGATTACTTAAACTGCCAAAGAGGCCATGAATAAATACCAGCGTATTTTTTGCTGTAGCAGTTTCATTAATATGTATTTGGTGATTTAAAATCATGAAGTGCTTTCATTACTTTTTAGATGAAATTATTTTTGAGTAAATTAGGTATTTAATCAATTGTTAATTTCCTAAAATATTTTTTTGCTTAGGCTATTTATGTAGGTATAGGCAAATTTTTAATGAATTGTTCTGTTTTGAGAGATATTTAAAAGAGTATAAAACTGGAAGTTCTTAAGATGAAAGAATTAGGCTTAATATCCTATTTTTAGCCTGCATTGACCTCAGCTTCCAGGATATCCTCCATCGATATTGACCTGAATTGCAGGTAAAATCAGTTTAGGCATAGGAAATATTGCATCATGGCGGTTACGCATTTCAACAAATCTGCTTTTGTTGTAGTTTCATTCAGGAGAATATTTCTTATATAGCGATCTTCTTTTCTATCTTCGGGTCAATAATCATGACAATATGATAAAGAAAAACTTGAATTTGATTATCTAACGCATAACACTTTTGAATGGAATTGAGTTAAGTAACTGCACTGCCTTTTTAGGAGAATTACAGAAGGATTGGTATGAAAATAAACTGCAAAAAGTCATTATTGCTTAGGCTATTTTGATAAATATAGTCGCCTTGGACGGCGCATAATAATCCAAATCCAGCACATTGATAGATAATATCCATTCAGGTGTTAAATCTTGTTTGATTTTTTCCGGGTTTTTTAATCCCAGAGATCTTGATATAAAGAATTATTCGCTAAATTCTTTTAATACTTTTTCTGCAAACCACCACGGTAACTGTTGAACCTCAGGGTTCATTTTCAATGTTTCAGCCGCTTCAATCTCGGCAATAAAAGCGGCTTTTTCGCCATTAGAAGAATTATCAAACAAATAGCTACGATCACTGGCATCAATCGCCTGCATGAGTAAATCCATACTGCGATAATAACGTTCCACAATCTTTTGCTCCGGAACAGGATGTCCACCTACACTCACCCGGTATTTAACCCGGGCAATATTAATTCTAGGGTCAACCGTAGAAACATAGTATAAATAGATTTTAAATCCCTGCAGCTGTGCTTGTTGTAGAAATTCAACTTTAGAGATATGAGACATTACCGTTTCAAAAGTAAAACTGATTTTTAAGCGCAAAAATTCCAGGCGAATATAGTCAATAATTCGTGCGCAAAGATAAGAATCTATTTCTGATGGCTGAAACTGGATATTCCAGTCATCAATTATGGTGGGTTCATGTTGCAGTAAAGCCAAAAGCTGACCGGATTGAGGACGCTTTTTCTGTTTAAGGAAAGCAATGAGGGATTGAGCTTTTAAGGCAGGATGATAGATCATTAAATCCAGTCGTTGACTCAAGCGAAGATTCTGTTCCAATTCATCGGCATTTAAATAAGCCCCAATATAATGGGGCAATAAATATTCTTTGACTGTGCTCTTTCCAGATCCATTCGGACCGGCAAACATCCTTATTCTTGGTTGAGGCATTCTATTATACAGCTGCCTCTTGTTTTCTCTTGCGTTTTAAAACTTTAGGAAAATGATTAACACTTATATAGCTTTGGTACAGGTCTGCAATCACGGTTTCTTGTCCATTGGCTTCGTGTTGTAGTAATTGCTGATCTTTTACATAGACGACCGTTGCTACCGCACATGCTTTGTTAAAGGCGTGACGGAAAGCATGTATGGCAAGTTTAGGAATCATGTCATCCTCATATTTGCCTGCTTTCATGATGGTATAAGCTGTCATGGAGCAACTCCCCTTACACAAGGTGTATTTGCTTATTATATTAACATAGCCGCAATAATTGTCTATAAATACACCAACATAGAAATGTAACGCTTTGCAGTGAAGTTAATTAAAGCCACAGATTCCGTGGCTCATGCACTATTGGTCTTCTTTCCACACATCTTCATAATCTTCACGATCAATCATAAAGCGGAAACCCTCAGCCAAAGCCAAGTATGGCAGCACTTCAGGTAAAATATCCTGTAACTCTCGAACTGTCATGGTCTGGAAAAAGTCTTCACCCTCTTCGAGTTCGCCCCCGTAAATAAACCAGCCAATATTTTCATCCGTTTCAGGTTTTTTACGAATCCCGACAATGGGTTCCTTATTTAAAGTCTCAACCGCAATAGCTACGACATCATCACCACTCACCTGAACATAAGCAGAATCGAACTCCTCACACAATAACTTCTGTTCTGCAATCAGCTCTTCTAAGGGTGAAAGTTGTTGGGATTTTTTTGACATTGCGCTTCTCTGGCAGATAAAAACCGAATAGCCACAGTTTAACTTAGAACGATTTAACATGGCTAAACTTTTTATTTTCAGTATTTTTTGCTAATCTTGAAAATGTTACGAAATCAAAAAAGATGTAAATGAAACCACAAGATACAACAGAATCTACAATAAGCTCTCAATATAGTCACGGCGGCAAACGCAAAAATGCTGGCCGCAAAACCCAGTATCAGGAAAAAACTGTGGTCATGCGCGTACCCGAGTCTAGAGTATCTGAAATTAAGTCCTGGTTAAAACCCAAACCCGCAGATGACCGTAGTCAGAAGATTGAACTGCATTCAATACAGATTCAGACCCGACTCGATATTCCTTATCCGTTGGAATCCGTTGGGGCAGATTTCCCCTCTCTGAGTCAGGATTACGCTGAAGACGTTATCGACTTAAATCAATATCTCGTACACAACGCCTCCAGTACCTTTGTATTACGAGTAAATTCGTTATCAATGAAGAATGCTGGTATAGACATTGATGACCAGATTTTAGTTGACCGTAGCTTGAACGCAGAACATGGCGATATTGTTTTGGCCTTAATCAATAATGAGTTTACCGTTAAGCGATTAATGATAGAAAAACAGAAAAATAGAGAAGTGAAAATCTGGTTAAAAGCAGAAAATCCAGAATATCCGGATATTTATTTGCGCAGTGAAGAACAATTGATGATCTGGGGTGTAGTGACCTGTATTTTAAAAAAATTGCGCTAATAAATTTAATGAGTTGATATATAGCTGGCACAGATCAAAATTTTACTTTTAACATACGCAGATAAGATAGATATAAGCCCCAAGTAAACTTGAGGCTTATAATCAATCCTAAGCAAGTTTTAGGATTATTTTTGCTGTTGAGGGGTTTTCTGCTGCTGTTGGCGTTGATTGCCTTGGTTTTGCTGACGTTGATTGTCTTGTTGCTGTTGCTGTTGATGCTTTTGATTTTCGCTTTGCGGATTCGATTGTTGTTGATTAGCCATTTTCATATTCATCCTTTCGATTGATTACTAGCCCTGATTGCTAGGGATAGGCCGTATGTAATTACGACTCTTATTAATCTAGCGGATATTTCTGATTAACCAACCTGCAAACTGTTTCGACTTAATTCATTGTAATGATCAAAATATTAATTTACTGATTTTTAGTCTATCACTGAATTTCATCTTTACGCTATTAACGCTAATTACACTGAACCTTACATGCTGCTCAAGCTCTTTATCGAATGATCTCTTGATTATTCGAATTTTTAAAATTTGAAATTTATAAAAGATTTTATTTTCCTCACCTTGAAAACATTACAATTTCAAAATAAGAAAAATGGCTAACCAACTCTTTGCCTTAATTGATATTAACTGCTATGTAAGCTGTGAACGGAGATTTAATCCTCATTTAAATGGCCAACCCGTGGTTATATATACTTTCCAATAATGTACTTATATTTTTATAAAATTGAACAATAGACTTGGCCTGTTAGGAGTCAAAGTATTTTCCAGTAATTATGCTTTATACACAGATATGTCAAAGCGCTTTTTGGGATTCTGGAACAGCATTTCCATCTGATGATTTAGAACCTCAACTAACCCTTAAATTGATGATTGTTTTATCCAGCACAGCAGTTATGCAAAATATTTTGATCTAGAATAATTCTAGAAAAATATTGTCGAGTCTTAATCCAGCTCATTGAGCAATCACTGGGTTTACTATGCTGCATAGGAGTGGCATTACTAAGACCCAAACCAAACAGGCCAGTTATTTTGTCAAAATAAGTCTTTGTTTTAAGTCTCTGTGCTATTTACCACATTTAGACTTATGCAGTTATGAAAGCCTGCTCGTAGAAACACTGGTCATCGAAATTTGGGTATTGGTCGTAAAAACGGCAAACAGTTTCAAGACTATAAATTTTATAGTTGCTATGACTTAACTTTTGCCAATAAATATCATCTCGGCAAACAATTTTCGGTGATGATTGCACGGACAATTCCTGAATTAAAAGGTCAATCATGTACTACATTCAATGATCCTGTAACACCAGCAAAAAGCATTCTTTCATCACGCAGTTTCGCTACAGTATTGACCAAAAAATCAATTATCAAACATGTAGTGATTTTTCATGTCAGCCGTGCTCATAAACACTTAAACCGGCAGCAATTGTATACCTGTGTCCATAGTCCACGCTATGAAAAGGTATCTGGCCCATCCTATAAAAATAGGCTGTATTATGCGCTAAGTCTTGAATATGCAAGCGATGACCTGCTGACTTTAAATGGTATATCATTAAAGCAAATAGATGTTTTATTTAAATAAATTATAAATATTTGAAAGTGGAAATGTGGAAGTCATTTTTAGTGCATTATCTGTTAAATAGCACTATATTCATGGCTTAGGGCAACCTTTAGCCTTGATTCAACAATGGGATAATTTAATGAACACCTTGTTGAAAATGCAACAATGCTATGGATCGGATGGTATACAGGTGGTTTATCATTCTGCCAATTCGGCCTGGCAGATGAAACAGCAGCACCGCTCACCACGCGATACCATCTGCTGGAAGGAACTGCTGCCTATTCATGACTCTACCGTAACTGTTACACAAAATAAATGAACTGTTTTGGTCAATTTAGCTTACAATATAAGAACGAGTAATAATTATAAAAAATGTCATTTTTTAACATTGCCAATTCCCTGCAAAGTTCTCATTATATAGCTCAGTTTTGACACATAGCTTCCGTATCGATTTAAACAAATTATAATAGAAATACGGGATTATTTGCCATAATACGCAAACTTTGCTGACATCTTGCAAGGTATATTTGCAAACTTATAATTGGAGCAAGCTGAATGGGCTCAACCATTTTGGTTATTCATGGACCGAATCTAAATTTACTCGGTATGCGTGAACCTGAAGTTTATGGACACCTTACCCTAGACGATATAAATCAAAAGCTCATCGCTCAAGCTCAAAATGTATCTGTTTCCCTGAATACTTTCCAAAGCAATTGGGAAGGTGCAATTGTCGACCGAATTCATCAGGCACAAAAAGAAGGCGTTCAATTCATCATTATCAATCCTGCAGCGTTGACCCATACCTCGGTTGCAGTACGTGATGCGCTTCTTGGTGTTGCCATTCCGTTTATTGAAGTTCACTTGTCCAATGTACACGCACGTGAAGCATTCCGACATCATTCATATTTATCCGATAAAGCCGTTGGCGTGATTTGTGGTTTAGGTGCAAAAGGTTATAGCGCTGCACTGGAATTCGCCATCGATAAAATTCAACCTTCTAAGCAATCATAATTAGGAATACTGTCTCATGGATATCCGTAAAATCAAGAAACTCATCGACCTGATGATTGAATCTGACTTACAAGCGATCGAAGTTAAAGAGGGTGACCAATCCATCGCCCTCACCCGTCGCAATCCTGTGGTAGCAGCAGCTGTTCCTGCAATGCCTGTAGCTACTGCAGCTGCAGCACCTGCTGCAAAAACACCACGCGGTGCAGTTGAAACATCGCCTATGGTTGGTGTGTTCTATGCAGCACCAAACCCGGGTGAAGCACCATTCGTAAAAGTGGGCCAAACCGTTTCTGCAGGTGAAACACTGGGTATTATTGAAGCCATGAAAATCATGAACCCGATTGAAGCAACTCAAAGTGGCGTGATTGAAGAAATTCTGGTGAAAAATGGCGAAGTGATTCAATTCGGTCAACCATTGTTCCGCTATCGCGCCTAAGACCACGGGGATTCACAATGTTGCAAAAAGTTTTAATTGCAAACCGGGGTGAAATTGCTTTACGCATCACCCGAGCTTGCAGAACTTTAGGAATTAAAACCGTAGGTATTTATTCCGATGCCGATAAAGACCTGATGCATTTACGCTTTTGTGATGAAGCGGTATGTATTGGTCCGGGTGCAAGTAGTGAAAGCTATTTAAACATCCCGGCAATTATTACTGCTGCTGAAATTACCGGTGCAGATGCCATTCACCCAGGTTATGGTTTCTTATCTGAAAATGCCGAATTTGCAGAAATTGTTGAAAATTCTGGCTTTATCTTTATTGGTCCACGTCCGGAACACATCCGTCTGATGGGTAACAAGGTTTCTGCCATTATTGCCATGAAGAAAGCCGGTGTACCAACAGTACCAGGCTGTGACCATGCAGTGACTATTCACAATGCCCTTGCAGAAGCCAAAGAAATTGGTTTCCCGCTGATCGTTAAAGCTGCTTCTGGTGGTGGTGGTCGTGGTATGCGTATTGTTGAACGTGTCGATACCCTGCTTGAATCAGTTCAGGCCGCACAGCGTGATGCTGAAATGTGGTTCGGTGATGATACGGTTTATATGGAACGTTTCCTGCAAAAACCGCGTCACGTCGAAGTTCAGGTTTTGGCAGATGGTAATGGTCATGCCATTCACTTGTATGATCGTGACTGTTCTTTACAGCGTCGCCATCAAAAAGTATTGGAAGAAGCACCTGCTCCAGGTTTACCAGAAGAAGCTCGCGCTGAAATTTTAGAAGCCTGTGTCAATGCATGTAAGCTTATGCAATACCGTGGTGCGGGTACATTCGAGTTCCTGTTTGAAGATGGTGAGTTCTTCTTCATTGAAATGAATACCCGTGTTCAAGTTGAACACCCTGTTACCGAAATGGTCACTGGTATTGATATTATTGAGCAACAATTGCGTATTGCTGGCGGACTTGGACTTGAAATTCAACAAGATCAAGTGGAAGTACGCGGTCATGCCATTGAATGCCGTATCAATGCGGAAGATCCAACCACATTCCTTCCATCTCCGGGCAAAATTGAAAATTATTATGCTCCAGGTGGTGCAGGTATCCGTATGGATTCGCATATTTACCCAGGCTACAGCATTCCGCCTTATTATGACTCAATGATTGCAAAACTCATTGCCCATGGTAAAGATCGAGATACGACTATTGCACGTATGAAACAGGCATTAGAAGAAACGATCCTGACCGGAGTGAAAACCAACATTCCTTTACATAGAGATTTGATTCTGGAAGATGAAAACTTCTGTAAAGAAGCGATGGATATTCACTATCTGGAAAAACACTTATTGAAAAAGCTGGAAGCTTATCAAGAAGCGTCTTAAGTAAACCGATATAAAAAAACCGCTCTTTATGAGCGGTTTTTTTTATCTGTATAACGATATATTTATAAAATCATGAACAATAATTAAGGTAAAACACGGCGCAAGGTGGCAAAACACTGTTCAGCTTTCTCGTTACTGCAGAAATTTATTGTTGATGCGTTTTTCCACTGCACGAAATATTGGGAAATCTCGCCAGTCTGGTCTTCTTGCAGACCTGAACAATCCTTTTCATTATTGTCATACTTTACTTGCAAAACCAGTGCAGATAATAAGGAACGTTCCTCTTGAGCTGGTTGAAAATCATAAATTCCAGATGACCACTCCTGGCCACTTTTAATAATGACATTGTTATTCGATTTAAAATTATAATATTCAATGCATTTATTATTATTGGCAACTTGCATCCCCCATAAGCCAACAATTTCTGGACGAGTCACAATACGAATGGTATTCGAATTTTCAGCTCGATCATTTTCTTCTGTTGCGACTACAGCTTGATTGTCATTTGCCATCGCAGATGAGCACAATGTAAGTAAAATTGTAAAATATGTTTTTTTCATACATCAATTCAGTGCTAAAAATCCTTTGTTATAACTTAGCATATTTTTATGAAAAACCAGTATTTATCACCATATTACAACAATATAATTTCAGGTTGAATTTGCACAAAAATTTGGTCTATCAAGCCGAAAGAATCAATAGTTTTATCACCACACTGAAACAAGAATTTTTCGTACTGATGCAGCTGTATAATAAAGACCACACAGCGGCAATCTTGGTCATAAATGTAAAATACTGACTTTTTTTTAAAATTTTTTAGCCATGTTGAATATATTTCGGTAGCCAGCGCACAAATAGCAAACCCACAACTGTTGAAAGCCCAGCAAGAACAAAAACCATTTCTCCTGAGATGACTTGCCAATATCTTCCAGCCAGAATACTTCCTAAAGCGACACCTAAGCCCCACATGGTACTGTACATGGCCTGACCGCGGCCTTGCTGACCTGCGGAAAAGTTTTGAAAGATAATGCGCATGGCAATCATATGAAACAGGCCAAAACTAAAGGCATGAATGCTTTGGGCTAAAAACTGTGCCACCAAGAGATGAGGCAATAGTCCAACAACAATCCACCGTGCACCGGTCAGGACCAGACAGCAACTAACTAGACTGCGCCACGAAAACCGGGTCAAGAAAATATGGGCAAAAGCAAACATGATAATTTCTGCAACCACTCCGACGGACCACAACAGGCCAATTTCAGTCGTCGAAAAACCAGCTTGATGCAAGTAATTACTATAGAAACTATAAAATGGCGCATGGGAAAATAACAAAACAAATTCAATAGCAAAAAAAGCAGCCACCACAGGCCGTTTTAATATCGGCAATAATGGTTCTAATTGTTGTTGCGATTGTGGGGCTGTGCTGGGTTCTTTAATGCTAAAAGACCAAAGAAAAGCCAAAAATGCGATACACAGCAACATCAGCGGGAGCATGGAAATAGCGACAATTTCAAGTAAGGCACCAATACCAAAAACGCCTACAATAAAACCCACCGAGCCCCATTTTCTGATTTTCCCATACAGCTGATTGCGCTTATCCCCCAACCAGAACAACGTGACCCCTTCAAACTGCGCTAAAATGGCATTCTGAAAAAAACTGAAAATCAGCATAAGCAGTGCAACAGACTGAAAGGTATTTGGGATCAAAAAAATCATGAACCAGATACAGGATTCCATCCATGTGGCTATACGGACCAACAGCATTCTTTTGCCAGATTTATCGGCAATCCACCCCCAAATAAACGGCGCGAAAAAGCGGGTAAGGATTGCAATTGAAGATAACAATCCAATCTCTTGATAATTAAAGCCCTGATCTTCCAGATACAAATTCCAAAAAGGCATGAACGTACCAACGATGGAATAGTAGAAGAAGTAGAATCCTGACAGTTTGTGCTGGATTGGCACGCTTAGCATTTAGTTACATTCCATTGTATTTTCAATAACTTAAAACATTTAATAGTTGCATCACATTGCATGGTTTTGCCACTAGTTGCACTTCAATAGTCTACAAATCCGTCTACAAAAATTAAAATAAATATTTTTTCATTTTTTGTAGACTCCTATTAAGTAGCCCTAACCTTACTGATTTTAGAATAAAAATTTATAAAATGGATATAAATATATTTTATAGAGACTTTCTTTATTGAGCTGTTTGTTTTAAAAAATATTCAATTGACATAAAAAATCTAGAGAGAATCAGGCTGAACTGTTTGGGATAGTTTTTTTGATGGTGAGTATGGGTATGGAAGTGAGTTTGTAGTGCTATTCCTGGCATACTTTCTGCCATCCACCTTGGTTAAACATGACCTTTTCACATTGAGACCCAGTACCATACGCTTTTTTTGCTACGGCGACCAATGAAGCCCAAGCAAATGAATATCAAATTTCGCCACAGTGAAATCATGCCCGCCATTCAAATATTCAGTCATCTGAATAGGAATTGATAGGAAACACAGCTTTTTGCATTTCCTCACCTCAATACTTATCATGTTGCCAATAGTTATTAAAAAATTAAGAACCACAATGCTTTATATCCTTGGGATTCTGTTTCTGCTCTTTATTGCTTATCACTACAGACTTGATCAAGCATCTGGAATTGGTGGATTTCTTTTATACATAGTCATTTTATTAATCGTAATCTGCATCAGAGCTGCATGGCATATTCTAACCTAACATTGAGCAACTTAGACTCTGATACTTAGACAGCTCAGCACTGCAAAATTCTAAGTCTTGTTTCGCTTGTACTTTGTCTGTTATAAGCACCATCAATATAAGAAAAGCCCCCTCATTACTAAAGCAAGAGGGGTTTCTGGTTCAATCCAATCACTTCAAGTGAACAGTAAGCAAAATCAAATTATCTTTGATC
>WARP01003197.1_pt2 | contig 16152 bp, 16 predicted proteins | sample 4769151 | NCBI WGS metagenome assembly WARP01 (sample SAMN08893023, study PRJNA449175) | gut metagenome | isolation source: rumen sample fed with dry roughage | host: cow | place: India: Nagpur | collected 2016 | reverse complement strand
ATAAATCTAATTTACCTATTGCAAAGTCTTTCATTATAAAGAAAGAGACAGCAACAAGCATGATTATATCAAAGTATAATAACAAATAAGGCAATCTATACTTCTTAAACCAATTTGACGATAATGTGTTTGATTGTTCTCTAAGTCCCATAATGTGCTAATTTTATTTTGCAAATATAAAATTTATTCTAATAATTCAGGCCTTCTTTCCTTAGTTCTTTTTAAACTTTCTTCAAATTTCCAATTATCTATTAATTTTTGATTGCCAGACACAAGAACATCTGGAATCACCCATCCTCTAAAATCTCTTGGTCTGGTATAAACTGGAGGAGAAACCAAAGAATTTTGAAATGAATCACTTAGAGCTGATGTCTCATCATTCAACACCCCCGGTATAAGTCTTACTATTGCATCAGAAATAACTCCAGCTGCTAATTCCCCTCCGCTTAAGACATAATCTCCAATTGAAATCTCTCGTGTAATTAAATGCTCTCTTACTCTTTCATCTACCCCCTTATAATGCCCACAAAGAATACAAATATTTTCTTTTAATGACAATTCATTAGCAATTGGCTGAGAAAGCATTTCTCCATCAGGTGCTGTATATATTATTTCATCGTATTTCCTCTTTTTCTGCAAATCATCCAAGCAATTTGCTATTGGTTCAATCTGCATTACCATCCCAGCTTCGCCACCATAAGGATAATCGTCAACGCTTTTATATTTATTTAGAGAATAGTCTCTCAAATTATGAAATTCAACACTTAAAATCTTTTTATCTTGTGCCCTTGAAAGTATTGAAGTGGAAAAAATTCCAGAGAAAAACTCGGGGAAAAGAGTAATTATATCAATATGCATAAACAATTAAAATCAAATTAGTTAAAAACAATTATTGGTTATTACTAAATACTCTTTACATATAGAATTTAACTATAGCAAAAGTAAGAAACAGCTAATGCAAAGATAGGAAATTTTACATGTCTTACAATTATATCGTGCAAAGTTTGTATATTTGCTTTCTAAAACTAAGAGATAAAACATAAAATAATATGAGAAGAATATCAGGACTAAAGACCTTATTAGTATTAATAGTTTCTCTGCCTTTTGCATTAAATGCACAACCAAACATTGAAAAAATCCTGCCAGATTTTGAATATGGTGATTATTATAAACACTTGGAATTTATGACCAAGCCTTTTAATCTTAAAAATCAAACCCTTTATTTGGATAGATTTTCAGATACAATTGCCAGAAATTTCTTTGAAGGGGAAATAGCTCAGCCAGACCCAACAGACGTAAATGATATTATATATTATCAACTTCGAAGGATGAATAAAGATAAGGCTCCAAAAATGGAAAAAGAATGGTTTGTTGTTGTAGATTACATAGTTGATAAGGTTGCATACGATAAATTCTTCTATGCAGATGATGAGAAGGTTGATTTTAGAAAACTACCACATAATTTCTTGAAATTAGTAGTTGGTAGTACTGGAGACACTGTTTTTTATAATTATAGAGGCTTTTGGAATAGATATAATTTTCCATTTATCCCGATGAGTTATTATAATGAAAACAAGAGCGAGTACCCTAAATGCAAACATGCTCATGAGGATTTGAGCATTGTAAAATACGATACTAATACTAATTATGCATTTATACCTAAAAACCTTGTAGGACAAAAACTATTTTTGCCAGTAATTACAGAGGCTACCTATCCAAGACTATTCAATGGAACAAGATTATACAATTATGATGATGATAGTAGAAAATATTCTTTTGCAGACCTTCCTATTGGAAAAGCAAATCAATTTAAGGGTAAAACCTTTATTGTAGCCGATTGGGCACATGATGCTAAGGGATTGACTGATGTTTACCTCAAACTTATTGTTCCTGGTTCGAGAGATACAATTTTCTACAAATACCCAACAATTCACCAAAGAGATGAATTTCCATTTGTAATTGAATCCTTTATAAGAAAAGCAAAAGAAAAGTATACCTATCAAGAATTTGTTTATAGAGGAGAAAAATATTCAATGACAGTTATGGATTTAAGGAGAAAAAGACCAATTACTATTAGAAGAGGAGATGTTTTCCAATGTCTTGATTTTGTTGAGATGGATGGTAAATTTAAGATGTTAATGAGAAATAAGGACGGAAGAAAATTCTATGTTTCTGCCGACTATAATATTGGTGATAAACTTAGCTTTGAAAAATCGATGGTAGCTGGGAATAAGATATTAAAATATAGAGATACTTACCCTACCTCCTATAATGCAATACTCCAAAAAGAGCTTATCCCAACTATGACAATGGATATGGCTGATATGTCTTGGAGTAAACCAGAAAAAGAAGTATTGACAAATTTTGATGGTTCAAACCGTCATTGGTTCTACTATGGTAATGTTTATATTATTTTTAGAAACAACAAACTTCACCGTGTAGCAATGATACCTAAAGAATTACGTTTCTAAGTAAAAACAAATAATATGTCAATTCATAATAATCCTTTTTTCGAAAATTTGAATCAGGATTCTAAATCAAGCATACTTAGGTTTGAAAATTTTATCCTAACGAACAAGGATGGATTTTTTGACCTTGAACAAATACTTGATATAATAGATTATTATATTGATATAGATAATGACGAGTATTTTAAGTTATCAACAGAATTAGCATTAAATTTATATCCAAATGATATTGATGTAAATATTCGTTATTCCAAATTATTATCCATTACTAAGGGAGCAGATCAAGCTATTAAAAATCTTATAAAGATTTCCAAACTACATCCAGATAATGCAGATTTGTATTATTCAATAGGGATGTTTTACTCCGAACTTGGGAATAATAAAAAAGCAATATTCTATTTAAGGAAGTGCGTCAGCATTGAAGAAGATGCAGAAACATGCTTTGCCTTAGCTCAAGAACTCGCAATTTCTAAACAATTTCATGAGTCAATTATTTACTCAACTAAGGTTTTAGATATAGAGAATAATAATGAATTAGCACTTAGACTTTTCTCGTATTGTACACAATTTATTGAACCGAATGATTCTATTAAGCAATTCCTACATCATCTTTGTAGTAAAAATCCATACTCTTTTGAGAATTGGTTTTGTTATGGAATGGTTCTAAGCAATTTCAATCTTCATTTTGATGCAATAACTGCTTTTGATTTTTGTAATGCCATAGAAGAAGATAATATTGAGGCATTAATATTTAAAGCTCAATCTCAATTATCCCTAAACAATATAAACGAATCAATTAAAACTCTTCACGAAGCTTTGGAAATTGATTCTAAAAATCCATTAGTTCTTTTCAATCTTGCTCAAGCTTATGAAAAGCTAAATAACTGGACTACTTCAGCTTATTATTATAGAGAATGTACTAAATATGAACCCGAAAACTCTGAAGCGTGGATGGGTGTTGGGTATTCTTATTTTGAATTAAATGATTTTAATTCTGCGGAACCTTTTATATTAAAAGCATTAGAATTAGACAATGATAATATTCAACATAGCCTAACTTTTGCAGAAATGTTATATAAAGAAAATAGAGCAATTGAGAGTGAGGAAATATATGCTGCATTATACGAAACGGGAAAGGAATTAGAAATTGTTACTTCAAGCTGGGCTTATATGTTAGAGGCAGATAAAAGACCTATGGATGCTATAAAATTGCTTGAAGATACTATTTCAAACCATCCCTTTAAAGAGCCTTTTCTTCATCTCACCTTAGTTGAAATAGGATGTAAAATACCTATGCTAACAAAATTCATAAACGAAGCTCTTTTTGATATTTTCTTACAGTTTGATATAGATTACAAAACAATAGAAAAGTTTGCTCCAAGCGTTTTGATTACTCCTGGATTCGAAGAAATTCTTAATTCTTATATAGATGAAGATGAAGACAATGAAGATGAAGATGAAGACGAAGATGGAGACGAAGACGATAATAATTAAACAAAAAACAAATAATCTTTAATAATGAGAACTAAGATTTTTATTACCCTATTTTTAATCGCAATTTTTAGTACTAATGCTTTCTCGCAACAAGCTGTCCAAGATGAGAAATCTATAATAGAACAAGTGGGGGCTTGGTATATGGATAATATCAACTATGGAACCATTACTCTTTTAATGACAATTGAAAGCTCTTTTATACCTTTTCCAAGCGAAATTGTAGTACCACCAGCTGCATACAAAGCAAGCCAAGAAGGTAGTGATTTAAATATTGTATTGGTTGTAGTTTTTGCAACAATTGGGGCTTTGATTGGAGCTATTTTTAATTATTTTCTTGCACTATGGCTTGGACGACCTTTAATTCATAAATTTGCTGAATCTAAACTTGGAAGATTATGTTTACTAAGTTCAGAAAAGGTAGATAAGGCTGAAAAATATTTTGTAAAGCATGGAAAAAGCTCAACATTTATTGGAAGATTAATACCTGCAGTTCGTCAGTTAATCTCAATTCCTGCTGGTCTTGCTAAAATGAATATTTTAACCTTTACATTATTTACTTTCTTAGGAGCATTAATATGGAATGGTGTACTTGCTGTAATAGGTTATTTAGCTCATGGGAGTTCTGATATAATAAATCAATATAGTAAGGAATTATCATATTTAATGTTGATATTAGGAGTACTCTTTGCCTTATACCTACTATATAATGGATTTGTAAAAAAGAAGAAAGAAAAAAGTGCAAACTAATCTTGATGGTTTAAAAGAAGATGGATGTAAAGAAGATGGATACAAGGTATATGGACTAATAGGCAATCCTTTATCTCATTCCTTTTCTAAAGTTTTCTTCGATAATAAATTCAAAATCGAAGAAATTAAAGCTAAGTTCTATAATTTTGAAATCTCAATTCTTGAAGATTTTATAAATAATCACTCAAAACAACTTAATGGGTTTTGTATTACTATGCCTTTTAAACAAAGTATTATTCCTTTTTTAGATGAAATAGACCTATCTGCTTTAGAAATTGGGGCTGTTAATGTTGTAAAAAGAATAAAATCAGATAATCAATATATACTAAAGGGATATAATACTGATTATTTAGGCTTTGAAAAATCACTAAAGGAGAATATAAAAAATTTGAAAAATATAAAAGCATTGGTATTAGGCTCTGGTGGAGCTTCAAAAGCAATAACCTATGCATTAAAAAAGAATAATATTGAGTATTTGATTGTATCAAGGAAGATAAAAGATAAAGAGATTATTAATTATAAGGATATTGATATGGATATTCTTAGAAACTACAAATTAATTATCAATACAACTCCATTAGGAATGCATCCTTTTATTGATAAAACTCCAGAAATTAATTTCGATTACATAGATAAAGAGAATATTATCTTCGACCTTATATATAATCCTAAGGAAACACTTTTATTAAATAAGTCAAAGCGAAGAGGAGCTAAAACAATTAACGGCTATGATATGCTTTGCTATCAAGCAATAGAAGCTTATAGAATATGGAACCAATAAGCAAGACATTTTTTATCATAGTATTAATTATAATTATTATTTTCTTAAGACTTGAGAAAATAGGTGTAGTTCTGCGTTCTCTAAACACTTTAATTCACGAGCTATCTCATGGTTTTGTTGCCCTAATTCTTGGTGGAAGAGTTGGAAAGATATTATTAAACGATAATGCTTCAGGCTCATGCTCTACCACAGTTAAAGGTAGTTTCAAGAGCTTTTTAATTTCAATCAGTGGCTATACCCTCTCAGCTCTATTCTCTTATTCCTTATTCCTTCTAATTGATAAATCCTTTTCCAAGTATGTATTCTATTTTCTTTTAGCAATATCAATTATAAGTCTTATTTTCTGGATAAGGAATAATTACGGAATAATATGGACTATCGTATTTATTGGGATAAACTTTTCAATAATCATGATACCAAAATTCTTAAATTCTTATTCCAATTATATACTACTTATCTATGGTTTAATCATAGGCATTGAAAATCTATTTAATTCTGCAATCCTTGTCAAGATAGCTATTCTCAGCCCCAAAAAGGCAGGAGATGCAACAAATATTGCAAAGATTACGAAGATACCAAGTCTTATCTGGGCTATTGGTTTTCTTAGCTTTTCGCTATATATTGCCTACCTATCATATAAAGAGTTTTACATACTATTAAACTAAAAGTATAGAGATATAGAATTTTATTCCTAATTTTGCACCCGTATAACAAGAAAATCTTGATAGATGAATATTGAAGTTTTTAAATCAAAAATACATAGAGCAGTTGTAACCAGAGCAGATCTTAATTATATTGGAAGTATAACTATTGATGAGGATTTGATGGATGCTGCTAATTTAATTGAAAACGAAAGAGTATATATTTTCGATATAAATAACGGAGAAAGGTTTGACACCTACGTAATCAAAGGAGAAAGAGGCTCTGGCGAGATTGGCATTAATGGAGCTGCTGCAAGAAAGGTACAACCAGGAGATTTAGTAATTATTGTCTCTTATGCGAGTATGGATTTCGAAGAAGCTAAGAAATTCGCACCAACTGTAATCTTCCCTCAAAACAATAAACTGATTTAAATGAAAAATATAATAAGAATAGGGATTTTCTTATTAATTGGAATTGGCTTTATTTGGTGGTTTGTTGCTAAACTTACTCCAGAGGAAATTGATGAGGTAATTTACTCCTTTAAACATGCAAATTATTATTGGTTTTCTCTTGCAGTATTAATTAATATCCTTAGCCATTATATCCGTGCTATTCGTTGGAAACAATTAATCTCTCCCCTTGGATATAATCCCAAACTAATGCCTACCTTTTTCGCAGTAATGTGTGGTTACTTGGCTAATTTAGCTGTGCCAAGATTAGGAGAAATTGTTCGTTGTGGGCTTATTAGAAACAGTCAAAAGATTCCTTTCGAAAAGGTTGCAGGGACAGTTATTGCTGAAAGAGCAGTAGACACCCTACTCTTCGTTCTAATACTTTTCTCCTCACTCCTATTAGAATACAATCTATTAAAAGATTATCTTTACGATAATTTCAAAGATGTAATTGACTTCTCAAACCTCTGTAACCTCTTTTTATATATTGGTATAGGCATAGTTTTGATTATAATATTAATTATTTTATTCAGGAAAAGACTTGGGAGAAGTAAGATATATTTTAAGATTAAAGATATATTCTTAGGGCTTATGGAAGGAGTAAAAACAATTTTTAAACTAAAAAACCCTTTGCTTTTTATCTTCAATTCCCTATTTATATGGTTTCTTTGGATATTAGGAACCTATATAATCTTCCTTTGTTTAAACGATACTAAAACTCTAAGCTTTGAAATAGCTATTATAATAACAGTTTTCGGAGCAATAGGTCCAATTATTACTCCTGGTGGTATAGGAATCTATCCAGCTATTATTGCAGAGAGTTTAGCAATTTACTTAATTTCAAAACCAATAGGCTATGCCTCAGGATGGCTTATGTGGATTGTTTCTCAGGTAGGGATAATAGTACTTGGACTATATGGATTTATCTATTTCTCATCAAAGCACCATAATATACTCAAACTTATTACTAAAAAGGATGATGAATAAACAAATCACTCAATTAGAAATAATCGAAAACAAGATATTTGAATTAGATTCTCTTTTAGTTAGATTAATGCAATGGAGAGAAAATAGAGAAAAGATAGTATTTACAAACGGATGTTTTGATATTATCCATAGAGGACATATAGATTATCTTTCTAAGGCAAGAGATTTGGGAGATAGATTGATTATTGGGGTAAATACTGATAGCTCGGTAAGAGGGTTAAAAGGCAAGAATAGACCAATACAAGACGAGGTCTCAAGAGCAACTATTCTTGCAGCATTAGGGTTTGTAGATGCAATTGTATTGTTCGACTCCCCTACTCCAGAGGAATTAATTAATAAGATTATCCCTGATGTTCTTGTTAAGGGAGCTGATTATAAGATTGAAGATATTGTTGGTTATAAGACAATGGTTGAAAACAATAAGGAAATAAAAACCATAGAATTTCTCGAAGGATATTCAACAACAAAGATTGAAAATAAGATAATCTCTCTTAGAGAAAATAATTAAACTAATCGATATTTTTTCCTAACCACTCTCTGTATTGAGAGATAACCTCCTGGAAAATATACTCAGGCGTTTTATCAGTTGTATCTATTACGCAATTGTAATTATTCATATCATCGATGCTTACCCCATAAAGAGTTTTATAACGCAATACCTCTGAATTTCTTCTATCAATTAGTTTCTGAGTTGCATCTTCAATTGATGTGTATTTCTCATTCTTACGGATATTATCCTCAAAAACTCTCTTCCCTGCAGTTTTCGCATCGCAAAGCAAATGAATCTTAAAAGCATGAGGGATAAAATGCCATGCAAGCCTTGAATCTAATATCAATCCCCTATCCTCTTTTCCCAAAGCAATAACCATGTTATCGCATTCAATATCAATCTCAGGATGAGTTTCCATAAAACGATTAAACTCCAAAGCATCCATTCCGTACTTTGCAGCCAACTCTCTTTGAATAACCCCAATAGAGATTATCTCAAAACCTAATTCCCTTTGTAAACCCTTAGCCAAAACACTCTTTCCACTCCCTAAATCTCCTGAAATTGCTATTTTAATATTCCTCATCTTAATTTAATTGCGAATTTGAATTTTATATAACCAATAAACTTATTGGCAAAGGATTAACAGACAGAACCCTCTCTTTAACAATTACAAAATTAAAGATATTTTCTTTCTTAAAGATAGAATTTTGATACTTTAACAGAGAAAATCCAAAGAAAAATAAATTAATCCCAGAATACCAGAGACCAAAACCCCATAATAAAATCAAACTATAAACTAAGCGAATCAAGTTCCAATCTCACCGAATCAAATTACAAAATAATATAATGGCATTATTTGACCGATATAATGCCATTATATCTTCCATTTAATGGCATTATTTGACTGATATAATGCCATTATATCAGATTCTAATTTGATTCCATTTTTTCAAAGTCTGATTCTATTAGTTTTTTACTTTAATTGATTATCTATTTTGTAGAAAAGAATTCTTTATTTAACTTTGCTGAATATTAGAACTCGTTTATGATAATGTAAAACCTAAATTTTAAGTCTATGAAAAAGAGTATTATTTTTTTATCTTTCTTTATTACTGCAAGTTCTCTATTATTTGCAAATAATAATCCAGCAGAAACTGATACTGTTCCAAAACCTAAGTATTGGAATGTGAAAAACACAATAACCTTCAACTCAGAACAAAATATGTATGAGAATTGGGAACAGGGAGGGGTTAGTTCTTTTGCATTTTCTGTGTTTTATCGTGGTGCGTATAATTACCAAAAAAACAAGGTTTCTTGGAATAACTCAGCGGAATTAGGTTATGGGCTTTTGCGTCAAGATATCTCTGGAAAAGGGATAATGCATAGTTCTAATGTGTTTAATAAGAGTGATGATAAGATTGATTTAAACTCAGTATTTGGTTATCGTGCTATAAAGAATTGGAATTATTCTGGATTACTTAATCTTAGAAGTCAGTTCGATGATGGTTTTAAGGATGGAAAATTAGTATCCTCTACCCTAAGTCCTGCAATTCTTACTTCTTCAATAGGTTTTGAATATAAGCCAAAGCCATATTTCTCAACACTTTTCTCCTTTCTTACAGGAAAGACAACCTATGTTTTGAAAGATACATTAGCTATTCCTGGCAATTTTGGATTTAAGAATGTTGGACAACATTGGGATTTCTCACTTGGTTCATATATAAAGATATTCTATGATAGAGATATATTCAAGAATGTACACATGGTTTCCAAACTTGAATTTTTCTACGATTATCGTAAGACTACCCTATTAGATACTGATATTAATTTTGAGACAATGATTACTATGAAGGTTAATAAGTATCTCTCTACTTTCTTACATGTACAAATGGTAATGAATAAGGACTTTAGTACTGCACTTCAGATAAAAGAACGTTTCGGTATTTCAATTCCGATAACTTTCTAATCGAAAATATTCATCTGAAAAGAATCGAATAAACCTAATTGGTTTTCCATAGGAGGCTCTATTTGTTTAACATTTTCTGAAAGATATTCCTTTAAAATCTTTTTAATAGCAGATTTATGAGCAATATCGTTTAATGCACAGTATCTTTCCAATAATGCTTGGTCAGAATGGGATAACTTTATCTTATAAACTAAGGACTTAGTATTTTTCTTTGTCATTATTACCAATTTGAGTTCAAAATTATTAATTTTGCAGATACAAACATACTAAAAAAGAGAATAATTACTAACAATCATTGTTGATATTATGGAATTTTACAATAAACTTAAAGAAAAAGGCGATAGTTTCTTCTTAATTGGAGGTCCTTGTGTGATTGAAGACAGAGAAACACCTTTTGAAATAGCAGAGAAACTCAAAGAAATAACAAGCAGGCTTAATATAAACTATATTTTCAAGGCATCTTATCGCAAAGCTAATCGTTCAAGGTTAGATTCCTTTACAGGCATTGGAGATATTGAAGGCTTAGAGATACTTAAAGAAATATCTAAGAAGTATAATCTACCAGTAGTCACAGATATTCATAGTGCTGAGGAAGCTGATATGGCAGCTGAATACGTAGATATTCTTCAAATACCTGCTTTTCTTTGTCGTCAAACCGATTTGCTTGTAGCAGCTGCAAAGACCAATAAGATGGTGAATATCAAAAAGGGACAGTTTCTTTCTGCACAAAGTATGAAACATGTTGTTGAGAAGGTTAGAGAAAGCGGGAATGAAAAGATAATGCTAACTGATAGAGGGACAATGTTTGGCTATCAGGATTTGATTGTGGACTTTAGAGCGATACCAATTATGCAGGAAAATAATGTTCCAGTAATTATGGATATTACTCATTCTTTGCAACAACCAAATCAAAGCTCAGGAGTTAGCGGGGGATTGCCACAAATGATAGAAACAATTGCTAAAGCATCTATTGCAGTTGGAGCTGATGGAATATTTATGGAGACCCATCCTAATCCATCAATGGCAAAGAGTGATGGGGCAAATATGTTAGAGCTTTCAAAGGTTGAAGATTTACTTTCAAAGCTATTAAGAATAAAACAAGCATTATAATCCTTCTAAATAAAATAAAAAAAGGCGTAATCGGAAGAATCTGATTACGCCTTTTTAAGTTCGCTATCTATAATATTTATTTTAAAACCTCAACAGCTCCTTTTAGTTCTACATCTCTAATAGACCCTCGTCCAATAAATCTATAGAAATATGTACCTGTTGGAGAGTTTGTCAAAGCTGGATCCCAGAAGTCTTCCTTATTTCTAATATCTTGTTTAAAGAATACTCTTCTTCCCAAACGATTATAAATTGCAAGTTCATTATCAGGGAATGCTTGACCTTCTATTAAGTTTTTAATGTAGAAGATATCATTTACTCCGTCACCATTAGGCGTTACAACTGTTGGGAAAAGTAATAAATCATTAATAATAGTAATTCTTTTTGAGATTGTATCATGGCATTCGTAAACAAAACCACTTGGAGCATTATTAACACTATAAGCATCTAAGGTTACATAATAATCTCCATAGACAGGAGTCCCAGGAAGTGGCTTCCAAGTATAAGAAGGCTCAAATCCAAACACATTTTCCCTGAGTTCTGGAGAACCATCATAAGCCTGAATACTCCAATGATACTGATTAGACGGATCCTTAGGAGTAGTAAGATTTACAAAATTAGCTGTTGGATAAGTAACTGAAGGATTACTTGGCAACCAACCAAAATCCGCAACAGGGCTTTTATATACATGAATTAATTGATTTTGAATAATAGAATCAACACAACCATGCTCCGAAGTAACCTTTAATTTCAAATCATATGTCCCATAAGGAAGAGTAAATGAAGGATTTGCTTCATTAGAATAATGTGTTCCAATAATCCAATCATAAGTTGCAGCATTTGTAGAAGTGCTATTCAGTTTAAAATCTAAAGGTTCACATCCCTCTAATGGAAATTTATCTAAAGAGAATGAAGCCATAGCTGAAGGATATATAATTAAATTTATACTATCACCTCCATAACAATATGATAATCCATTAGAATTAGTAACTTGAACTGTATATTTTATAATTGAATTTGCATTCTCAGGAGCTTGTGCTGTTATTCTTTGAGTATTTTCTCCAGTTGGTTCCCAAACATAAGTTGTAATTCCATGAGGCAAAGGATCTCCTGCATTTAAAACAACTTCTTTTGTTTCGCATAATTCGATATCTTCTCCTAAATCTACAACTGGAGTACATAGAATATCTAATGTTGTTATTGTATCCCAAACACATCCAAAATCATCTACTATCTTAATATCATATGTTTCTAATCCGCAGTCTTCAATAGGTGGAGCAATAATTGAACTAACATTATCAACAGGTGTGATAAAATTACCTGTCCAAATTACAGTATCTATCGCAACTTGGTATTCCCAATCAGCAGCTGCTGATTGACCTAATTCCATATCCCACCAAAAAACATAACCATTATCAGCTCCCCAGTTATCAATTACTCTTAATTTCCATTCTCCATTTAATGGACATCCAATAAGAGGAGAAAAACCAGTTAAATCAACTGTCTCACATAATGGACCTGTACAAGAACCACTAGTTCCTGATAAATTTTGTCCAAATTGAACTGGAGTTTGAAAATATCCAATAGTATCGTCTACATTAGTAGCTACAATTGGAGATGGCATATTTCCAGAAATCACACCTCTTTGACCATTTAAATATTGATTGGAAAAACAATAAGTCCAACCTGTTCCTGCTGGATTATTAGCAGGAAGACATCCATTGCTACCAGGACCAGGAATACCTAAATCAGCACCCCCAGCATGAGTGTTCCATTTTAAAACAACCTTACTCCCATTTGGACATTCTATCTCAAAACCTAAGTCTCCAAGAAATGTGTGCTCTATATTCATACAAATTGATTTAATATCATCAATAGATGTAATTAAAGAACCTGCAGGAAACTCATCAAATGTTACAGGGGCTTCATAATATCCTGGAGGACAATTTGGACCATCGGGGATAAATACAACACTATCGTAACGTTCTTTTGCTCCTTTTGCAAAAGCAATTGAATCAATACTAATAGTACTACCACCTCCATAACCAACATTTAAATTAAATGTTTGACCAGAACATAAGTCTGGTAGAGGAGCTACAGTTTTTATTGGATTCCTTGCAATTCTAACTCTTGTTTCTATCATATTTCTACTTACACAACCACCATTATTTGTATCTGTAACCTTTAAATTAAGATTATAACCTCCTAATTCATCCCATTTATAACCAATAGTGTTATTATAAAATACTGAATCAATTTCTGAATCACCAAAATCCCAAACAAATAAAGATGTACTAATACTTTGCGTAATAATTGTATCATTACCTACAATTGTTGTGTCATTATCTGGATACAATGGTTTTGCAACTAATATAATTGAGTCTCCAATACAAAAATCAACAGATTTATATTTTTGTACTTCAAATTTAGTGCTATCAAGCCAAATTGTATCCAAACCATCTCTCACTGGTCTCATTGACATATTACCTTCTTCATCTACTTTATAAAAAACAGTATCTAATGCGGCCATAGGATATTGACATCTTTTTAAGCATTCTATCTCTGCTTTAAACCCTGTTCCTGTTGTTGTTGCTGCATCGCTTCTCATTCTAATTGTAAAACAACCAGTAGTATCTTCAAAAGCAGATATGATTGTTCTATTAACTAAATCATTTCCTGAAAAATCTGTTTGATTTTCCCAATTCCAAATTAATGAATTTGTAATACCTCTACCAGTATAGATATTTATAATTGCATCCCCCATATCAAACTCTTCAAACTGAAGTGATATTTGTTGTCGATGAATAGGATTTGTAATTGGATATGTTCTTTCTGAACAAATTGTCATCCAATAATCTTTTCCAAGAGTAAAATTAGCATTACTCCCACCATCATCAACGACTGTACCAGCACATTGATAATAAATATTAGTGTTTGTAGCACTATTAAGGACTCTATCTTGAGAAAAAAGTCTTCCTCCTATTAAAAGGGAAAGAATTAATAACGAATAAAATAAAACAAATTGGTTTTTCATATCAATAAACTTTTAAGATTACAAACTTACAAAAAATATTATACATATCGAATAAAAAGAATTATTTCATATATAGAAACAATCAAAATGATAATATAGTAAGTAATTGAGAGTAAAAAATTGTACATTTATTGAAATTACTTATCTTTGCATTATAAATTTTCAAGTTTATCTACTAAAAAAATATCATGAATTATAGTGTTGTAAAAGGGACAAGGGATTTCCTCCCTAATCAGATGATAAAAAGAAATTATATCTTCAATTCTATTAAATCTATTTTTGAACTACATGGTTTCTGCCCTATCGAAACTCCATCAATCGAAAACCTTTCAACTCTTATGGGTAAATATGGAGAAGAGGGTGATAGACTAATTTATAAGATATTAAACTCTGGAGATTTCCTAAAGGGAGTTGATTTATCAAACCCTTCTGATATTAATTACAAGTCCATAGCCAATAAAATAGCTGAAAAAGGACTTAGATATGATTTAACAGTACCCTTTGCACGCTTTGTTGTAAATAATCGTAACGAAATAAATTTCCCTTTCAAGAGATACCAAATCCAACCAGTATGGAGAGCTGACAGACCTCAAAAAGGAAGATATAGAGAGTTTTATCAATGCGATGTTGATATAATAGGTAGCAATAGCTTATTGAATGAAATTGAACTATGCGAGATAATAGATGAGGTATTTGCAAAACTCAATCTTAATATCACAATAAAACTAAATAACAGAAAGATACTATCCTCGATATCTGAGATAATAGGCAAGCCAGAGATGCTAACAGATATCACAGTCGCTATTGACAAAATAGAGAAGATAGGCTACGAGAAGGTAATTTGTGAGCTATTAGAAAGAGGGTTAGACCAAATGGATATTAATAAGATTGACCCAATACTAAAGCTATCTGGGGATAATAAGGACAAGATATCACGACTAAAAACCATATTATCTGAAAACGAAACAGGTCTTAAAGGAATCGAGGAATTAGAAACAGTGTTTAATTCTATTGATAAACTAAATCTAAGTTCAAATATTGAATTCGATATAACCCTTGCAAGAGGACTGAACTATTATACAGGCTGTATATTCGAAGTAAAAGCAAACGATTTTTCCATAGGCAGTATAACAGGTGGTGGAAGATATGACAACCTAACAGGAGTATTTGGATTAGACAATATGTCTGGAGTAGGAATATCATTCGGAGCTGACAGAATCTACGATTGCCTTGAAGCCTTAGACCTATTCCCAAAAGAGATAAACAATACAACAAGGCTTTTATTTATCAATTTCGGAGAAAGAGAAAGCCAGAAATGCATCGACTACGCAAGAGTTCTTAGAAAAAATAATATCTCAAGCGAAACATATCCTGACAAAGCAAAACTACAAAAACAAATGAAATATGCAAACGACAAGAACATACCATTTGTAGCCTTGATAGGAGAAAGAGAGATAGAAGAAAACAAGATAATGGTAAAGAATATGATTAGTGGAGAACAAACCCTAATGGATATTAATCAATTAATTGCAATTTTTAATTTGTAAATTATTAATTGCTACGCACCCTCGTCATTGCATACCAATTTTTTAACGCCTAGCGAATGAAAATCCTGATTCTGATTAAATTAATTAATTGATTGATAATAAACCAACTTACATACTTCATGTGCTAACCATTTAATAATTAAGCAACTTACACACTTACACCCCTCTTAGTAAAGTGAAAGTATGTAAGTAGTTTAATAGGTACAGACTTGCACTAAGTCAAGAATGCTTAGTGCATAAGTCTGCCCCTTTATTTATTAAAAAAATTTTTATGGAATACTTTCTTCTAATGATTTTAGTTTTTTGTACTTAGATAATTTTCTTCCAACAGTAACATCAGAAATTCCCAACTCTAACCCAATTTCCTTATGCGTTAGTCCTTCCTCTTTCATTTTCATTATCTCCTCATACTCATATTCTATCGTCTCTCTTCTTTC
>WARP01000597.1_pt1 | contig 16172 bp, 14 predicted proteins | sample 4769151 | NCBI WGS metagenome assembly WARP01 (sample SAMN08893023, study PRJNA449175) | gut metagenome | isolation source: rumen sample fed with dry roughage | host: cow | place: India: Nagpur | collected 2016 | reverse complement strand
CATACCCGCTGGGCAACCCATGGCAAACCGACTGAAAACAATGCTCACCCGCATGTTTCTGGTACGGTAGCTGTGGTGCATAACGGCATTATTGAAAACTATCAAGAACTGAAAGACGATCTTGAAGCCTTGGGCTATGTGTTTACTTCACAAACGGATACCGAAGTTGTCGCACATCTGGTCAATGATGCATTAAAATCAACTTCCAGTCTTCTAGAAGCGGTTCAACAGGTTGTTCCTCAGCTCAAAGGGGCTTATGCACTGGGTATAGTGCATACCGATCATCCGAATGAGCTGATTACGGTTCGTGAAGGTTCACCTTTGGTCATTGGTGTTGGCATTGGCGAGAACTTTATCAGTTCGGATCAATTGGCCCTGCTTCCAATTACCAACCGTTTTATTTACCTGGAAGAAGGTGATATTGCACGTTTAACACGTAACAGCATTGAAGTGTTTGTGGATGGGCAATTGGTGAATCGTCCAGTAAAAGAACTGGATGCAACAGTCAGCAATGCGTCTAAAGGTGAATATAAGCACTACATGCTCAAAGAAATTTATGAGCAACCTGAAGCGATTCAGCAGACCATTTCCCAAGCCTTAAATGGCAACGATTTACGCGAAGATTTCTTAAAGAATGCCGTTGCTGATTTTGAAAAGATTCAACAGGTGCAAATTATTGCCTGTGGAACCAGTTACCATGCCGGCATGATTGCAAAATACTGGTTTGAGCAACTGATTGACCTGCCTTGTCAGGTGGAAATCGCCAGCGAATTCCGTTACCGCACCCCTGTGATTGTCAATAACACCCTTTATGTATGTATTTCTCAATCCGGTGAAACCGCCGATACTTTGGCTGCACTGCGTGATACCCAAAAACGTGCTGCTGCAAAAAATTTAAACATTACCACCATGACCATTTGTAATGTAGCTACCTCTTCTATGGTACGTGAAACCAATCATGGCCTGTTAACCTTGGCTGGACCTGAGATTGGTGTGGCGTCAACCAAAGCATTTACCACCCAGCTTGCCGCACTCATGCTGTTGGTACTCAAGATTGGTCAAGTGAAGCAGAGTATCTCTGCTGAACAGATGACAGCGATTATTGCTGACTTATGGCATACCCCGAAAGTCATTTTGGATACCCTGCAGCAAGACAAAGACATTTTACGTTTATCTGAACTGTTTGTAGAAAAGCAGCACTGCCTGTTTTTAGGTCGTGGTACCGAGTTCCCGATTGCCCTTGAAGGTGCATTGAAACTGAAAGAAATTTCATATATTCATGCCGAAGGTTATGCAGCAGGTGAACTCAAACATGGTCCATTGGCACTGGTGGACAATGACATGCCGGTGGTGATTCTTGCTCCGCAAGACGACATGCTCGACAAACTTAAATCCAATATGGAAGAAGTTCAGGCCCGTGGTGGTGAACTGTTTGTTTTTGCCGATGAGAACAGCGGTATTAAAGGCAAAGAGCGTCAGCATGTGGTTCATGTGCCAAATATCAGTCCACTCCTTGCGCCAATTGTTTACAGTATTCCTGTGCAGCTACTGTCGTACCATGTGGCTGTCTTGCGTGGAACGGATGTCGATCAGCCACGTAACCTGGCAAAATCGGTCACAGTTGAATAATAAATTTTGATATAAGGCTGGGTAACCGGCCTTTTTCTTGCAAAGTAAAGAGTAAAAAACATGAGACTGAGTTGTTTTAAAGCCTACGATATTCGTGGAAAATTGGGTGAAGAATTAAACGAAGACATCGCTTATAAAATTGGCCGGGCTTATGGCCAAATTTATCAACCCAAGACCATTGTAATAGGTTGTGATATTCGCCTCAGCAGTGAAGGCCTAAAACAAGCAACTATTCGTGGTTTAAATGATGCCGGTGTGAATGTCTTGGATTTGGGCATGACAGGTACAGAAGAAGTTTACTTCGGTGCATTCCATCTTGATGTACAGGGCGGTATCGAAGTCACTGCCAGTCATAATCCAATGGATTACAATGGCATGAAACTGGTGCGTGAAAATGCACGTCCCATTAGTGCAGATACGGGTTTAAAAGACATCCAGCTTTTAGCAGAATCAGGCGTATTTAAAGACGTTGAGCAAAAAGGGACGACCGAAAAATATAATATCCTGCCTGAATTTGTAGATCACCTCATGACTTACATTGAACCTTGCAAGATCACACCCATGAAACTGGTGGTAAACGCGGGTAATGGTGCAGCGGGTCATGTGATTGATGCGATTGAAGAAAAATTCAAAGTCCTGAATGTACCGGTAGAATTTATTAAAATTCACCATGAAGCCGATGGCACCTTTCCGAATGGTATTCCTAACCCGCTGCTCGTTGAAAACCGTGACAGCACGCGTAAAGCCGTGATTGAGCATGGCGCAGATATGGGCCTGGCCTGGGATGGTGACTTTGACCGTTGCTTCCTGTTTGATGAAAAAGGCCAGTTTATTGAAGGCTATTATATTGTGGGTCTATTGGCCCAAGCGTTCTTGCTGAAACAGTCGGGTGAGAAAATTGTGCATGACCCTCGCCTGGTCTGGAATACCTTTGATATTGTGGAACAATATCAAGGTGAAGCGATCCAGTCCAAATCCGGTCATTCCTTCATTAAAGAAAAAATGCGTGAGCATAATGCCGTGTATGGTGGGGAAATGAGTGCACACCATTATTTCCGTGACTTTGCTTATTGCGACAGCGGCATGATTCCATGGCTGTTAGCGGTGTCAGTATTGTCTGAAACCCAAAAACCGTTGTCTGACCTAGTAGAAGAAATGATTGCAAAATTCCCATGCTCAGGTGAAATCAACTTCAAAGTGGCAGATACCCAAACGACCATTCAAAAGATTTTTGATCACTATGCCGATCAAAATCCCGCCATTGATCAAACGGACGGTGTGAGCCTAGATTTTGGTGCTTGGCGTGTTAATGTTCGTGCATCCAATACCGAACCATTATTACGCCTGAATATTGAAAGCCGTCGTGATCAAAATCCACGACCGATGCAGGACTATGTCGATGAGCTGACCCAATTGATTCAAGGCTAAGGATTGCTGGTATTAAAAAAGGAGCTTGATCGAAAGCTCCTTTTTGATATCTACTGGTTGCGATAACCATTCGGATTTTGCTTTTGCCAGTTCCAGCTATCCGCCAGCATATCTTCCAAAGTATATTGCGGTTTCCAGCCTAACTCTTGCACAGCACGGCTATTGTCTGCAAATGAAGTCGCTACATCGCCTTCACGACGCGGCTCGATGCTATAGGCGACCGGCACATGGTTGACCCGTTCAAATGTTTTCACCACTTCTAAAACCGATGAGCCCTGACCGGTTCCAATATTCCAGGCACGACAGCCTTTTGCCATAAGGCGGTTATTCAAGGCACACAAATGCGCATTCGCCAAATCCACCACATGGATATAATCGCGCACGCCCGTCCCGTCAACGGTATCGTAATCATTGCCGAAGATCGCCAGTTTTTCACGACGGCCCACTGCGACTTGAGTGACAAATGGCATCAGGTTATTCGGAATGCCTTGCGGATCTTCTCCAATACGACCACTTTTATGCGCACCGACCGGGTTGAAATAACGCAGTAAGGCAATCGACCAGCGTTCATCTGCCACGGATAATTTCTGTAAAAGCTGTTCAACCATCAGTTTGGTATAACCATAGTTATTACTTGGCATACCTGTAGGCATGTCTTCATTTAAAGGCGAGACATTGGCCTCATCATACACGGTGGCAGATGAACTGAAGACCAGATTAAATACCCCTGCGCGCTGCATGGCCTGTACCAGTTGAATGGAGCCAGAAATATTATTGTCAAAATATGCCAGTGGAATTTGCTGGCTTTCTCCTACCGCTTTTAGCCCGGCAAAATGGATCACCGCATCAATATGATGCTGCTGAAAAACCTGATCTAAAACTTGGGCATCGCGAATGTCACCTTGCACAAAAGTGAGGTTTTTTCCGCAGATCTGTTGTACACGGTTTAAAGATTCTTCCGAACTATTGCAGAGATTATCCAGCACAATCACTTCATGCTCTGAATTTAACAGCTCCACGCAGGTATGCGAACCAATATAGCCTGCACCGCCGGTCACCAAAATTTTAGCCATGGTTTTTTCCTAATAGTATCTTTAATAAACCTTGAGTCGAGGCATCCAGCTCTGAAATGTTCTGACTTTCACCACTTAAAATCGGCAGCAGCTGATTGGCAATTTCCTTGCCTTTTTCAACCCCCCACTGGTCAAAGGGATTAATATTCCACAGTACAGACTGCACAAACACTTTATGTTCATACATGGCAATCAGCATCCCCAGACTATAGGGTGTCAGCTCTTTGAGTAAAATGGTGCTACTGGGCTGATTGCCTGCATATTGTTTATAGGCAGGTAAATGATTGAGTTCAGCCTGATCCAAGGCCTGATTGCCAAATGCCAGCAAGCGCGACTGTGCCAGACAGTTGGACAGTGCCAAATGATGCTGCTCGATCAAGGCCTCGGCATTGTCTACATAAGTAAATTGCTGGGCATTATAGCGTTTTACCGGAGCAATGAAATCACAGCTGACCGCTTGAGTGCCTTGATGCAATAACTGATAGAAAGCATGCTGGGCATTCGGTCCAACCTCGCCCCACACAATCGGGCAAGTATTGGTTTCAACCTGCTCACCTGTACGTTGAATCGATTTGCCATTCGATTCCATTTCCAGTTGTTGTAAATACGAAGCAAAGTATTTTAAACGGCCATCATAAGGCAAAATGGCATGAGTCTGGATATCTAGAAAGTTGGCATTCCAGGCACCCAGCAAGCCCATCAACACCGGAATATTTTGTGCAAAAGGGGCATTCCGGAAATGCTGATCCATAGCATAAGCCCCGGCCAGCAGCTGCTTGAAGCCTTCAACCCCAATGGTTAATGCAATCGGCAAGCCAATACACGACCAGAGCGAATAACGTCCGCCGACCCAGTCCCAGAGCAACAACTGATTTTCAGGCGCAATGCCCCATTCGGTCATTTTCTCGGGTTTGGTGGATACTCCGATGAAATGATGCTTGAGAATATGCGGATGCTGACCTAAGGCTTTTTCCAGCCACAAACGCACGGTTTGCGCATTGGATAAAGTATCAATGGTGCCAAAAGACTTGGATGAGATAATAAATAAAGTGGTCTCGGGGCGCAGCTGATGCAGCAATGCCGACAACTGGCTGCCATCCATGGTCGAGACAAAATGTATATTTAAAGGCTTGGTGGTCTGTTTTTTAAAATCGGATAAGGCATGACTGACCATCACTGGCCCAAGATCCGACCCTCCCACCCCAATATTGACCACATCCTGAATCACTTCCCCGGTTGCACCGCGAAACTGACCGGCATGAATTTTTTCCACCAGGGCATACATGCGCTGAAGTTGCTGATGAACCTGTGCTGCAACGTCAGCATGCAGTTGATCATGCGGAGGCAAACGTAATGCCCAGTGCATCGCCGCACGCTGTTCGGTATAGTTAATGGCTTCACTGGAAAACAGCCGTTTAATCCAGGGTTTGAGCTCTTGTGCATTGGCCCATTCCACCAAATGGTCAAGTACCGTCTGATTGACCCGATGCTTGCTAAAATCAAAAACCACATTGTCTAAATTTACAGAAAATTTTTGAAAACGCTTATCATCTTCTGCAAAAAAATTGGTTAAATGTTTATTTTTTAATTCATTTTTTAAGCTTAATAGCTTGCCCAGAACTGAATGTGTCTCTTCTACTGGATAAGGTTGTGCTTGAGTCATCATTTAACGTCCTACCCCCATATAGGCAAATCCCTGCGCTTTCACATAGTCTGGATCATAAATATTTCGACCATCTAAAATCAGCGGATGCTGCATTATTTTTAATAAAGTTGGGTAATCGGGACTCCAATATTGTTTCCAGGCGGTTAACAGGCATAAGGCATGTGCACCGTTTACCGCATCATACTGCTCGGTACAATAAATCAAGTCCTCACGATGTCCATAGACTTTTTCAATTTCAGCCAATGCCTGCGGATCATGCAATTTGACTGTCACACTTTGCGCCCATAAGGCTTTCAGCATGGTATGAATGGGGGATTGCTGGATACGCGCCGTATTTTCTTTAAAAGAGGCACCCCAAATTGCCACCGTTTTACCTTTTAAATCGCCATGGTAATAATTCCACAGCTTTCTAAACAGCAGCTCTTTTTGTTGTTCATTGATTTCCCAAACCTGCGCCAACAGCTGACTTTTAGCCCCTGTCCCGGACACGGTATTGGCCAAAGTGAGAATATCATGCGAGAAATTCTCTCCACCAAAACCCGCACCTGGATACAAATACGACGACCCGATCCGGCTATCCGCTGCCATGCCCTGACGCACATGCTCGATATCAATGCCCAGTTTTTCCGCAACTACGGCTAAATCATTGATATAGCTAATGCGTGTCGCCAACATGCCTGAAATGCTGAGTTTGGTAAATTCGGCATCTAAAATGGGCATAAATAAATATTGCTGATGACGTGGAAATAATGGACGCAATAATTCCTGGATTTTGAGTTGAACCTTGCTTTGCTCACAGCCCACAATCAACTGTTCGGCTTGAGTCATGCTGGCCAAAGCATTCCCCTCCTGAATAATATCGGGTAAATACACCCAGTCATCTTCAGGTAAATACTTTTGTAATTTGTCCGTACCGTGCAAACCTAGCGTGGACGCGTTAATCATCAGTTTAGGATGAATAATTTGACGCTGACCGATTTCTTTTAATATTTCAATACCTAAATTTTCTTCAGTCGGATTAAAGCTAAAAAAATAGGCATCGATATCCAGGGCAATATCATTCAGGTGACAGTATTTTAAAAACCCATTTTTTTCCTGTTTATCCAGTAACTGTTTGACTGCATCATCTTGGGCATAAGCGTGTTCTAAAGCACTTTTTTTTAGAAAATCACACCAATACACCTGATGGCCACATTCCGCCAACAATGCTGAAAGAACACCTGAATACAGGGTTTGTCCAAATACTGCAACCTTCATCATTCACCGCCTTATAATGCAAGTTCCCGGATGAGTACCTTAAAGTCCTCACCCAATTTAGGATGATCTACACCATAATGTAACACGGCTTTGAGATAACCCAGTTTGCTGCCGCAGTCAAAGGTTTGACCTTTCATGCGATAGGCTTCAACCGTTTCCGTCTTTTGTAATTCCGCAATCGCATCGGTGAGCTGAATTTCGTTGCCTGCACCTTTGGGGGTATTTTCCAATAACTGCATAATCTTGGCAGGTAACACATAACGCCCTACGACGGAAAGATTGGAGGGTGCCGTACCGACTGCCGGTTTTTCTACAATCCCTTGCATTACGCTACTTTCACCTTCTGCTGGGGATGCCTCCACATCCACAATGCCATATTGATCGACCAAATGATCCGGTACGGCTTCTACCATAATTTGTGAAGCTTGAGATGCGTTAAAACGTTGAATCATTAAACTTAAATCATTGACCGGATCAGAGTCTTTCACCAATACATCAGGCAGTAAAACTGCAAAGTCATCTTCTCCAATCACTGCTTTCGCACAGAGCACGGCATGACCTAGACCGAGTGGTTGTGGCTGACGTACGCTGATCACACTAATATGTAGGGGTAAAATCTCGGTAATTTCTTTAAGTAAATCGAATTTCTTTTTGTTTTCAAGCGTTGTTTCCAGCTCAAAATTACGGTCGAAATAATTTTCAATCGAAGCTTTGGATGAATGAGTCACCAGAATGATTTGCTCTATACCTGCCGCTACAGCCTCACGTACCACATACTCAATGGCTGGACGGTCAACCACAGTCACCATTTCTTTAGGAATAGATTTACTGGCAGGTAAAAAACGTGTACCGAGGCCTGCGACTGGCAAAATGGCTTTCTTAATCATAAACAAACTTCACTTAATTGACTTTAATTTCTTTACCACGTTGATAGCCATCAACATAATATTCAAGCTGTGACAAGGCCCAGTCGATATCTGCCTGCGTGGCAGAAAGTTCCTGTACTTTATCAAACACTTGTGTAATTTCCTGTAACGGAACGTGTTTTTCAAATGATCTCAGGATACGATTATGTGAGGTAATCTCGGTATTTTCCTGATCAATTAACAGTTCTTCATACAGCTTTTCACCTGGACGCAAACCAGCATACTGAATTTCTATATCACCATCCGGATGCTGCTCATCACGGACTTTCAGTCCGCTCAAGGCAATCATTTGACGGGCCAGATCCTGGATACGAACTGGTTCACCCATATCCAGCAGGAATACATCACCACCAACGCCCAAGGCACCGGCCTGAATCACCAGCTGTGAGGCTTCCGGAATAGTCATAAAGTAACGGGTCACATCCGGATGAGTGACTGTAATCGGCCCACCCTTGGCAATCTGCTGCTTGAACAAGGGCACCACTGAGCCAGAAGAACCGAGTACATTACCAAAACGAACAATACTGATCTGGGTCTGGTTCTGAGCTTCTGCCATGGCCTGACAATAAAGTTCTGCCATACGTTTACTGGCGCCCATGACATTGGTCGGACGTACGGCTTTATCAGTTGAGATCAGCACAAAGGTTTCGACGCCTTTCTTCACCGCCGCATTCACGCTGAATGCCGTCCCTACTGCATTATTTTTCAGGCCCGCCAGCGGATTACATTCAACCAGTGGTACATGCTTATAAGCCGCAGCATGATAAACTGTTTGCACGCCATACTGTTCAATCACACGTTCCAGTTTTTGCTGGTCCAGCACCGAGCCCAAAATCGGAATAATCTCGCACTGTGATATTAAACGGAGTTCATTATCAATGCTATACAGGGCAAACTCGGTTAATTCAAAAATGATGATTTTCGCCGGCTGGTTTTTTACAATCTGGCGGCACAACTCTGAACCAATCGAACCGCCTGCACCTGTGACCATGACAATCTTATTCTGGATATTTTTAGCCAGTAATTCAGGCACTGGCGGTACCGGATCGCGGCCGAGCAGGTCAATAATATCCACTTCCTGAATATCAGAAATTCGAATTTCCCCATCGACCAGTTTGGTCAGACCTGGAATTTCAGTAATCTTTAAATGTGCCGGTTGTAAAAATTTGATGATTTCACTTTTACGTACCCGCCCGACTGAAGGCAAGGCAATCAGAATTTCATCAATTTTTTGCTTGCTCATGAGTTTTAGGGCTGTCTGGGCATCATAGACTTTGAGTCGACCCACCTGCTGTCCAGTCAACGAGCGCTTATCATCAATAAATAAGACAGGTAAATGCTCATTAGAACGGTATAAGGCCGCGGCGACCTGTTGCCCAGCATTGCCTGCGCCATAAATGGCAATGCGTTTTTTTTGAATGTCAGCCTGTAAATAGGAACGAATAATAAAACGGATGATGCCGCGACTAAACCAGACCCAGGCAAACATAAGGAAACCGAACATCAGCGGAATAGAGGTGGGAATAAATGCTGGTGTGAAATAAGCCAAGGCGTAAAGGCCAGCAACTGTCAATGCCGTTGCCAGCCCCATTTTAATCATAAATACTTCATTGTAAGTACGAACAATAAAGCGGTAGACCCCACAGACAAAAAGCGATGCAACTGCAATCACGCTGACCCAGAGCGTACCAAAAGCCAGATTGGGAATAACATCAGCCCCGAGATCAAATTGACGAATGGCGTAACAAAGCCAGATCAGAACGGGAAAAGTACAGAAATCAAGAAAAATTAAAAAGGCGAGTTTTAATGCTCGTGGTGACTCTACAAAGGGAGTAATGATCGATTTCACAAGATGTGCCGTCTCATTTTAATATGTTTTAATGAATTACAATTCTATTCAGGATTTAAAGTAATATTTAATAGATAAATGCACCAAATTTGGTGCATTTATCTTGCAAAATTTAATTAACTATTCTAGCAATAACGTGCTGAATTGCCATAACTGTTTTATTCATACTGTCATCACTTAAAGTTGGATGCACTAAAAACATTAGGCTGGTTTCACCGAGTTTCTGCGCATTTTGCAGGCGCTGTGCCGGACGCCATGGCGTGCCATCAAACGCATGTTCCAAATAGACTTCTGAACAAGAACCACTAAAACAAGGCACATTCAGTGCATTGATTTCCTGCATGATCCGGTCACGTGACCAACCTTCAGGCAAAGCATCGATATTGACTTGCACATAACATTTATAAGCAGCATGTACATAGTCATCGGATGGGCGATGGACAGTAAAATATGGGCTGTCTGCAAATGCGGTATAAATTTTCTGCATATTGGCAAGCCGTTTTGCAGTCCATTCCGGCATTTTTTTCAGCTGGATACGGCCGATCACACCCTGCATTTCCATCATGCGCCAGTTGGTGCCAAAGGAGTCATGCAGCCAGCGGAAACCTGGTGGATGCTGCTTGTTATAGATACTGTCAAAGTTCTTACCATGATCTTTATAGGACCACATTTTTTTCCACAGGGTTTCGTCATTGGTGGTGACCATGCCACCTTCACCACCTGTGGTCATAATCTTATCCTGACAGAAGGACCAGGCCGCGACATGACCGATTGAACCGGCAGATTTGCCTTTGTATCTTGCCCCATGCGCCTGTGCACAGTCTTCGATCACATACAGGCCTTTCTCTTCAGCCAACTGTATGATCTGATCCATATCACACATCCAGCCTGCCAGATGTACACAGATGATGGCTTTGGTATTCGGGGTCAATACTGCTTCAATGGTACGACGGGAAATATTTTGGGAGTCCAGCTCGACATCGGCAAAAATAGGATTTGCCCCAGCCGTGACAATGGAACTAGCCGAAGCCAAGAAGGTGCGAGAGGTTACAATCACGTCATCCCCTGCACCAATACCCAGTGCCTTTAAAGCCACATCGAGTGCTACCGTTCCATTGGCCAAAGCCACTGCATATTTGGTTTCTGCAAACTGGGAAAATTCTTTTTCAAACTCACGGCACTCTTGCCCTGTCCAATAGTTTACTTTATTGGACAATAAAACCTGGGAAACAGCATCCGCTTCTTCTTGGGTAAAACTTGGCCATGGTTCAAATGCAGTATTTAACATGATGTTTCCTGATTTTTTAAAATTCAAAAACTTATTTTTTCTCTAAAATTCGTGCCGGATTGCCGACTACTGTCACGCCAGGCGGTACGCTTTTGGTGACCACTGCCCCCATGCCCACAACTGCACCTTGACCAATAATTAAAGGTTGGTCTGGTGTCCCCTGTTTGATCACAGCACCTGTCCCAATATAGGCATGGTCTTCAATATGGATATTGCCGTTGCATTTTACCCCGGGAGCAAAGGTAACATAATCGCCAATAATGCAATCATGCGCTACGTAACTATAAATATTGGCATGAAAGAATTTTCCAATTTTAATATTTGACGTCAGACAGGTGAAAGGACAAAGTAAGCTTCCTTCACCGATACTCACTTCATCTAGAATAACTGTATTACCTGCATGAATATCTAAATGCTGAATGTGGTCTTCATTTAAACGCTGGACCAGTTTTTCACGAACTTGACTATTTGCTATAGCAATCGTTACAGCCTTATGAGTATTCGGTTTAGCAAGAAAATCCTGATAACTTAAAACGGCATAGTCATTTAAACTATTGCCGGCTTGTCCATCATCAATAAAAACAAAGCTATCTTTGGCTAAAGTCGGAAATTGCTGGCGAACTAGAGGCATGACCTCTTTACCAAAACCACTTGCGCCATAAACACCAATATATAAAGCTGTCATGATGTTTCATCCTTGTTTTGTGTTCCTGTAAAACGTGTCATTGTCGCCTCACCTTCTGCACTAATATCATCTTTTGCAATTACTTTTTGCACAGTTTTCAGCATGATTTTAAAGTCGAGCCATGTGGACTGATTTTCGACATACCAGGTATCCAGCTTGAACTTTTCTTCCCAGCTGATGGCATTACGACCATTGATTTGTGCCCAACCGGTTACACCCGGGCGTACCTCATGGCGGCGGGCCTGTTCTTTACTGTACAGGGGTAGGTATTCCATTAATAAAGGACGTGGCCCTACCAGGCTCATATCGCCTTTTAATACATTCCATAATTCGGGTAATTCGTCCAAGCTGGTGGAGCGCAGGAAATTGCCAAAGGGTGTCATGCGTTCTGAGTCGGGCAGGGGAGTGCCGTTTTTGTCTACGGCATCTCGCATGGTGCGGAATTTGATCATGGTAAAGGGCTTGCCGTTCAGGCCAGGGCGAACCTGGCGGAAGAGAACGGGAGAGCCCAGTTTTTTTGATATTTTCCATGCAACGAAGGCTATTACGGGCGATAGAAGAATTAAGGCAATAGCCGATACAAAGATATCAATATATCGTTTAAACATGGAATATGGATGCAAGGAAGTTAATGAAGATGGTTAAGACCTTGATTGTTTTGAATAAAATGCTTAGCATCTTCAAAAAGTTTATTTAAAATGCCAGAAAGCTCTTCTGCTATGTCGTATTTGCGCTTGGAAAGTGCCCAGTTACTGAATTCATCCATAGAATCAGGGTCTAAAATAATTTCGTTGTTTTTGTTGATAAACAAAATAAAACCGGCTTTATGCAAAATTTTGTTAGTTGAAATAAATTCAAACATGATGATACTCCTTAGTTTTAAAAAAGTATCATTTTAATAATCAAAATTAAGCATATCTATTCGTACTTTCCGAAATGCCCATTGCTTTTAGCATACTGTCATTGACTTTATGAACATCATATTTTTCTTCTGCTATTTCTCGTGAACGCTGTCCCATTTCTTTAATCAGTTCAGGGTTGTCAATTAATTTTTTCATGGCAACAACTAGCGTATCTACCGACTTAACTGGAACGAGAAAGCCATTTTCATTATCAATAACCGTTTCCCTGCAACCGGGAGCATCCGTTGTAATAATAGCCCTGCCCATGGACATAGCTTCCAGTACGGTTCTTGGGGTGCCTTCCCGGTATGATGGCAGTACGTAAACTGAACAGTTTGAAATGGCAGGGCGTACATCTGTTAGCTTGCCCAGGTAGTTAAGCGTACCCTCCTTAATCCATGTGTCCAGTTCCAGCTGTTTGATAGCATCGGGGTTTTCGTCTATCCAGCCAACCAGGTCAAAATTTACTTCAGGATGATTTTTTTTTATTTGTTTAGCTGCCTGTGCATATTCCCGTACACCCTTGTCTCCCAAGAGTCGTGCAATAAGCAGGAAACGTGGTGATGTTGGCAAAGGAGTTATTTCATACTCTGAAATGTTGACACCTGAACCATTCACCACAAAAGAGGGGGTGGAGGGTTTTAGGATATTCAATTGTTTGAATAAGGCCTGATCATCGGGGTTCTGGAAAAAAACTTTATGTGTTGTATCCAAAGCCAATGAATATAATCGTTGTACCAGTTGTCGGATCAAGCCACGTTTGGTGGAGGTGCTGTCTTCCTGCCCCTGAAATGCATAACCTAAACCGGTAATTAATGCAAAGCGGTTGGGTACTTTTGCTAACCAAGCGGCGAGGGAACCATAGATGACGGGTTTTATGGTGTATCCCAAAACGTATTCAGGTTTAATGTGACGGATTAGCTTTAATAAATATACTAAAGTCATTAGGTCAGCCAAAGGGTTCATGCCTGTTCGACGTAAGGGAATGTCGTGAACAATAAGATCTTTGCTTTCCAGTTCATTTTTTAAGCTGTTATTGTTTGCAATATCAGGTACTGCAATATGCACTTGGAGGCCATTTTGGCTGATGGCATCAATTAATGGTCCACGGAATTTTAGAAGTGAATCGGGATAGCTGGCTATTAGTAAGAAAATCATGTTTTTTTATTTATGATATTGACTAAATCGAGCATATTTAAAGATTTCATACCATACTCACTATTTAATTTTCTATATTCACATAAAATATTTTCAAGCATTTTTAAATTATTATCTGTATTCTTTCCAAAATTATGTGGGTGCCACCATAAATGAAATATTTCATTATTCTTAGCAGCATATTTCATCGATTTTTTTATTCGCCTAGCTCGTAATTTTTCTAATGAAGATAATTTTTCAGAATAAGGTCTGAGTAAACGACTGGAGGGGAAGTTATAAGGTCTAACATTTTTACATGAATTAAGTGTATAGGTTTGATGTCCAACAAGATTAATGTAGGTATCAATTAATCTACCTAATCTTCGTATTAAATTTTGCTCACTATTTTCAGTTGATTTATAAAACCAGCTATTTTCACTTCCTCGATAAGCTTTAATTCCCATTTTATCTAATTCTACTAAATAATCAGGATTCCATTGATTTCGAGGGAAAATAATTGTTTGTAAATCAATGTTATATTTTTTTGAAATATTAAGGGCTGCATTAATGTCTGCTTTGAATGAGTCTAGTGATTGACCTTTCTCAAGACAGTAATAGTGTGAGAATGTATGCGTTGATATTTCTTGATTGGGAACTGATAATATTTCTTTGATTAATTCTGGTGCAAAATGAAATTTTGAATCAATAGTATTGTTTTTACTTATATAAGTATAAGGACATAAGTTTTTTTTAGTATAATCTGGCTTTATTTTAGGTTGATATATTTTTGCTTCATTAATATCTTTACAAAATAGTAAGCCAACTGTTGACCATGTTGCATGGATTTCATATTTTTCAAATAATTTAAGAATTTTAGGAATGGCTTCCCATACCCCTTCCAGATTTTCTTTATAACTTTCCAAGCTACGTTTATCACGAACACCCCAATATAATTCAAAATCTATAGATATTAATAATGAACCGTAATTAATTTTCATATTTATTTTATAAAAAAAGAGATTTGATAAATATTTTTAATTTTTTAAAATTATGTATGTAAGTTGTTGCTATTATTAAAAAAAGATTTTGGTTTTTCTAGGTTTGATTTTCCATCGATTAGTGAAATCAAAAGAAAAATTAATATAGGAGCAAACATCCATTTCTGTCTAACTGCGATTCCTAAATTTGATGTGTTCATGGCAAGAACTACCCAAATTAAAACAGTATATAACCAGAGAAATGAGCGGTGTCCAGGTAATTCATTATTTTTACGTTTTAAAAAATTTTTCCCTCCTAATATGATTAGTAGCAACATTATCATATTATCAAATGATGCTAATAAAGAGGTGAAATTATGTGCTTCTAAGGGTAAAGGTCTAGCAATATAAGTAAATAATTGCATGGGCAAACTCATTGATGCGATATCTACACCAGAACCTGTACCTTGATAATAACTTTGTCTTTTATCAATATACTCGATAACATCCTCTGTATTAGCATCAGAATCAAGGCCAACATAATCAATGGTTGTTGGTATTAGAATAATTGTAATGGTAAGAAATAAAAATCCAATTGAAATTCTTGGCAAGATATTCATCTTGGCTTTAAATAAAGTTCCAATTGCTAATGCTGAAATCATAACTGCAGCTACATGTGTTCTAACTAAAAACATGATAAAAATGGCAAGAGCTATAAGCCATATTCTTTTTTTAAAATTTAAAGCCGCATATAAAGCCATTCCAACAGCAAGAAAAGAAAGTGAGTCTTTACTTAGTCCACCACTCCAAAAACTTATAGAAGGAAGAAATACAAGTATAGTGCCAAGTAGTTGTATTTTTGAGGATTTATCTTGTGTGGCTATTCTTGTGCTTTTATAAAATAAAAGTAAACCAATGGTACCAAAAATATTAAAAACTAAAAAAACTCCAAAAAATGAAAGATTAAGGCCTAATGAAAAAAACTGGGTGATATAAATAACTGCTCTAGTTCCCAATGCAAATTCAAGATCAGAGTTAAATGAACTCCTATAATACATATAGGAATCGCTGATATAAAGTTTAGTATAACTAAAATTAGCAATAGAAAATATTGTATGCCAAAAATAAATTAAAATTCCGATTTTTTTCTTAATTTTTATTTTATTACATATTATTGTAGATAAAAATAGTCCTGCTATAAAAACAAGTAATGAACTTATAACATGCCAGGGAGTAGAGAAAATATCAAACATTGATATGCGCCAACTATACAGTATCAGAATCAGAATAACTAATAAAAAAATCTGTTTTTTTTATTTCTATAAAATTATTTTTATATCCAAAAAATAATTTTA
>WARP01001652.1_pt1 | contig 16187 bp, 7 predicted proteins | sample 4769151 | NCBI WGS metagenome assembly WARP01 (sample SAMN08893023, study PRJNA449175) | gut metagenome | isolation source: rumen sample fed with dry roughage | host: cow | place: India: Nagpur | collected 2016 | reverse complement strand
TATCTCTGCATGGTAGTCGGATGCATATCGACGCGAGTGTAGATTTCGGGGTGGAAGTACTTTTTCATGAATTCGACCATCTCTTTCTTGGTGACGGAATTGACGATGTTGTCGTATTCGGAGGGAGTGATGATGGGTTCGTCTTGGTTAACCTTGCCGCTGATATAGCTCAGCCAGAAACGGTTGGTTTGGATGTTTTTAGCACGGGTGCTCAGCATCTGCTTCTTGACCAACTCCAAAGTTTTCTTGTCGGGACCTTTGGACTTGAAGTCATTGAGAATCTTTAGGCTGGCAGCGGCCAACTTGTCGGTCTTCACCGGATCACAGCCCAACAGAATCATGAGGGATATTTCCGGCTTCGGAAGTTTGGAGGCGCCCATTTGAACCATCGGGGAATAAACATCACCCATCTTCTCACGGACAATACGCACGAATTGGATGTCCAAAGCTTCGCCGATCATGTCGGCGATGATGGCGTTGCGGTAATTCCATTCAATGGGGTTGGAGATGTACATGCCCATGTAACCCTGTTCCTCGCTGCCGGCATAAACGGTTTGAGTAGAGGCTTTGTCCGGACGCGGTTTCAGGACGCTGAGGTTGTAATCTTCCTTTTGTGCAGGGTTGGTCTTCAAAGAACCGAGATAGAGTTCCACGTATTCTTTCATCTGAGCCTCGTCGTAGTTTCCAACAAAGAAGAAGGTGAAATCGGCGGGGTTGGCGAAACGTTCTTTGTAAATTTGCACAGCGCGTTCAAAGTTTACTTGAGCGAAGTATTCGTCATCGAAGGTGAACATTTGGCGTGTGTAGGGATCGTGGTTCATGGCAGCGTCAATGAACTGTCCCAAGTATTTGTACATCGGTTGAGCCGTGATCATTTTGATCTGTTCTTTTGACTCGTCCATAACCAATTGGAAAGCATTCTCATCGATGCGCGGGTTGGTGAAGAAGGCGTTGAGATACTGGAAGAAGAACTCTAGATCTTTCGGGGAGGAGGAACCGCTGAAACTTTCCTTCAAGAGACCGATGCTGGGCGATACACCTGCGGCTTTACCTTTCATCTTCTTCATTAAAGAGTTGTAATCCAAGTTGGCAATACCACCACGGTCGATGATATCGGCTGCAAAATACGCCGAAGGCAGGTCTTTTACGGGATACAGAGAATAACCACCTTTACTGCTTGCGCTGAAGAGGATCTCATCGTTTTTATAGTCGGTTTTTTTCAGAAAGATGGTGATACCGTTGGAAAGCGTCCACTTTTCTGCGCCGACTGTTTCAATTTTCTCCACATTGGTGATTTTGCCGGGTTTCAAGGTCTCTTTCTCCAGAATCTCCTGATCTTTGTAGGTATCCACATAAGGTTGGACGTTTTTCAGGGTTGGGTCGCTCAGGATATTGAGAACTTCATCTTTGGTGGGAACCGTCACACCCTCCTTGTCAGGAGCCGTAACGATGACTACAATATTGTCAGGTGTTACCCAATTTTTAGCCAAGGCATTGATTTCCTCAAGGGTAATGCCTTCTATGAACTTCTTGGCGTAGGTATTCTCACGTTTGGCACCCGGAATGGGGTCGTGGCGCAGGAAGTTGTTGATATACTGGCTGGCGAAGCGGGCAGATTCCGTTTTGTCCACCTCTTTAGCTGCACGTTCGTATTCTTCAAGCAAATCTTCTTTGGCGCGATCAAGTTCCGATTGCAGGAACCCGTATTGTAGCACACGGTTGTCTTCCTGAAGCAGGATGCGGATGACCTCGGGAAGTCGATTTTCCTTGGCCATGGCGGAGGAACCGTACATATCTGTGTTGCCGATAAAGTCACTATAGCCGGCAGAAGCGCCGAGGAACGGGCATTTCGGGTCTTGGGTCATCTCCTCGAAACGGGCATCATACATGGTGTTGTAGAGGTCGATGCAGAGTTGCTGGCGGAAGTCGCCGATGGTCTTCATGGCGATGTGGGGGTGTTTGCGGATGATCATCACCTGGCTGCCAGAGGCTTCTTTGTCGGTGCAGACAGCTACGAGCGGTTCACTGTTCGGGGCGATGTTGTAAATCTCCTTGGTGCGGGGGTTCTGCCTAGCCGGGATGTTGCCGAACATGGTTTTGATTTTCCCTTCCACTTCTTCCACGTTGATGTCACCTACTACGATGACAGCTTGCAAATCAGGACGATACCAATCGTGATAGAAATCTTTGATTACCTGATAGTCGAAAGTTTGCAGGATGCTGAGCAAGCCGATGGGCATACGCTCGGCGTAACGGGAGTCTTTCATCAGGATAGGCCAGTACTCTTTGCGCATACGGTCGTCGGCGCCAAGACCAAGACGATATTCCTCAATGATAACACCGCGTTCTTCGTCAATTTCTTTATGGTCATAGAGCAGTCCGGCAGCCCAGCCGCGCAGAATCTTGAGACCCAGGTCGATGTTGCCGGGATCGTCGAGTGGCATAGGGATCATATAGACCGTCTCATCAAAGCTGGTGTAGGCGTTAAGATCCGCGCCAAACACCACGCCCTTGGCGCGCAGTTGGTCTACTACGCTGTTGCTCGGAAACCCTTCAATACCGTTGAAGGCCATGTGCTCCGTGAAATGAGCCAGACCGCGCTGATCGTCGTTCTCCTGGTTGGAACCAGCGTTCACAGCAAGACGGAATTCAACCCGGTTTTTCGGATAGCTGTTCTGACGGATGTAATAGGTGAGCCCGTTGTCCAGTTTCCCGATTTTGACTTTCGGATCGGGACTGATGGGCTTTGCCAGTTCAGTTGAGGCATCTTTCTGCGCAAAAATCGGCATAGCACAGAAGATGGCCATGATGAATACAAGTAGTTTTTTCATAAATGATACGTTTTAATTTTTATTGAATTATTGAATATTATCCTGTAAATCAATATTATAAATATATACTCGTAATTAGAGCGGCAAAGATAATATTTTTGTGCGAAAAGACCTGCCGTTACGGCCTGTTTTTGTATTTTTGCCAAACATTATATAGTAGAAAATCATTGGGTAAATAATTTGGTTTATTCTTGACAAGATGGTATTCAGTTCACTGACGTTTCTGTTCCTGTTTTTACCCATAGTGCTGCTTCTACTTTCCCTATGTAGAAAAATTCCCTATCAGAATACCCTGCTCTTTGTATCCAGTATTCTTTTTTATGCTTGGGGCGGCGTGGGATATACTTTCATTCTCTTGGTATCTATAGTGGTCAACTATCTATCGGGTATCGTCTTACAGCAATATCCTGTCCGAAAACGCCTATGGCTTGCTGTATCTGTTATACTAAACTTGTCCATGCTGTTGTTCTTCAAGTATGCCAACTTCTTGGTAGACAATTTCAACATTCTGGGTGGAGGATTTGGTATGAGTCCAGTTACCATCCGGCATATAGTCCTTCCCATTGGAATCTCTTTTTTTACTTTCCAGGGTATTTCCTATTTGGTGGACGTCTATCGTGGCAGTACGCAAGCACAAACAAATTTTCTTAAGCTGGGCACTTATATAGCTCTTTTCCCGCAGTTGATTGCAGGTCCTATTATCCGGTATCATGAAATTGAACCGCAACTTAGCGAGCGTACCTTTTCGTTGGACAATCTCTACGAAGGTATCAAGCGTTTTTGCTTTGGCCTATTTCGGAAAGTGTTTATCGCCAATCAACTGGCTCTGATATCGGATGATATTTTTTCGCGTGCGCCCGACACTCTTTCTTCTCCTGTTGCCTGGATCGGAGCCATAGTCTATTCACTACAGATCTATTACGATTTTGCCGGTTATTCGGATATGGCTATTGGTTTGGGGCGGATGTTCGGATTCCGGTTCCCAGAGAATTTCCGTTTTCCCTATATCTCGGAATCTGTCCGGGAATTTTGGCAGCGTTGGCATATCACCCTGTCGGCTTGGTTCAAGGATTATCTTTACATTCCCCTCGGCGGCAATCGTAAAGGCAAATACCGTACTTACTTAAATCTCTATATCGTGTTTTTTTTCACGGGTTTATGGCATGGTGCAAGCTGGACATTCGTGATTTGGGGGTTGATGCATGGTAGCTTTATGGTGCTGGAGCGCGTGGGGTTTGACCGTCTTCTTGGTAAGATGTTCCGCTCTGTTTGTCATCTCTACACCTTACTGGTGGTTGTGGTCGCATGGGTTTTCTTCCGTTCCGATAATCTTGATTATGCCCTCCAATTTATAGGTAGGATGTTTAGCTTCCACAATGAACAAGGCGCAATGATCTTTCTACAATTCTACAATCAACCCTTATATAATCTCGCCGGGATTGTTTCGCTCATCGGCTGCACTCCGCTTCTGGCTCGTTTGAATGATGGTTGGAAAGAGCGTATCCACAGTGGAAGTGGCTTTTTATGGCATGTTCGCCATATTGGCGTCATTATCGCCGTGACGGTGATCCTTGTCCTATCCTGTTGCTTCTTGGTGACGGGCAGTTATAACCCTTTTATCTATTTCCGATTCTGACATGAGAAACAGCAAAGTATATTCCATATTGACAGTGTCCGTTTTCGGAATTTTGCTGCTGCTCCCCCTGCTGCAAGGGTTGTTCCATATCTTTCCGGAAATAGAGGTGAAAGGGGAAAACCGTGCTTTGGCCGAGAAACCACAGCTGAAAGTATCTACGATTCAGGATTTTCCGAACCATTTTGACCTCTATTTCAATGATCATTTTCCGTTGAGGAGCTATTGCCTGAATATCTCTTTCGTCAGTTCGTTGATGAACCACCAGTCGCCCATCCCCGGTGTGATAATTGGGAAGGAGGATTTTCTCTATTGCGGTAAGGAGGAGAAAGATTTGTATGAGGGTACTTTGGATTTTTCGGTAGAACGGATGGAGGCAGTGGTTCGAGAATTGGCCGACCGAGAAGCCGAGTTGCGCCGTGATGGCATCCGTTTTTATGTGGTGGTGGCACCAACAGCTATGGAAGTCTATCCGGAGTATCTGCCGGATTATATGCAACGAACAGAGAAAACGGTCACCGATCTATTTTGTGAGCTGATGCAGGCGCGTGCCCCCCAGGTTCCATTTGTCTATTTGAAAGAAGAACTGTTGAAACACAAGGATGAAGGGCGTCTCTATTTTAAAAATGACAACCATTGGAATCCGTTGGCGGGTCTGTTAGCGGCTCAGCGGATCTTGTCGAAGATGTCGGAAGATTTTCCGCAATTGCCCAAAAATATCCAAAATGACTTTATCTTGGAACCTATCTTATATTCGTCGGGTAACTTAGGGAACATGATTGTGGTAGGAGATCGTTTTCAACACTATTCTAAAGATACCACTTATAGGATTATCCTAAAAGATTCCACCCGGTTTGCGGTGCGAGAGTCGGCGGAAAAGCGATATGAGCCCACACCTGGCTTTGCTTATCCATGGGAGTATGAATTTCGTTTCAATACTTGTCGTGAACAACAGCCGAAGATGGTGATGATTCGCGATTCCTATGCGGTGGCAGTTATGCCATATCTTACTCCTTGGTTCCGTGAAAGTGTCTATATCTTTGACGCATGGCAGTATGGAGCCAATAGGGATATTATCCATCAGGAGAGACCCGATGTTGTGCTGTTGATGATGTATGAGCCGCACATCCGGAATGTACTAAAGCCTTAGGCAGTGTAACCTAAGGCTTTAGGGTATAATAGACAAAAGTGGTTGGTAAATTTATGTAATCTATTTTGTTTCAATAAAATATAGTAACTTTGATGAAACCGTTTTTATCAAAGTTATTGTTTATGTCAAAAACGAGAAATGTAATCACTTGCGACACCATAGTGCCGCATCCCAAAACTCCCCTTCTAAAACAGAAGGGGAGTTTGGGATAAGTCCGCATTTGTGAGCGGACAGGAGAAATAATGCGCGCATCCTATTGTCAAAAAGAATGTGAAATAATCAATGGAGTCTTACCAACTACTTTTGTCTATTATACCGTTTTATTTCTTGGAATATTTGAATCTTCTGGAAAGAATCAAGATTACGCCCAAAAGGGAGATGAGCAAGAGAGGTATGCCGATGTTGATGACCGCCAGCAGGGTTTTTCGTCCGCGGACTTTCTCTTGGGCAAGCGCTCCAATCTTGAAATTCTTAGCCCGTAGTTGCAAGAGGTCATCGTCTGCGCACAAGTAGTTTACGCAGTTGACAATAAGCTGGGTGTTGTCGAACATGGTGCGGGTGTAGATGTCATATCCAGCCGGGTAGGGCTGGTTACGTTTCTTGTCGAATGGGTTGCGGATAATGTCGCCATCGGAGATGAAAATCTGACGGGTAGGGACACTCTTGGCTCTGTAGTCGAGCTCTTTGATGGTGTCGAACTCGATGGGCAGGATGCCCTTGAATGCCGATTCGAACTCGCCCTCCACCAAAACAGCTAAGGGTAGGTTGCGGAAAGCAAATTCCTGGATGTTCGGTTTAGCCACGCCCACTTTCAGGGTCACGATGGAGGGAGAAGGCACCAGCTTGGATCGCTCTGAAGATGTCATCAGCACGGTTTTGGTAAGGTTGGCATCTTTGCCCACCAAGTCAATGCTTCCGGCAAAGTCAGATTTTACCTCTTTGATGTTACGTACAATCGGGTGGTCGCTGAAGTTGACGACATCCAAACTGTAAGGGAAAGCCATGAATTTGAATTGGGGTTGGTCGCCAATAACGCCCACCTGCTGAGGAATGGGAAGACAGCTGAGGTCTTGAATGAGGTTTGAGTTGATGCGTACTCCGTAGGTGAAGAACAAGTCATTGATATAGAGCGAGCGTGGGGTGGCGAAAAATTCAGGCGTGGATTGCAGGCTGTCGAGGGATGCGGTGGTGTTGTCAATGAGCCACAGCACTTTGCCGCCACGCATGATGAATTGGTCAATAATGTATTTGTCGTATTCGTTGAACGGCTTGGTGGGTTGGGCTACGATGAGCACATCGTACCGATTGTCACCTAATTTCAAGGTTTGGGTGGCGGAATCTGCCAGGCTGATATTGCGCAAAGCGTTCACCTTGCCATCGAGTGTGATGCGGGAGGTATTGTAAAAACGTTGAAGCTGCATGGCTGTCCAGCAGGTGCTCCAGAAATCGAGTTCCCCGTGTCCATCCAAAAACGCCACCGAGGGTTTCTCGGTTTTTAAAAGTCGGCGGATGGGAGATACGAGGTTATATTCCAACTCCTCAATAGAATATTGTAACCAATCGGCTCCAGACGGGTCGGCAACCACCAGCTTTGCGGGATACTCATGGTCGCGGTATGTGACAATGGCACCCGGAATCACCATGTGTGTGGAGAATCCGTTGGCGTCCTCCCGGCTGATGGGAATGGGATCCAGACCCTTTTTCACAAATTCTCCCAAAATACCATTCACCTCTTCGTTGGTTTTACCCTCCAGAGGATCGATAAATTCAAAATAAACATTTTTGGAGTAGCTGCGGAAATCTTGCAGCATTTGTTCCACATGTTTGGCGAAAAGTTGATAGTCGGCGGGCTGATCCTTGCCCTTCAAATATACCCGTATGTAGATGCGGTCTTCCAGATTCTCCAACATTTCAATGGTGCCCTTGGAGAGTGAATGACGTTTGTCCTTGGTAAGATCAACGCGGAAGAATAGGAACGAAGACACGATGTTGATTAACAGCACGAGAATAAGGGCGATGCCGAGACCCAAAAGCGTGTTGCGCCGGAACTGCCGACTGCCGGCGTTCGGGCGTTTTTTGTCATTATTATGTTGTGTTTTTCCCAATAGCTTCATAATCGGAGTCCTTAGGGTTACCATTTGCGTTTAAGAAGCACGATGCGCGTGCCGAACAGGAAGATGAAGATGACGCTGCAGAAATAGATTATGTCACGCGAGTCTATCACCCCTTTGCTGATGGAGGCGTAATGATGTTCGATGCCCAGCACTTTGATGTAGTATCCGAAGGAACCAAGCGACTCGAATGAGTAGATGAAAGCGAACCCGAAAGATAGGATGAAGCAGAGCGGGGCTGCGATGATGAAGGCCACAATCTGGTTGCTGGTCAAGGAAGAGGAAAAGAGCCCAATAGATATGAAGGTGGCTCCTAGAAAGATCAATCCAAGGTAGGACCCCCAAGTGCTGCCCATGTCCAGATTGCCGGTGGGGTTGCCCAAGAACCATACTGAGATCACATAAACCAAAGTTGGCAATAAGGCTATGACCAACAGCGTAAGGCAAGACAGAAACTTAGCCCAGATAATCTGCATGTCGGTGAGGGGTTTGGTGAGCAGCAAATCCATAGTGCCCGTGCGCCGTTCCTCGGCGAAGGTGCGCATGGTGATGGCTGGCACGAGAAACAGAAACAGGAATTGCGACAGGCTGAAAAGCCCGTGCAGGTCGGCCATACCCGATTCCACAATGTTGTCGATATTCGGGAAGACCCAGAGGAAAAGTCCGGATATGATCAGAAACACCCCGACGAAGATATAGCCGATGATGGAACTCAAAAAGGACTTTAACTCTTTGATATATAAGCTGAACATGTTTTAATAGATTAGGCGGCAAATATACAAATAAAGTATGTATGGAGCGGAATGAAAAAAGCGAAGCTATTTCAATCCGTCCCGTTTCAGCAGAGCCTCCACGCTGGGTTTGCGCCCGCGAAAGCGGATGAACATTTCCATGGCGTCCTCCGATCCTCCTTTCGAGAGGATGGCATCCACATAACGGTCGGCTGTCTCGCGATCCATGACACCATTTTGTTGGAAAACGGAAAAAGCGTCGGCTTCCAACATCTCAGCCCATTTGTATCCGTAGTACCCGGCGGCATATCCTCCGGCGAAGATGTGGCTGAAAGAGGTACTCATGCAGGCTTGGGGGACGGTGGGCATCACATCCAGCGGCTTGAAAATTTCCAACTCACGGGCTTGGATGTCCGTTATCTCTTGCGCGGGTTTTGTGTGGTACATCATGTCCAGATAGCCGAACGAAAGCTGGCGCACACTGCTGTATCCTGCCATGAAACGGCGCATTTCTTTGAGTTGGCTGATGTAGGCTTCGGGCAGGGGCTCCCCAGTCTTATAATGAAAGGCGAAGGTGTTCAGGAACTCCGGTTCAGTGGCCCAGTTTTCGTTCAACTGGGAGGGTAACTCCACAAAGTCGCGAGGACTGTTCGTGCCCGAGATGGCGGCGTATGGCACATCCGATAGCATCCCGTTCAGCGCATGGCCGAACTCGTGCAGGAATGTGGTTACCTCACTGAACGACAGCAGCGACGGGGTCTTGCCGGTGGAAGGGGTGAAGTTCATCACAAGGCTCACAAGCGGACGGACATCATGGCCGTTTGCATCAATATATTGCTCGCGGAAGTTGGTCATCCATGCTCCGCTGCGCTTAGTGGATCTCGGATGGAAATCCAGATAGAGCACCGCCATCAGCCGGTCTTGACGATAGACGTAGTAGGCGGTCACATCCGGATGATAGACCTCCACGTCTGCGGCGGGTTCGAAACGGAGGTCGTACAGATGTTCTGCCAACGAGAATACGCCCTTAATAACGTTGTCCAAAGGGAAATAGGGCTTCAGCTGTTCGGTGCTGAGGTTGTAGAGTTTGTTCTTCTGTTTCTCGGAATAGTATGCGAAGTCCCAACGTTGGAGTTCTCCTTTCAACCCTTCCTGTTTGGCAAACTCGCGCAGCGATTGCAATTCTTTCTGTGCGGCAGGCAGGGAGGCTTCGCGCAATTGGTTCAGCAGGTCATACACTTGACCGCTGTTCCCAGCCATACGGTTGTGCAACGCGTAAGCGGCGTAGTTAGGATAACCTAGCAGTTGGGCTATCCGTTCCCGGCAGGTTAGTATGCGGCTGATGTTCGCGCAGTTGTCGAACTCTCCGCCGAAGGCTTTGTTGCAGGAGTGTAAATACATCTCCTTACGCAGGGCGCGGTCGTCGGCGTAGGTCAGGATGGCGTTGACGCTGGGGTGGGAAAGGTCGAATAGGTATCCCTCTACATGATGGTCTTTGGCTCGTTGTGCTGCAATGGCCAACTCGTTATCCGGCAAACCTTTGAGTCTCTTTTTGTCGGTGAGGTGCAGCTGCCAACTGTTGGTGGCCGCCAAAGCGTTTTGCCCAAATGATAACGTCAGATTTGACAACTCCACGGAGATCTCGTTGAAAACCTTTTTCTGATCGTTGGAGAGATTGGCTCCGTTGTCTAAGAAATCGTCATAGGTGTTTTTCAACAGCATCTTGTCGGCGCCCGTCAACCTCTCAAATTCATGTTCATAGACATACTTGACTCGTTGGAAAAGAAGGGTATCCAGAAAGACACTGTTGCTGTATTCGGTCAGCATGGGTTGTACTCGGGCGGCAATGTCCTGCATTTGGGGTGTGGCGTCACATTCGAGCAAGTTGAAAAAGAGACCAGAAACCCGTGTTACAAGTGCTCCGGCGCGATCCAATGCCACAATGGTATTCTGGAAATTGGGAGTATCGGAGTTGTCTCGGATGAAAGCAATGTCGGCTTGCGCAGCTTTGATGGCGGCTTGGAAAGCCGGTTCATAATGCTCCGGACGTATGGATCTGAATGGTGGGGTCTGATAGGGCGTGTCCCATTGTCTCAATAAAGGGTTGTCGTCCGGTTTGGCCGGAACGGCTTTTAGTTTTATCTGAGCGTTTGTCTGCATAACAAATAAGAAAAAGAGGAAAAGGAATGGAATTTTTCTCATGATATTCGGGTTATGGTGACGGCGGCCACGGCGGCAATTCCCTCACCCTGACCCGTGAAGCCCATTTTTTCGTTAGTTTTAGCTTTGATGGATATACGGTTAGGATCTGCATGCAGAATGACAGCAAGGGTCTGCACCATCTCGTCGATGTAGGGCTTCATCTTAGGTCGTTCCAGTATGAGCGTGCAGTCGGCATTGTTGAGTACCCAACCTTCCTGATGGAGCAAGCCCACAACCTTGGCTAACAGAATTTTGCTGTCCATATTCTCAAATGTCGGGTCGTTGTCCGGGAAATGCGTGCCGATGTCCTTCAGGGCGGCGGCTCCGAGCAGGGCGTCGCACAGGGCGTGGATGAGCGCGTCCCCGTCCGAGTGGGCGGCAAGACCCTGCTCAAAAGGAACGCGAATGCCCCCGAGGACAAGAGGCCTGTCGGGGGCAAAACGGTGTGAGTCGTAACCGAATCCGATGCGGAAATCCATCATGCTATTTCAGTTTATTCTGCGCTTTGATGGCGTCGCGATTGAAAGAGACAAAGTCGAACGACAGCGTGAAACGCAGCGTGTTGGCCAACGGGTGGTTCTGTCCGTTGGTGGTGAACAGATAAGCCACGTCAATATTGAAAATATTGTATTTGATGCCAGCACCAACGGTCATAAACTGGCGAGCACCTTTGTACTTGCTCTCATGGAAATATCCAGCCCGAACAAAGAAGAGATTCCGATAGCTGTATTCCAGACCTAATGCCCAGTTGATTTCGGCCATTTCCTCACCAAAAGTGCTCCTCGAACCTCCTATGCCGTAACCAATACCCGGGGCGTCATAGAAAGATTGGATCATACCTTGAGGTACGGAAACGTCAGGATCCATACCGTAGGCAATGACCGGTTTGTTGGTCTCCGTGTTGTATATGATACGGCCATTGGAATCGGTGGCGTAAATCGGATTCGTGGGCACCAGCAGTTTGTTCACTTCACCGTTGAAAGAAATCTTGTTATATTCGTTGATGCCAAGTTCATAGCTGAGACCGAGTTTCAGGTTTGTAGGCAGGAAGTCACGGCGCAACGTACCGGATGAGTAGGACATCTTGTTGCCGATGTTGGAAATGCAAAGACCGGCACGCAGGGTGCTGCTGTAAAGATTTCTGGTTTTGAAAGGCTGTTCGTAGAAAAGAGCGACGTCGGCAGCACCGGCCAGACCCGCTTTGGTCTCCTCACCAGCCACAAATTGGTTGGCCGTTAGGTTGGAGTAGATGAAACGGGGAGTGACGGAAAGGGAGAGTTGGTCGATGAGCTTGCGGGAATAAGCGAAGTCAATGGCAAACTCGTTCGGGTTCTGGTCGCTCATCTTGTTGCCTTGGTCATCGGTGAACTCAATGTCACCCAGCGAGAAATAACGGAGCGACATGGAGATGGCATCCATTTCGGTGATTTTCCAATAGGCGCTGAGGTAGGCCAAGTTGATGTCGTTTACCAGATTGTGCAGCCAGGGACTGTATGAGACACTGACACCGAATGTGTTCGGGCTGAACACATATTTGGCGGAGTTGTAGGCTTGGGAGTTGACATCTGCGGAAGTGGCACAGCCGATGTCACCCATGCCACCGGCACGGGAGTCGGGAGCGATCAACAGGAAAGGTACGGCCGTGGTGATGGTGTTTAACTCTTTTCCACCCAACTGACCCGGATTGAGTTGTGCAAACATTGTTTGAGAACAACAGAATAACGCTAACAGCGCGGGGATGAGGACTCTTTTTTTCATACTTATATATTGTCTTATTTTTGTTTTAATTTTTTTAACAGATGGGTATAACGCACCTTTTTTGCTTTTATTTTATAGGATGACTAATTTTTCTATTTCTTCTGCGGTTTCAGAATTTTGGTTTCGTACACGGAGTCGGTAAAGATAGACTCCTTTCCCGATTTTATCCCCGTAGTCGTCACGACCGTCCCAAGCAATGCCGTTGGAACGGTTCCCATCCATATATTGGGTTGTGTTGATGGTTTTCAGGAGTTTTCCGGATATGGTGTAAATCTGGATTTGTATGTCGAAAGTTCCTCCACCCTGACTTTGCTCAAAGAAGAACTCGGTGTGTGTGGTGAATGGGTTAGGGTAGTTGAGTACATGCCGCAAAGCCAGTTTCTCGTCGGAGGCTACTTCAAAGGAAATTTCCGCATCTGAGTGGTTGTTGTTGATGTCCCAGGCTCGCACTTTCAAGGTGTGCGTGCCCACAGATAAACTCTCAAGCGGATAGCGGACGGTTCCCATGTTGAAACTGTCCTTTTCGGTTTCATAATAATCATTGAGGGAGATTTGTCGGTCATTTTCATCGTCCAAAATGGCAATGATGTCGTGACCTATGCCGTTACCTGTAGTGTTGATGCCGAAATTGTCCCGAATTTTCACTATGAGTGTGGGTGAGGGATCCACCATACCCCCGTTTACAAAGTTCTCATTGTTGAGGTACAAATCCATCACAGGACCTTCGGTGTCGTGAATGCTGTTGGTGTCAGTACCTCCAATGATGATGTCGCTGAAGCTGCCGGCAGCATCCGAATAGGAAGTCTTGGCGTAATAGCTGATTTTTCCATTGCCAAAAGTATAGTCAATGTCTTTGGGGATGTAGAAAGTGAAAGAAAATTGTCCGTTCCGTACGGTGCTATTGCCTTTGAAAAGGATGTTTTTCTGAACTTCGAAGTCGAATGGGATACTGTTGGGGTCGTTGGCTAAGGTGGTGGTAATAGTTTTTTTGTCAAAGATGGTAGGATAGATAGAACCGTTGAAATTCGTGAGCAATTGGTTGTTAAGGTCGGCAATGTGTCCGCATACCGTCACTTTGGAGAGTGCGCGCAGCGTGTCGTGGGAACCGGTGGCGGCGTGATGGTTTACGGAGTCGGTTACTACGGTATAGGTGGGGATGGCCAACGGCATGGAGGGGTCGCCCATGAGGACGAACATAGCCAAAGCGGTGGAAGCCCCCCCGTAAGTATTTTTGCCGTAGGTTCCGAGTTCGCCAACCGTAGGGTAACGTCCTTTGTCTTCGGTGTTGAAGATATAGGAGGCTATATTCCGTCCGAAAGCGTTGTTGGGCGATGACCAAGCTTCCCGGGAAGCAGTGATGATGGCGGAGACGCCGCCGTTGCTGTTGAACAGCGCCAGTTCCGCAGGTGAAAGCGCCGGGCGGTCGTAATAGCCGAAAGTGCACGACAAGGTCAACATCACGGGCAAGTTGTACGGGTTTTTCCATTTATTGATGTCCGAATTTTCCAGAATGCGCTCGTGCGACCACCCATCCTTGCCGCTGTGTCCCACGTATGTGAAGAACAAAGAACCGCGGCTCATACGGTTGTTGATGGCCGTACTTACTTCGGGGTAGCGCTGACCGCCAGCATTGGATACCTGCTGGTATGCATCAAGGTAGATCTTGTCGAAATTGATGTTCGGATTCATACCTTTTACGATATTGGCCATGTTGTCCGCACTCGTGATAAAATCGTTGTAGTCTTCATCGTCGGCTACGAAGGTCATCATGTTGCGCCAATCCCCGAGGTTGCTGATTTGGGAGGAACTTGTCGCAACCAGCTCGCCGCGTTCCGTGTACCGAATGCTCTTCTCCACAGCGGTGGTGGCCTGCGCCTGTGTGCTGGCTGGGAAACGCCCTATGGCAATGTCGTATAAACCCGTCGAGGAAGCACAACTTTCATTATCGTCCAGCAGTCCGAAATTGTCGTCGTTGGCGTAAAAGTTGAACTCTGAAATGTAGCCGTCAGTGGCCGAATATTGGTAATTGGGTACGAAAATGCGCGTGTCCGATGAGCGCCCGCGGAAATCATAACTGGGTCTTCCAAATAGAAGCAGATACTTCGGGTACTCTTTGTTGGTGTTGTCGTACATCATTTTCATGTAGTCCCGGATGGCCATGGGATCCTGCGACCCGCCGGAAAATTCATTATAGACTTGATCTATGGTGACCACCTGAACTTTGAGACCATTGTTGCTTTTTCGGTAGCTGGCGAGTTGGTGGGCTTGGCTGTAGAAGTCGGGATGAGTGATAATGACCAAGTCAATGTCGCTGCTGCCGTGCAGATTTTGATTGGCGACAGCACCGCCTGGGGTGATACTGTAATATTGGCTGCCATCAAAGGCGATGAACTTCCGAAGCTTGTCTGTGGCAACGTTGAATGAACCCGTACCTCCGGACAAGGTAAGGGTGAGCTGCATCGTGTTGCCGGGGTTTGTTACATCCCAAACGGTGGTGGAACTGTTGGCACCGCTGAGGTTAAAGCGGGTGACATTCCCGGCTCCGATAGTTGAAGTGTTGCAAAAGGGAACCTGAGACGAGTGCATAGTAAGTTGGCACAGTCCCTGCACTTCAATCCAGTCCAGATATGCCGCAGATGAAGAGGTGGGCTGGTTATAGTCCAAGCTGATTTTCAAAGTGCTGCTATTTACTGTGCAGGAAAAATCCCGTTGGTTCAAAGTGGCGATGTAGTTGCCAATGGGACGAAGGGTCAATGTGCCGATGCCGTTGCCGTTGGCACTGACGGCAAAATAGGAGTTGGCGGGGGAAGATCCGGCCGCAGCCACGGTTACCCGATAGGTGGATCCGGCTTTATAACCCGGGATGGAAAAGGTGTAACTGCGGTTCAGCACAGCTTCGAAACGGTCGCCAAACCACTCTTTTCCCGATTCCCAAGAGTTGTACAGGTCGTCCTCGTGAAAATCGTAGAAGGTGTACTCTCCTGCTGTCAGGTTGGGGTTAAGTTGGCTGTTGTCCACCGTGGCAATCCTCTTTTTTTCTCCCACACCGGCGGTGTTGGTGATAAAATAACGGCTTGAGTCGGAATAGAGGTTTAGGGTGTGGCTAAATTTTCTGGTGAGGGAGTCGAATATCCACGTGTGTGGCGACTCTCCATAAAAAAGAAAGTAGTCGTTCTGATCGAAGGATCCGTCGCCGCCGTCATATATCCGGATAGGGATTTCCCGAAGATCCTCAATGCGGGGGTCGGCGTTGTTTTCCGACATCATCTGTCCTCCGTTTCCGAACAACGCTATGTTAGCGGATGGGAAAGGGGGCTGCATACCCATGGCCGACAGGTCGGAGCCGTTCACTTTGTACACGCCGCTGCGATCCAGCTTGAACGAGAACCAGGTTCCAGAAGCGAGTATGGAACGGGAGGGGTGTACTTTGGCAGCCTTGGTTGGCGTACCGCCCCTGCCTTCGATTGTGAGTTCTACGGATTTAAGCCGACTGTATTGTCCTTCCCCCGTTTTGATGATGGGTATGAAAGTGAGTAGCGCACTTGGCTGATTGCGTTCATAGGCGGAAACCCCTTCCACGTTCAGTTCAGTGTTTGAGTAATCCGCTGGCACGAGGGCACAATCGCGTGCGGACATCGGCTCAAATGTTGCGTTGGAAATCGTAATGTTGTAATGGTTGAAAAAATGGTTTACAGGAATCTTCTCATAATAGCAGGGCAGGGTGGGGTGTTTGCGCAGGAAAGAGGCACCGTCGAAATGGAGGAATTCCGT
>WARP01000857.1_pt1 | contig 16191 bp, 13 predicted proteins | sample 4769151 | NCBI WGS metagenome assembly WARP01 (sample SAMN08893023, study PRJNA449175) | gut metagenome | isolation source: rumen sample fed with dry roughage | host: cow | place: India: Nagpur | collected 2016 | reverse complement strand
GTTCGATTCCCCTACGGACTACCAAAAACAAAAAAATTTTAAAATGGCAAATCACGCTTCTGCAGAAAAGCGCGCGCGTCAAAGCGAAAAGCGCAGGGTGCATAACAAATATTATGCCCGCACAACAAGAAACGCTATCAAAGCGATACGCAATACAACGGATAAAGAGGCTGCCACAGCCCTTCTCCCTAAAGTTTTTTCAATGCTTGACAAGCTGGCTAAAATTAATGTAATTCACGCCAACAAAGCATCAAATCTAAAAAGCGGTATTGCTAACCATGTAAGCAAATTGTAAGTTTTTTACTTTTTGACATAAGAATTTAGAGAGGCTTCCCTAATATTGGGAAGCTTTTTTATTATATGTCAATTATGGCTGAAAAACTACCAATCAAAGAGTGGAAAGAGGATGAGAGACCTCGTGAGAAGATGGCAGCTATCGGGGCAGAAAACCTGAGCGACGCTGAGCTTGCTGCAATAATTATCGGCTCCGGGAATAGGGAGGAGAGTGCTTTAGATCTGGCCAGAAGAATACTCTCAATGCACGATAACTGTTTAAGAGTGCTTATGTCTGCTTCGGCAGAGAGCCTTATGTCTGTAAAGGGAATCGGCAAAACAAAAGCTATAACTCTGCTTGCGGCAGCTGAAATAGGTAAAAGGGTGAATACAGCCAGAACAAAAGAGTTTCCTGAGATTCACTCATCACAAAGTGCAGCTAATGTAATCAGCCCGGTTTTAAGAGACCTGCCATACGAAGAGTGCTGGGTACTCTATCTTAACAGAGCGAATAAACTGATTTCCAAAAACAGACTGTCAAAGGGGGGGCTCTCTGCGACAGTAGTTGATGTAAAATTCATTGTTAAAGGGGCCCTGGAGAAGCTTGCCAGTGCTATCATTTTAGCGCATAATCACCCGAGCGGGAATGCCAGACCGGGAGAGAGTGACAAGACACAAACAAAATTACTAAAGGATGCGGCTGCACTTTTTGATATTACTCTGCTGGATCACATAATAATTGCCGGTGACAAGTATTTCAGTTTTGCAGACGATGGGATAATCTGATTATTTCATATATTTGTGAAAATTTCACAATCAAAATCAGATGAAGATAATCAACCTGGGTGAGAAAGATTCCGTTCTCAACTCTTTCATTGCGGAGATACGCGACCACGTTATCCAAAAGGACAGTATGAGATTCAGGAGAAATCTTGAAAGGATTGGAGAGGTCTTTGCCTATGAAATAAGCAAATCTCTGGATTATTCAGAAAAAGATGTTGTAACTCCTCTAGGAATTGCTAAATGCAGAACTCACGACAATGAAGTGGTTATTGCAAGCATTATGAGAGCAGGGCTCCCTTTGCACGATGGGATTCTTCACTATTTTGACAAGGCTCAGAACGCCTTTATAGCTGCATACAGGAAGTATGGCAAGGACAATAAGTTCACTATACAGATTGAATATGCCAGCAGTCCGTCAGTCGAGGGCAGAACTTTGATTCTTGCAGACACAATGCTTGCCACAGGATCATCCGTAGTTCTTACATATAACAGACTTTGCGAAATCTCAACACCGGTGCACACACATATTGTCTGCCCGATTGCAAGTACAGAAGGGATTGAGTATCTCTCCAGACATCTGCCTCATAAAACCACAACTCTCTGGGTAGGTGCAATTGACGAGGAACTCACTATTAAATCATATATAGTCCCCGGCCTTGGTGATGCCGGAGACCTTGCTTACGGGAGCAAACTCTGATTGTTATTATAAATTATTGAGCTTTATAAACCTCCTCTCCTGCTACAAAGGTTCTAAGAACCTTTGTATTGGGTACATCCTGACGGTCTGAGGTGATGATGTCCCTGTCAAGAACAGTGAAGTCTGCGAATTTACCCTTTTCAATACTTCCCTTAAGATTCTCTTCAAAGGAGGCTTTTGCTGCCCATATTGTCATTGACCTGAGTGCCTCTTCCGGAGTAAGTGCGTTTTCCATCTGGAATCCCTCCTGAGGAATGAAATCAAGATTTACTCTGTGAACAGCTGCAAAATAGGTGTAGAGAGGGTTTACCTGTTCTATCGGAAAGTCTGTGCCTGAAGGGAGCCATCCGTTTTGATCCAGCAATCTTTTATACGCATAGGCTCCCTCGATTCTCTTTCCAACTCTGTCAACTGCCCATAGCATATCAGATGTTGCGTGTGTAGGCTGAATTGATGGTACTATATTATATTTTCCAAACAGATTGAAATCATCCGGATGAATAATCTGAGAGTGCTCTATTCTCCATCTTAAATCATTTCCTTCAGGGAGGTATTTTGAATACAGATTCAAAGCAAGCCTGTTTCCGGCATCACCAATACAGTGAATGGCTACCTGAAAACCATGCTCAAAAGCCCATTTGGCATTTGAGTCCAGTACCGCATCTGTTGTTGCCTGTATCCCGTAAATTGATTTGTTGTCTGAATATGGCTCAATCATAAGCGCACCTCTGGATCCAAGGGCACCATCTGCGTACATCTTTATTGTCCCTACTCTGAGACGACCTTTTGTATAGGGTTTGTCTATTCTGGCAAACATCTCATCTCCGGGAGTAAGCCACAAATCTATTCTCAGCTTCATATCCCCCTCACTCTGCATACTATCAAGAATTTCAACAAGTCTCAGATCTGCTCCTGCACTTGATATTGAGGTAAGACCATATTTAAAACACTCCTCTTCTGCCGCAAGCAGCATTCTTCTCATCTCTTTTGAGTCCGGTTCAGGGACAATCTCCTTAAATCTGTCTGCAGTATTCTCCAGAAACACTCCTGTAAACTCTCCCCCTTTCATTATTGCCTCTCCAGGAAGTATTGAGGGATCACTCGGTTTAATACCGAGTCTCTCTATTGCAGCCTTATTAACAATAACAGCATGGAAGTCAATCCTGGAAAGGATAACAGGTGTCTCAGGGAAAAGCTCATTTAGTTTTGAGTTATCCGGGAAACTCTTCTCCGGCCATAAATTCTGATCCCATCCGTCTCCCAGCAGATAATCTGATGGTGACTCATTTTGCCTCGCCTCCAATTTATTGAGAATCTCATCAAAGGAACGAGTTCCTCTCAGATCTACCCTAAGCAAACCGGCACCCAAACCAGTAATATGGCAGTGAGCATCATTAAATCCTGGATACATGGCGTTTCCTTCAAGATCCACCATCTTTGCAGATCTGTATGTATTAAGAATCTCATCATCTGTACCGGTTGCCATAACGAGACCATCCTTAACTGCAACTGCAGTGCATGTTGAAAATGAAGAATCGGCCGTATATATAAGACCATTATAAATTATCAAATCTGCTGTATCTTTCATCTGACAAGATGTTAACATAGTAAATGCTGAAGCAATACCCAGGAAAATTTTTTTCATAATATATATTTATAACTCCTTGCGCAATCTTGCAATAGGAATATTTAGCTGCTCTCTGTATTTGGCAACTGTTCTCCTTGCAACCTTGTAACCTTTATCACTTAGAACTGAAACCAGCTCCTCATCAGTTAATGGCTTTTTCTTATCCTCAACATCAATACTTGATGCAAGAATATTCTTTATCTCTCTGGTTGAGACCTCCTCTCCGCTATCGGTCATGAGACCCTCTGAGAAAAAGTATTTAAGCGGATAGATCCCAAAATGTGTCTGTATATATTTACAGTTAACTACCCTTGAAATAGTTGAGATATCCAGTCCGGTTTTCTCTGCTATATTCTTAAGCACCATAGGCCTTAACTTTGTCTCATCGCCCTCAATGAAATAATCCCTCTGGAATTCTATTATTGCGTTCATGGTATTCTCCAGGGTATTGTGGCGCTGTCTGATTGCCTCAATAAACCATTTTGCCGAGTCAAGCTTTTGCTTAACAAAGGTCGCTGCCTCCTTTCCCTCTCTGCTGGATGAATTTGCTGAAGAGACCAGTAAATCTGCATATCTTTTATTGACTCTTAACTCAGGCACGGTAAATCTGGGCATTGACATTACAAGTTCCCCATCTTTATATTCAAGAAGAAAATCCGGAACTACCTGCTGCGCCTGCTCTGCATATGAGTCATCTATTTGCCCTCCCGGTCTTGGATTAAGGTGTACAATCTCCTCTATGGCATCTTTAAGATCATCCTCTGTTATATCCATCCGGGATATAATCTTTGAATAATGCTTCTTTGTAAACTCTGTGAAAAAGTCTTCAAGTATCTCTTTTGCAATTTTCTGGGCTTTTGACTCCCTCCTGCTTTTTATCTGAAGGAGCAGACACTCTCTAAGATCTCTTGCACCAATCCCGGCCGGCTCAAACTCCTGTATTTTCGCCAGAATTCTCTCCACCTCGTGCACATCAGTAACAATGCCCTGACGGAACGCAATGTCGTCTGCCAAAGAGTCGGTATCCCTCCTTAAATAACCATCATCATCAAGAGAACCTATAATGTATTTGGCAATAGTTCTTGAATGTTCATCCATATCGCTGAACCCCAGCTGAGATATCAGGCTTTGGTGAAAACTCTCCTTTACAGAAAAAATGCTGTACTCCTGCTTAAGATCTTTCCCCTGATTATTTGCATACAGTTTATAAGAGGGAATCTGGTCTTCTGCACTGTAATCACTAAGAGACAGATTACCTGATTCACTCTCATCCCTCTCATCCCTCTCATCCCTCTCCTCGTCATCCCCCCCCTCATCCAGTACAGGATTCTCCTCAAGCTCTTTTTTAATCCTTTGTTCAAGTTCCAGCGTAGGTAACTCCAGCAGCTTTATGGTCTGAATCTGGAGCGGTGATAGCTTCTGTTGCAACTTTTGCTGTAAACCCTGTTTTAACATATAAATGGATATGCGTTTATGCAAAGATATGATTTTTATTTAACTTCGCACTCAGATTAAACCCCGCTCTAATGAACGAAAAAGAGAATAATCTCCGGATTGACATTGAAAGAATAATTGGATCCAAAAACCCAAAATTACTCAAGGTTATTCCTAAGTTTCTGATCAATTTTGCCAAGAGAGTCATCTATCAGAAGGAGATAAACGAGATACTTGAGCACCATGGTCATCTTAAAGGAAGAGCTTTTGCAAGTGCTGCCCTGGGAGACTTGGGTATAAAGTACAAGATCCACGGTATAGAAAAGATCAAAAGACCCGGGAGATATATGTTTGTCTCTAACCATCCGCTTGGTGGGCTGGACGGAATGATTCTTATTGAGGTATTCGGGGAGATGTTCGATAATGTCAGGTTTGTTGTTAACGACCTTCTTATGCACATTGAGCCTTTAAGATCTGTGTTTGTTCCGGTGAACAAATACGGCAGACAAAATATTGACAATGCAAAGATGATTCTTGAAGCATATGACTCAGATGCTCAGATTTTATACTTCCCCGCCGGATTGTGTTCAAGAATGATAAACGGAGAGATAAAGGACCTTGACTGGAAAAAAAGCTTTGTAAACCAAGCGATTAAACACGGAAGAGATATAATACCAATTTTTTTTGGAGGCAGAAACTCTACCTTCTTTTACAAGTTTGCAAACATCAGAAAATCATTGGGTATAAAGTTTAATTATGAAACTATCCTTCTTCCGGGAGAGATGTTCAGACAAAGAAATGCTACCTTTGACATATTCATTGGAGACCCCGTTACTCACCAAATGCTAGTAAGCGAAGGGAGTCCTGCATACTGGAGCGAGAGACTCAGAGGCGAAGTGTACAATCTAAACAGATAACAAAATGGAACCTGTAATACAACCAGTTGACAGAGAGCTCATAAAAGAAGAGCTAACCTCTGACAAATTTATAAGGAACACTAGAAAGGGTGACAATAAAATATATGAGATAACTTACCACAACTCTCCCAATACTATGAGAGAGCTGGGGCGGCTGAGGGAGATATCCTTCAGGCTTGCAGGCGGAGGAACCGGCAAACCGCTTGATATTGACGAATTTGACACCGATATAAGATATCCTTACAAACAGCTTATTGTATGGGATCCTAAAGATGAGGAGATACTTGGAGGATACAGATATATTCACTGTACCGGATTAGAGACAAAACACCTGGCTACAAGCGAACTCTTTTCATTCTCCGATAAATTTATTAAAGAGTATATGCCTTACACAATTGAGCTAGGCAGATCCTTCATACAGCCCAATTATCAGAGCACCAACATCAGGAGAAAGGGACTGTTTGCACTTGACAACCTTTGGGATGGGCTTGGAGCACTTATGCTAAGACATCCGGATATAAAATTTTTCTTTGGAAAGGTTACAATGTATACCTCATATCATATGAGTGCCAGAAACACTCTTTTGAATTTTCTAAACATATATTTTCCGGATAATGAGAAGCTTGTTACACCTATTACACCTCTCGACTATGACAGCATAAATCCATACTATGGAGATCTGTTCAAAAATCTTGACTATAAAGATGCATACAAGATTATGTCTAAAGCTGTAAGAGACCTGGGCGAACACATCCCCCCTCTTATTAACTCATATATGAATCTCTCTCCAAACATGAAGGTGTTTGGAACCGCTATAAATGAGCATTTTGGCGGAGTTGAAGAGACAGGAATCCTTGTCAGTATTAAGGATGTATATCCGGAAAAAATTGAGAGATACATGACACCACTTTTAGCCCTGGCAGAAAAGTTCAGAACAAAATGGTGGCTCACAACAAAAGAGCTTGCTGCAAGAGCAAAGAGAAAGAAAAGCAAGAATAAAAAAAGATAATACGGTTAAAGCGGCGGAAAGTTTATACTCTCTCTGACAACAAAAGCAGAAGGGTATTCAGAAGATATCTCCCTTAACAATCTCATAGCCTCTGATTTTGTTCTGAAATCACCTACAGTAACCTTGAAAAATGGGCTTTCGTGGTTCCAGTATGCTCTTACAGAATTATACCTGCTTAAAAAACCATTCATAACCTCCTGGGACCTTGATCTGGCATTTTGCTTGTTATCAAAGAATATTCTTACTCTATATCCGTTTAATTTTCTTGAACCGGCTGCCTGCAGATGTGCATTTACAGCCCTCTCCACTCCGGCACTCTGAGAGAGAGTAACCCTGGCCCCTCCATCTCCGGGCTCTGACATAATACCCAGAATACTTTTTAAATAGAATGAGGAATCCATTACCGGAGGTGCAATAATCTTTACTGTATCCGGTGTTGTGACAATCAACTCCTGTGCAGTTAGCTTTAGAGTACCTGTTAAAAATAACAGGGAAGCAATCAGAAATACTTTTCTCATCTCAGAACTTATTTACCAATTTTTCCAAAGGAAGATTTTTAAATTTAAAAACCCTCTTATTCCCTCTGTCATTTGAAATAACACCTCTTACATCAACTTGAAATACAGACATTTTCCAGCTGTTTATATTCAGCCCCAGCGAGAAAAGAGAGATAGGATCAAGAAGTTCAACATTTATTTTTGTTTTATTTGAGGATGTTTTACCCCTCTCTATTAATCCGGACTCAATCAGTCTGAATTGAGCAAAATTTACCCCCTCTTTCTTAAGGAAACCATCAGTAGAGGTAAGTGTAAGATCTCTTGAGGATCCGTTTCTGACAACATACTCCAGCTCAACTTCAGCCCTTGATGTGCTTAAAATTTTAACATCAGTAAGCTTGACATCAAGAATCTCAATATCCCTGTAGTTATTACATCCGGACAGTAATGTGATTACTAATATTATAAACAGTGAAAATTTCTTCATATTATTTTGAGGATTTATGCAAAGGTATAAAAAAGCTATATTTGCACCCATTAAACTAATCATAATGACAAACAAATATCATTCCGTAAAGCCCATTAAAGGATTTGGAGAGAAGAGGCTTTTCATTGAGACATACGGATGTCAGATGAATGTAAACGATAGTGAAGTAGTTCTATCTATACTTCAGCCCGCCGGATACACTCTTTGCGAATCAATAAAAGAGGCAGATCTAATACTTATTAACACCTGCTCAATCAGAGACAACGCAGAACAAAGAATTTGGGGAAGGCTTGACCTCTTCAGGATTGAAAAAACAAAGCGTAAAGGTGTAAAAGTAGGGATTCTGGGCTGCATGGCAGAGAGACTTAAGGAGGATCTGCTTAACCATCCGGCTGTAGATCTTGTTGCCGGTCCAGACTCATACAGGTCACTCCCGTTTCTGCTGGAGAGCCTTGACGGAGGAGACAAACAGATAAACACAATGCTCTCTCAGGAGGAGACCTATGCCGACATCTCACCTGTAAGAATGGACAAAAACGGAGTATCCTCCTTTATTTCTATTATGAGGGGATGCAACAATATGTGCTCCTATTGTGTTGTTCCATATGTGAGGGGGGGGGAGCGAAGCAGAGATCCGCAGAGTATTGAGAGGGAGGCCAGGGAGCTTTTTGAAAATGGTTACAGAGAGATAACTCTTCTGGGGCAGAATGTGGATTCATATCACTGGGTAAACCCTGAAAACCCTACAGAGAAGACATCCTTTGCAATGCTTCTTGAAATGGTTGCACTGATTGATCCATCGCTTAGAGTCCGGTTCTCAACATCCCACCCAAAGGATATGAGTAACGCCGTTCTTTATACAATGTCCATGTATCCCAATATTTGCAAGCATATCCACCTCCCGGTACAGTCAGGAAGTGATGCGATGCTGCTTAAGATGAACAGGAAATATACCAGAGAGCAATACCTTGAGAGAGTTTCAAAGATTAGAGAAATAATGCCTGATTGCTCAATTTCCACAGATATAATTGCAGGCTTCTCCGGAGAGAGCGAAGAGGACCACGCAGATACTCTGTCTGTAATGAAAGAGGTAGGATACTATACCGCATTTATGTTCCAGTATTCGGAAAGGCCAAATACAAAGGCGGCCAGAAGATATCCGGATGATGTTCCGGCTGAGGTGAAGAGCAGAAGACTCAACGAAATAATAAAACTTCAGGGAGAGCTATCTCTGATAAGCAACAGGGCAGATCTTGGCAAGGAGTTTGAGGTGCTTGTTGAGGGTTATTCAAAGAAATCCAGGGCAGAGCTTACAGGTAGAACTCAACAAAATAAGACAGTAGTATTCCCTGCAGGAACACATAAAAAGGGAGATTATGTAAAAGTAAAGATAGAGTCCTGCACATCGGCAACACTGCTTGGAAAAGAGATTATTCAATAAAAAAAATATTAAAAATGACAAAGATTCGCACATTTTACATTGGTGACCTCAAAACAGAGGCAGAGCATCTGAAATCAGGCAGCAAAATTATGACAGAGGCTCCGGAAGATAATAACGGAAAGGGAGAGATGTTCTCACCAACAGATATGTTTGCAACATCACTCGGCTCTTGTATGATGACCATCATGGGAATTGCCGCTCAGGCACACGGATTTTCCGTAGATGGTATGAGAATTGAAACCGAGAAAATTATGGCAGCCAACCCCCGCAGGGTTGCAGAACTTAAACTTGACATTTACCTCCCAAGGAAATACAGTGACAGAGAGATGAGATTTATCGAGAGCTCGGTTAAGACCTGCCCGGTTGCAAACAGCATACACCCGGACATAATCAAAACAATAACTTATCACCAACCAGAAGAGTAAATAAAAGAGGGCCCGGTCAATGGCAGTTGACCGGGCCCCTCTCTTCAGCGACAACTTTCAATAATCAGAAGAAGAGATATCGGCTGGTGCCAATTCCCGCACCGGCCGATGTTTTTAATATGCCATCCGGACCAGCTACTTTAAGAAGTGAATTAGATGAGAAGCTTGTCTCTGCTGTAAATATATTCCCGGTTGAAGGGCTTACGCCCACACCATAGAAGTATGTTCCGGTGAAAACCTCTGAAATACTGAAATTAGCTACATCCATTGAGAAAATTGATGCTCCGGTGGGATTGTAGTTTGAATCATATTCGGTCTTATAGGTATATATTTTTTTACCCTTACCGTCTGAAGTAATAAATCCGTCCATTGAATCAACAGGTATATCAACAACTTTATCTGCGACCAGAGAGGATGGGTCAATTCTTACCAGACCTTTATCAGGGAAAGATGCCCATAACTTATAAGAGCTGTCAAATACCAGATGTTTTGCATTACCTGTAACTCCGGAAGGCCTTATGGTTGCAATTACCGGATAGTCCTCCCTGGATGCATCAAATACTCTTACTCCCTCCTTTACAGCTACAAAAAGTCTTGTCCCAAACATAGCAATACCTTCAGCATCTGTCCCGGCAGGAATTCTTTTGACAAGAGCTTTGCTAACTGCGTCATATACTGCAATATAAGAATCAGGATACTCCCACCATCCCAAATCATTTACCTCATAATTATAATCCCAGTTTGTAACAAAGAGTTTATCCCCTGCAAAAATCATATTTCTTGGAGAAGCCAGAGAATTGGTTATTGAACTCTTAAGCTTTCCTGTGGCAGCATCCACTATATCAATTTTATCTGGATTATTGCAGACAAGGTATGCCTCTTTCTGAGGAGATACCGTACCTGAAATAATAGTTGCACCTATAGAAATTCCGCTATTGGCTGTTTCATAAATTCTGTTTGTGATGGTCATTGTCTTCTCATCAAAGAGTGAGAGACTGGCAGAGTGCTCTGTAAAGTTACCCTGGTTAATAATGAGAACCTTCTGTTCAAAGGTAACATCCGTACCAGGAGTATCCTTTTCACAAGATGTAAATAATAGAATTGCTGCAAATGCAATTAGAAGAAATTTAAAACTGTTTTTCATTTCTGGAAATATTTTATTTTTTATTAGTTAAAATCTGTATTGAAAATTGATAAGCCAGTTAAAACCGGGCATTGCATAAAATTTCACATTCTGGTAGCTTACATTAAAAATATTCTTAAAAACCAACCCCGCAACATATTCGTTATTCTTCAATTTCCCCTTGTAGGAGATCCCTCCGTCTGTAAGTGTATATGATGGGAGAATATCATAAATATCAAGTGTGCTTCTTTTTCCTGTGTAATTTAAAGAGATATGCAGAGTAAATCCGGAGTACTCGGAGGATGCTGTCGCCCTCCATGAGTTTTTTGGCTGATATGCCAGCTGCTCACCTTTTGCAGGATCCTCTGCCCAGAGAGGAGTGACAGTACGGATATCTGTAAACGCATAACTACCTTTTAAGGAGACTACTATCTGATTTGCCGAGTAGTTTGCCTCCCCTCCCGCCTCAACCCCGCGGGAGAGAACCTCCGGAATATTTCTCGGCCTCCATACCTCTCCTGCCGGCAGCCACCTTATCCAGTCATTTACAACACTCCTGTATGCTGTCACAAATGCTGAAGCACTCCATACCCCTTCATACCAGCCCCAGTTAATCCCGGTCTCTAAACTCCTGGATTTTTCACTCTTAAGATATATATGATTACCCCCCCAGTATCTGTCATTTAAAGAAGGAATCTTTGCACTCCCGGACCACGAACCCCTAATATAGATAGAGTGACCGCCTCCGGCAGGAATTCTCAGTCTTGCATTAACAATAGGCATTATAGGAAGAGTTCCGGATGATGAGTAAATATACCGGGCTCCAACAGAGGCCGAGAGCAATCCTGCACCATCCAGTTTAGCCATTAAATAGCCCCCTGCCCTGCTCTCCTCCCTATCTGCAATATATGATTTTACAAAAGGTTTTATATACTCTCCGCTGAGCCCGCCTCTTAAGGCAAAAACAGATATTTTATACTCCATATCTGCACTGGCCATAACTCTGTTTGCAGATATTGTATCCTCTTTATACCTCTCCAAATCATTTGCAAAAGAGGATGCAACTCTCCAGGAGAGATTGGCAGTGCTCCCCTCCAGTAATGCAGAAATCTTAAGATTATTGTCGTAAATTGAGTTATGTGTTTCAGGCCTGTCGTTAAGCGATACAGATGGTTGTATCTCTCTGTCAAAATCGAGATACATAACTGAAGTATTAAAGGTTCCAAGCAGACCCGCCTTTACATAAAACTCCTGAATAACACCCCAGTTTGAGATTGCAGCATTATTAAGTCTCTCAACAGGCCTTCCGGGTTTTGTATTGTTCTCAAAAGTATAGTTGTTCCTGGATTTGTTAAAGAGAACAGAGCTTCTGGACTCAAATATCTTTCCCGAGTATCTGTAGGTAGCCCCGGTAAAGAGAGAGCCATAGCTGCCAGCCGACAGAGCAATATTTCCGCTGTGACCACCTCTCCATTTTGCTGCTGTTTTTAACTTGACTGTACCCCCTATACTTCCATCTCCATAAAGAGCAGAACCTCCGCCAATATGAATATCCATTTCATCAAAAAAGTACAGCGGGATGTGAGAGAGGTCGGCCTGACCCATAGTGGGAAGCGACATATTCTGCCCGTTCCAGTCAATTGTGGTGTGCGAAGAGGAGGTACCTCTTATTGAAAGAAATGCATTCATCCCTCTTCCGTACTCTTTGATGTATGCCGCGTTATTGGCTTTTATGAAATCTGCCAGAGTTGCGCTCTGCATCTTCTTTACAGCCTCCTCAGAATATGATATAATATTGGTGCCTGGAGAGAAACGCTTTAGATCTGCCGGCCCCTGCTTTTTAAAAGCAGTAACCATCACCGAATCAAGTCTGTTTGCCTTGACTGTATCTCTCTGTTGTGCAAAAAGAGAACTCACCGGTACAAAAAGATGCACGGCAACAACACATATAAATACAAATAATGAAAAATAGTTTTTCATCGCTCTCTTTTTCCCGAAAGTTCGATTAAATATGTTTTGTCCCTGCAGGTCTTCTGACTCAGCTTTTGCATCTTCGCCTTCCCACCTAATGGCAGTGGCCGACTGAAGAAAACCCCAAATTGATGGGGAGAGCTTTACAGCAGCGGGTACTGTTCCCGGATTACACGGGATTCCCTGAAGCTGGAACGGCACAAAGATAACTTATTTTCATCTACGAGGCCAAATTTTTGTTAAATTTGGTAGTTTTCACTCACTAACTATAATCAATTATTATGTCAAAATCACTCAAATCACTACTGCTCACGGCATTAGTCTTTACTATGGCCGCCTGCTCTACCCAGAAAGAGAAGGTAGAACTCAATTATGAACAGTACACACTGGATAACGGACTCAAGGTTGTTCTCCATCAGGACAAATCAGATCCAATTGTTGCAGTTGCAATTCAGTATCATGTTGGATCAGGAAGGGAGAAACCGGGGAGAACCGGCTTTGCCCACTTTTTTGAGCATATGCTCTTCCAGCGTTCTGAAAATCTTCCAAGAAACGCATTCTTCACAAAAATTGCCAAACTTGGCGGTGAATTCAATGGTTCCACAAACTCAGACGGAACAAACTACTACGAAGTAGTTCCAAGAGATGCCCTGGAGAAGGTCCTCTGGATGGAATCTGACAGAATGGGATTTTTTATCAATACAGTAACTCAAGGTGGTTTAGAGAGAGAGATTGACATTGTATCAAACGAAAAGCGTCAGAACTATGACAGCCAGCCATACGGACACTCCAGCACCATTATGGCAAATCAGATGTATCCGGCAGGCCATCCTTACAGCTGGACAACAATAGGTGAAATTGCAGATCTAAGAGCTGCCACAATAGATGATGTTAAAGAGTTTTACAACACATACTATGTTCCAAACAATGCAACCCTTGTTGTGACAGGAGATTTTGATCCGGCCCAGGCAAAAGAGCTTATTCAGAAATATTTTGGTGAGATTAAAAAGGGGAATGATGTTCCTAAACCTCAAGTTCAGCCGCTTGTTTTTGAACAAAGCAAAAGGCTGGTTTTTGAAGATCAGTATGCTAAATTACCTCAGTTATCACTAACTTTTCCAACAGTTGAGCAATATAACGAGGACTCATATCCACTTTACTTCTTTACCTCTCTGTTTGCAAATGGTAAAACAGCTCCGCTTTATAAAGTGGTTGTAGAAGAGAAGAAACTTGCCCCGTCAGTTGGTGCATATAATATGACGAGAGAGATTGCAGGTCAGGCCCAGATTCAGATAAGGGCATTCAATGATATCAATCTAAACGATGTTTATGCTGCTATTGAGGAGGCATTTGCAAGATTTGAGGCCGAGGGTGTTAACGAACTCGAGCTTGAAAAATTAAAAGTAGGCCAGGAGGCTGCTATTTATAACAGAATGTCCGGAATTCTAGGCAAGGCAATGATGATTGCCCGCGACACAGAATTTGCAGGTAAACCAGATGCAACATTTGATGAGCTTAATAAATACCTGGCTGTAACAAAAGAGGACATAATAAGGGTATACGAGAAATATTTCAAAGGGCGCCCATATTTTGCACTTAGTATGGTTCCTGCCGGCAAGGCAGATCTTGCACTTGCTGAGTCAGTTGTTACTACTGTAGCTGTTGAGAATGTAGCAGACCAGACAATGAAATCACAGACAGGCAAATTGGTGGACGACGAATACGAGCGTACTCCATCTGCTTTTGACCGTTCTGTAGAACCTGACTTCCTTGCTAATACACCTACCATTACAGTCCCTGCTATATGGAACACTGAGCTTCCTAACGCTGTTAAACTTTACGGAATCCAGCATAAAGAGCTTCCTCTCTTCCAGGCATCGGTAAATATGAAGGGTGGTATGCTTCTAGACCCTGCAGGAAAAGAGGGACTTGCAAGTATTACTGCTCAGCTGATGAATGAGGGAACAGCACTTAAATCTCCTGAAGAGCTGGAGAGCGCATTGGGTCTGCTTGGCGCAAGAGTTAGATTTTACTCAGGAACAGAGGGTATGGGAATAAGCATTTCCGGTCTTTCAAAAAATTATGAGAAAATAGTTGCTATTGCTCAGGAGATGCTACTTCAGCCAAGATTTGATTCAGCAGCTTTTGAGCGTCTGAAAAACGAAATTAAAACCACTATCCGTCAGATGTCTGCTAATCCAAGGGCTATTGCCACAGAGACAGCAGGTAAATTGATATACGGAGAGGGAGGAACTCTTTCAAGAATGGCTTACGGAACTGCAGCAAGTATTGACGCTATCACTCTTGAAGATGTTAAAGCATTCTATGCAGCAAACTACAGCCCATCTATTGCAAACATTACCTTCGCAGGATCACCTGATCAGAAGAGAGTGGTAAAGGCCCTTACAACTCTTACAGAGAACTGGCCTGCAAAAGATGTAGTTATACCTGAGCCTGTAGCAGGAGTATCGGCACAAAGAGGAGTAATCTACTTCGTTGACTACCCTAACGCGCCTCAGTCAATGATTATCCTTGCAAAGACAGCAATGCCTTTCAATGATCCTGACTACTATCCTGCAGTAATTGCAAACTACAAGCTTGGATCCGGCTCTCAGGGAATGTTGTTTGATGTTCTCCGTCTGCAAAAAGGGTACACTTACGGAGCATATTCAAGCTTTATGGCTGCTCAGCATCAAAACCTCTTTATGGCACAGTCAAGTGTTCAGGGAAGCGTTACAATGGATGCAGTGAAGACATTCAAAGATCTTATCGGCGGATACTCCGAGATGATTAATGAGGAGATGCTTGCATCTGTTAAGAACTCTCTTCTTAAATCCAAGACATCTTCATTTGAGACAATTGGTGATATTCTTAGTATGCTTAACGATATAGCAAACTACAATATGCCGTTTGACTATGTGAAGCAGCAGGAGAATACAATCAACAATATCACTGTTGACCAGCTTAAGGAGATCATAACAAAACACATGAACATAAACGATATGATTTATGTGGTTGTGGGAGATGCAAAGAGCCAGATGAAACCACTTGAACAGCTCGGACTTGGCAAACCGGTCCTTGTTCAAAGGTAAATAACCTGTACTCACATAAAACAGAACCCCAAAAGTGTTTCAAATGCTTTTGGGGTTTTTAAATTTTTACATACCTTTGTCACCCTTGTTTACCGAAACAGCAGGCCGCTCAAAAAGAGAGACCTGAAAAAGAGGCCCGGATGGCGGAATCGGTAGACGCGCTGGTCTCAAACACCAGTGGCCGCAAGGCTGTGCCGGTTCGATCCCGGCTCCGGGTACGAAAAAAGCAGGTAGAGATGCCTGCTTTTTTCGTACCGTCGCTTGCCGGATGCGTCAAGCTCCTTGGGTTTGTCCCACCCCCCAGCCCCCTCCGGGGAGGGGGAGCGTCGCTTCGCTCCGAAAAAAACTCAATTATTTATCAGTAAGTTATTTTTCATCAACGAAATTGCACCAATTGGCACCAGAAACATTATTT
>WARP01000034.1_pt1 | contig 16227 bp, 17 predicted proteins | sample 4769151 | NCBI WGS metagenome assembly WARP01 (sample SAMN08893023, study PRJNA449175) | gut metagenome | isolation source: rumen sample fed with dry roughage | host: cow | place: India: Nagpur | collected 2016 | reverse complement strand
GATAAGATAGATTTACTTTTAATTGGTGGAAATAGCGTAAGAGTTGATAAACCTACGCTTGACACTAGGTATGTAAAGGGTAAAAATCCAGATATATTTATTTATAGTAAAAATAGAGCTTTTAATCAAAATATACCACTATTTAGTGTACCAAATAGAAAAGTAATAATAAGTGATGATTTGTTTAAAATACTTGATTATAAGTTTATTATGGTTGAAGGTGTTTATAATCTACTTGATATTTTAAAAGATAAGTTAGATTTTGTAGTTTTAATTGTAAGTCCAAAGATAAGAGATGGAGTAAATGCTATAAACTCTTTAAATATTGATTTTGAGATACTTCATGAAAACTATTTAGGTGATGAGAAGATTGTTTTTTTAAAGAAGAGAGATTAATTATTTTTCATATTTTAATAAAAAGCTAGACTTCTCTAGCTTTTTAATTATTTTACTTTTTCTAAGTATTCACCTGTTCTAGTATCTACTTTTATTACATCACCTTCAAGTATATGAAAAGGTATTTGTACAACAGCTCCACTTTCTAAAGTAGCAGGTTTTCTACCACCTTGAGAGTCACCTTTGAAGTTTGGTGGAGTCTCTACAATTTTAAGTTCAACTACCATTGGAGGCTCAACTGTAATAGCTTTACCATTGAAATACATCATATCTACTTGCATTCCATCTATTATCCAATCTTTAGCATCTCCAACTTGCTCATAAGTAAGTCCTTCTTGTTCATAAGTTGTAGTATCCATAAATTGTAATAACTCACCATCATCATACAAAAATTGCATCTGCTTTTGAACAAGATTTGGAGTTTCACACTTATCTCCAGCATGGAAAGTTTTTTCAATAGTTTTTCCATTTAAAAATGATTTTATTTTTGCTCTAACAAATGCAGCACCTTTACCAGGTTTAACATGTTGATACTCTACAATTTTATATGGAATTCCATCAACTTCGATTTTTAAACCTTTTTTTAATTCACTCATACCAATTGCCATAATCTCTCCTTATATTTCAGCATAAGCAACAGCAATTGATGCTTCAAGGCTATCAAGCTCACTTATTACTTTTGAGTTTGCTTTTTCATCTATTAGAATAACTGCTAATGCAGTTCCCTCTTTTCCACGACTTAGTCTAAAATCAGATATATTAATTCCATTTTGACCTAATATATTTCCAACTTTTCCTACAACTCCTGGGATATCTTTGTTTTTCATAATAATCATTTTACCTTTAGGCTCAACATCAATTTTGAATCCATCAAGCTCAACAACTCTTTGAACATCTTCACCAAATACAGTTCCAGATATATTTTTTACACCTTTTGAAGTAGTTATTTTAATAGTAACTTTATTTTTATATCCGCTACTATTTGTTAAAGCTTTAGTTGAAAGATCAATACCTTTCTCTTTTGCAATAAAGTTTGCATTTACATAGTTTACACTACTTCCAGAGCTAACACTTAACACTCCAACACTTGCAAAAGTTTGTAAAGAGTCAACAAATTCAGATAGTTCACCCTCAGCACTTACTTCAATAGCTCTAATTTCACTTTTACTAATTTGTGCTAATAAAAATGCCATTTTTTGAGTTAATTCTATATATGGTTTTACAAATGAAGGTATTTTGCTCTCATCAATTGGAAGATTTAATGCGTTTGGATAAGATATTCCTCTAGCACTCTCTATTGCATTGTTTGCACTTTGAATAGAGATCTCTTTTTGACTCTCTTTTGTATTTGCTCCTAAGTGAGCAGTTACTGTAACATTTGGTAAATCTAATAGTGGATGAGAAGTTGCAGGCTCTTTTTTGAATACATCAATTCCAGCCATTGCAATTTTTCCATTTTTTAGGTTTTCTACTAATGCTTCTTCATTATATAATCCACCTCTAGCACAGTTTATTAATACAACACCATCTTTCATCTTTTTAATCTCATCAAAACTAATCATATCGATAGTCTCTTTGTTTTTTGGAGTGTGAATTGTAATAATATCACAAGCTAAAATATCATCAAAATTAGTTGTATATTTAATTCCTAAATCTGTTGCTTTAGTGCTTGGAATATAAGGGTCATAAGTAATTACATCCATCTCAAATGCTTTTGCTCTAAGAGCAACTCTATGACCAATATTTCCAAAACCAATAACACCTAGTTTTTTACCATAAAGCTCATTTCCATACCAATCTTCTCTTTTCCAAACTCTATCAATTTTTAATTGGTTATGAGCGTATGGAAACTTTCTCATACAAGATAACATATGTGCCATTGTAAGCTCAACTGCAGCTATAGTGTTTGCAGTTGGAACATTCATAGCAATAATTCCTCTTTTACTACAACCATCTATATCAACATTATCATAACCAACACCAGCTCTAATAATAGCTTTTAAGTTTGTTGCTGCATTTAAGAACTTCTCATCAACATCTGTTGAAGATCTTGTAATTGCAACATCAGCATCTTTAATAATATCTAATAGTTTAACCTTGTCAACATCAGCTGCATAAACATAATTAACATCTTCAGTGTTTTGTAAAATATTTAATCCAGCTTCGTGAATATGGTCACAAACTACAATTGTATGTTTACTCATTAAAAAATTCCTATTATTTTATTTGATCTTTTAAAATATCACCAAGAGTCATAGACATATCATCATTTACAGATTTTAACATCTCTCTTTCTTGTTGTTGCTCTAATCTTTTAATAGATAGTCTTACTCTATTTTTCTTTGTATCAATATTTATTACTACTGCTTCAAGTTCATCACCAATTTTAATCTCTTCAATATTAACTGGTCCAAAATCTTCTGTTCTAATAAGTCCGTCAAGATTATTTTCAAGTTTTATAAATACTCCAAAATCTTTTTTATCTTTAACGCTTCCTTTTACAATATCACCAAGTTTATAGTTATCTTGGAATTTTTTTGCAGGAGATTCAGCTATCTCTTTAATTGAAAGTGAGATATTCTCTTTCTCTTTATCAATTTTGATAATTTTTACTTCAACTTCATCACCTTTTTTGAATAGGTTTTTACACTTATTATTTGGTTCCCAAGATGCTTCTTCATTGTGTAATAATCCATCAACATCACCTAAAGTAACAAATGCTCCAAACTCAGTTAGAGTTGAAACTTTACCTTTTAAAACATCTCCAACTTTGTGTGTTTTAATAAATTTATTAAATGGTTTTTCTTGAAGATTTTTTAAACTTACTCTTAATCTTTTTTTATCAATATCAAGCTCAATAACTTCAACATTAATCTCATCACCAATAGTTAAAATATCTTTTGGGTTTTTAATGTTTTTGTTCCATGAAAGTTCAGATATATGTAAAAGACCCTCTATATCATTTCCTAAATCAACAAATGCACCATATGATTCAAAGTTAGAAACTGTAACAGTAATTGTATCTCCAACTTCTAATTTATCTTTAATCTCTTCCCATGGATTTGAAAGAGCTGCTTTGATTGATAGGCTTAAGTGTTGTTTTGATTTATCATAAGATAGAACTACAACAGAAACTGTGTCACCTTCATTGTAGTAGTTTGCAGGATTAACAGGACCTTTATAAGAGATTTCATTGTAGTTTACAAGTCCATCAATTCCACCTAAATCAACAAACATTCCATAAGAAGTTATTTTTTTAACAACTCCATCAATTGCATCTTTATTTTCTAAAATTTTTGCAACTTTTTCATCTTTTAAGTTTTTGCTCTCTTCAATTAGTTTTTTTCTTGAAACTATTATTGAACCTTGGTTTTTATTTACTTTAATAACTTTAGCTTTTACGCTTTTCCCGATTGCTCCAATACTTTTCATAAAAGATTGAGCCATTGGCATAAAGTATTCACAACCATTTTCATCTTCAATTGTAAAACCACCTTTAGGTTTTACAGCTGTTACTTTTCCTTCAATAACTACATCTTCAAAATTTTCACCATGAGCTTTTATGAAGTTGTCAAATTTTTCTCTTTGAATTACTTTTCTATGTGAAATATTTGGTCTTTCACCTCTATTTCCCATAAGCATAACAGGAATTGTATCTCCAACTTTATATTTTAACTCACCATTTACAGTAATTTCATTTAAAGATAAAAGTCCCTCTATTTTTTGACCAACATCAACTAAAACTCTATCATCAGTAATTTCAACAATCACACCATCAACTACAGAGTTATTCTCTGCTTGTTCAAAAGACTCATTAAGCATTTGCTCAAAATCAAAGTCTTCACCTAAATCTATATCTTCCATACGCATTTTGTACCTTCTTGTTTACCAGTTTTTTTTAAAATAGGAAGATTGTACAAAAAAAAGGCTTAAATTATAGTTTAAAGCTCTCTATTTTATTGATAACTTTTTGAATAACCCAATCAGGAGTGCTGGCACCTGCAGTGATTCCACAAAATTTTTTATCTTTAAACCAAGAAATTTCAAGCTCTTGTTCATTTTCTATTAAATATGAATCTTTGCAATTTTCTAAACAAATAGAGTGAAGCTGTTTTGTATTTGATGAACTTTTTCCACCAATTACAATCATAACATCAGCTTTTATTGAAATATCTCTAGCCGCATCTTGGTTTTCAAAAGTTGCATCACAAATTGTATTAAATACTCTAACCTCTTTATTTTTAAGTATTAGTTCATTTACTATTTCTAAATATGTCTCTTTTTTCTTTGTAGTTTGAGCAACACAAGCAATTTTACTCTTTTTGAATTTTAAATTTTTTAAATCTTCTTTGCAAAGAATTATATGAACATCTTCAATATCTGTTGCATAAGACATAACACCTTTAACTTCAGGATGATTTATATCTCCAAAAATAACTATTGAGTAGCCCTCTTTTGACATATTTTTTACAATATTTTGTGGAGTTGTTACAAATGGACAAGTTGCATTTATAACTTTTTTTGTAGTTTTTTTAAGCTCTTTTAACTCATCTTTTGGAATTCCATGAGTTCTAATAATTACAGTATCTTCAGGTTTTACATCGCTTAAGTTTGAGTAAAGTCCAACATTAAAATCTTTTTTTAATCTATTAATCTCATCTTCATTGTGAATTAATGGACCCATAGTAGCACTATTTGTATATTTTTGTGCAATATTTATAGCTCTTTTAACGCCAAAACAAAAACCATAACTACTAGCTAACTCTATTTTCAAAATTTATCCTTAGTATAAAGAGTCTAAAATCTCTTTAAAATTTGGGAATGAAGCATTTATGCACTCTACATCTTCTATATTCATTCCACAAACAAGTCCAGCAATAGCAAAACTCATAGCAATTCTATGATCTCCAAATGAGTCAATTGTTGCAGCTTTAAGTTCTCCTCCAACAATCTCATAACCATCTTCAAACTCTCTATAATTTACACCACAAAGAGCTAAATTATCAACTACAGCTTTTATTCTATCACTCTCTTTTACTCTTAACTCTTTTGCATTTTTTACAAGCGATTTACCATTTGCTAAACTCATTGCAATACTAAGCGCTGGAAGTTCATCTATAAGCCAAGATATCTTTTGGCTTACTTCAACACCATTTAACTCATTTCCAATTACTTCAATATCCCCAATTGGTTCATAAATATTCTCTTTTTCAATATAATTTACTATTGCACCCATTCTTTTTAAAACTTCATAAGCCTCAATCCTTGTTGGATTTAAAGATACATTTTTTATTACAACTCTTGAATTTTTATTAATAGCAGCTGCAACTGCAAAGAAAAATCCACTTGATGGATCTGCAGGTACTGTTATATTCAAAGGTTTTAAATAGTTAGTTAAAGGTTTTATATTAATAAATCCTTCACTATCAGTAAAAATTTCAGCTCCCATACCTTTTAACATTCTCTCAGTATGATCTCTTGTTAATTCATTCTCTTTATAACGACTTACATTAGTAGCTCTTAAAGCTGCTAAAATCATAGCCGATTTAACTTGAGCTGAATCAACTGGAGAAGAGTAAGTAAACGGTTGAAGATTTTTTTCACCTCTAATAAATAGTGGTGCTTTATTACCATTCTCTCTTCCATCAATTTTTGCTCCAATGCTTCTTAGTGGATCAGCAACTCTTTTCATAGGTCTGCTTCTTAAATATTTATCTCCACTTAAAACAAAACTTCCCTCTACGCTTGCTAATAAACCACAAAATAGTCTCATAGCTGTTCCAGAGTTCCCACAATCAAGTACATCATCAGGTTCACTTAGTTTTTTTACAGGAGTAATTTCGATGTTGCTTCCATCTTGAACAATTTTTGCACCAAGTTGCTCTACAATTTTTAAAGTATGTAGAGTATCTTCAGCTAAAAGATAGTTTTTTACATACGAAGTTTTATCAGAAAAAAGTGAAAACATCGCACATCTGTGTGATATTGATTTATCACTTGCTATATTGTCTATAACTACATTAAAAGGCTTTGATAATCTATTGATACAAAAATTTTTCACTTTTTATTCCTTATCTTAAAGTAATATTTAATTTCTCTTTTAAAATATCTAAAATTGAGTTCATAACACCATTTATATCATCATCTTCAAGTGTTTTATCATCACTTTGAAGAGTAAATCTTATTGTTAAACTCTCAAACTCTCCTAGCTTCTCATCACTATAAATATCTATTAAATTAAACTGTTTAATTAGTGGATTATTCAAAGATTTAATAACATCTTTTATTAATTTAAATTCCATATTTTTTGGTGCAATTATGCTTAAATCTTTTCTTGAAGTTTGAAATTTTGAGTATGAAGATACTTTTATTATCTCATTTTTTATTGCATCAAAATCAATTTGTGCAAAAAAAGTATCACTTAAATCATAATCAGTTGCAACACTTGGATGAAGTTTTGATATAAATCCAACAACTTTTTCATCAATTACAATATTTGCACTTTGATATGGATGAATAAATTTATTATCAATATTTGTCATAGTTTCAAGCTCAAACTCACCAACACTATTTAAAACTTTTTTAGCAAATGAAAAGAAGTCAATGTTTTTTGGTTTACCAGCATTTAAAACAGACTCTTGTTCAGCTGCTCCACTAAATATAAATGCAACTTTTTTACTCTCAACTCTATTCTCATCAAAAATAGTTCCAATTTCAAAAAAACTTGCACTTCTAGCACCAGTTTTAAAATTATTTGAACAAGCTTCTACTAAATTTAAAAGAAGAGTTGTTCTATAAGTATTTAACTCTTTTACAATTGGATTTATGAGTTCTAGCTCATCTTTTACAGTTTTAAAACCATATTTTAATAAGCTCTCTTTAGATGTAAATACATAAGTTAAAGTCTCAAAAAAACCATTTTCAATAGCTTTGTATCTAATTTTATTTTTCTTTAAAATATCTTTTGAAGTCTTATTTACTCTGTTTACTTCATCAATTGCTAAAGGTTTTGATTTAATATTATCAATACCAATCATTCTAATAACCTCTTCAGCAATATCTGCAATATTTTTAATATCGTGTCTATATAAAGGAACTTTTACTAAAACAAGATTATCTACAGAGTCCTTAATCTCAAATCCTAAAGATGATAAAACTCTCTCAATCTCTAATTTATCTATATCTTGCCCAATGATAGAGTTTATTTTTTTTATATTAGTACTAATTGTTGTTTTCTCGAAATCATCTAAAAACTCTTTAGAACCAGCATAAATTGTAACTCCAAATTTAGCTAAATATTCGCAATAATAATCCATTGCTAACTCAATATCTGGATTACTTCCTCTTGAAGTTTTATAAAAAACATCGCCTGTTTTTATCTTTTTGTCAAATACAAGTTTAGAGATATAATCAGGATTTTGATAAGATGCTTCAATTAAAAAATCTCCACTGCAATCTTTTATATCTTTGTGTTCAACACCAATTGTACTAAGCTCAACCTCATTAGCATATAAACTATCAAAACCATTTTTATTTTTTTTGATTTCAAATGAGTACAAATCATTTTTAACTTTTGCATCTTTACTATTATATACATTTAAAATTGCACCAATAGAGTGACTTGCATACTCTAATGAATTTTTCATCTCAAAGTTTTCTTTATATTTTGATATTGTTGCAACTCTTAAATTTGATAGTAGATCTAACTTAAGAGTTTTTATCTCAATACCTTTATAAATAAGATTAGAGTCTATTTTAGAAACATCTATAGAGAATTTTTGACCTATACTTAAACCTTCAAAATTTGATTGTTTTTCAAAAATATTTAGTGGAATATTATAATATGCACTAAGTTCTCTTGCAACTCCAAGAATACTTAGACAATCACCTCTGTTTGGAGTAAGACCAATCTCAATTACATCATCATTTATAAGTGGATAATCTTTTAACTCTTTTCCTAAAACTAACTCTCCAATTGAGTTATCTAAAACCATTATTCCATCATTTAATTTTGGAAGACCAAGTTCTGTTGAAGAGCATATCATTCCATTTGATTCAACACCTCTTAGTTTTGCTGCTTTTATTTTAAAATCATCACCAAGAACTGCACCAACTGTTGCAACAGCAACAAATTGATTCTCATCTACATTTGAAGCTCCACAAACTATTTGCTCAACTTTTGAACCTATGTCAACTTGACAAATATTTAATTTATCTGCATCAGGATGTTTCTCTTTTTTTATAACTTTTCCAACAACAACTTTAGAAGCAACACTTCTTTTTTCAACGCTATCAACCTCTAAACCAATACTATTTAAAGTTTTACATATCTCATCAGTGCTAATTTTTGAGATATTAACAAACTCTTCTAACCATTTTTTTGTAACTATCATTTAAATTGTCCTAATAATCTTGTATCGCTTTCAAATAGTGATCTTAAATCTCCAATATTATGAATTAGCATAGCAAATCTCTCAATTCCTAAACCAAATGCATATCCTGATTTATCTTTATAGTTAACAGCATCAAAAACATTTTGATCTACAACTCCACAACCTAAAACTTCAAGCCAACCAGTTTGTGAACATACACGGCAACCACTACCTTTACAAAATACGCAAGATATATCAACTTCAGCACTAGGCTCTGTAAATGGGAAATATGATGGTCTAAATCTAACTTCAACCTCTCCAAACATATGTTGTAAAAATTCAACCATAACATGTTTTAAATTTGCAAATGAAATTTTATCAGCATCATCTACAACCAATCCCTCTATTTGATGAAACATTGGAGTGTGAGTTATATCAAAATCTCTTCTAAAAACAGTTCCTGGAGCTATCATTCTAATTGGAGCTTTTTGACTTAACATTGTTCTTATTTGAACAGGTGAAGTGTGAGTTCTTAATAGTGTATAATCTTTATTATAAAATGTATCAGCCATATCTCTTGCTGGATGATATTCAGGGAGATTTAAAGCTTGGAAGTTATGAAAATCATCTTCAACCAAAGGACCCTCTTCAACAGCAAAATTTAGATTTAAAAAGTAGTTTATAATTCTATTCATAGTTTCAGAAACAGGATGAACAGAGCCTGAACTAATAGTGTTGTTAAATTTTGTTACATCTATTTTTTCAAGTTCCAATTTTTTATTTAAAAGTTCAAACTCTAATAACTCTTTTTTGCTATCTAAAGCATTTGTTACTTGCTCTTTTTGAAGATTTAGGTTTTGGGCAAAACTTTTTTTCTCTTCATTTGGAATATCCTTCATCTTTGCAAATTCCAAAGTAAGAACACCTTTTTTACCTAAAAGCTCAACTCTAACAGATTCTAACTCTTCAATAGTTTTTGAAGACTCAATTTTTTTTATCCAAAGTTCCAATTTTTTTCCTATTCAAATAATCTATAATTTTCTTATAAGCTTGCGATTGTATCTAAAAATTTATTAGAGTTTGGTTATAATCTTAAGGTCTATTTTAAGGAGAGTATATGTGTATTTTTTGCAAAATTGTTAATAAAGAGATACCAAGTAGTGTTGTTTTAGAAGATGATAACTTTTTAGCTTTTCATGATATAAACCCTACTAGAAAAATTCATGTTTTAGTTATTCCCAAAGCTCACTATGAATCATTTGAAGATGTGCCACCAGAAATTATGTGTGATTTAACTATTTTTATAAAAAAAGTTACAAAGAGTTTAAATATTTCAAAAAGTGGTTATAGAATGATTACAAATATTGGGATTGATGGTGGTCAAGAGGTTCCTCACTTACATTTTCACATAATTGGCGGTGAAAAAGTTGGAAGATTAGTTAGAGATAAAAACGATTTATAAATTTATACAAGGAAAAAAGATGAAAAGAGTTTTAAAAGTAGCAGCTATTAGCTCAACTTTACTGTTAAGTGTTGCAAATGCAGATTTTTTAAGAGCTGAAGTTGGAGCTGGTGCTTGGTTTTCAAAATCAAGTGGTAATATAAAAGCAGATAGTTCAGGTTTGTCTGGAATTGACTCATCAAAAGAGAAAACAAAAACAAATATGTATGCGTGGGCTTTGTTTAAACACTTTGTACCAGTAGTTCCAAACTTAAAAGTAGAGTATTCAAAAGTTGAGAGTATTGGTTTAGCAAATGGAAATTTTAGTGGATATTCTGGTGGAGGAAATGAATCAAAACTTACAATGAAGCAGTTAGATATCATTCCTTATTATAATATTTTAGATAATACTTTTTGGACAACTATTGATTTAGGTGTTGATATAAAAATTATTGATGCACAGTACAGTGTTTCAAATGTGCCTGCAAGTAAAGTTACAAAAACTATTCCACTTCCAATGGGATATGCAAGAGCTAGAGTTGAGGTTCCATTTACGGGTATTGGAATTGAAGCAGATGCTAAATATGTAAAATATAGCGATAATTTAGCTTATGATGCAAAAGCTAAAATAGATTATACATTTGATATATCACCTTTAATTAAACCAGCTATTGAAATAGGGTATAGAGTACAAAAAGTTGAAGTAGATAGACTTTCAGATTTAAAAACAGATTTAGATTTTAAAGGTATTTATGCAGGATTAATGCTTAGATTTTAAGCATAAAAAAGAGTAGATATAAAATCTACTCTTCAAATGAACCAAGATTCATAATTTTTTGATATTTTCTCTCTTGTCTCTCTTTTGGTGATAGCTTTTTAAGCTCTTCAACTGAGTTTAAAAAATACTCTTTTAAAGCCATAATAGCCTCATCTTTTTTTCTATGAGCACCAATTAAAGGCTCATTTACAACATCATCTATTAAATTTTGTTGTTTTAAATTATCTGAAGTAATTCTTAAAGCTTGAGCTGCTGTTTCAACTTTTGATGGATCATTCCATAAAATTGCACTACACCCTTCAGGTGAGATAACTGCATAAACAGAGTATCTCATCATAGCTAATTTATCAGCAACAGAAATAGCTAATGCTCCACCACTACCACCTTCTCCAATTACAACTGAAACAGTTGGAGTAGTTAAATTTGCAAATTCAAAAAGATTTTTAGCAATTGCTTCACTTTGATTTCTCTCTTCAGCTCCAAGGCCTGGATATGCACCTGGAGTGTCAACTAGCATCAAAATTGGAACTTGAAACTTCTCTGCCATTAAAGCAGCTCTTAGAGCTTTTCTATATCCCTCAGGACTTGGCATACCAAAGTTTCTTTTTAACTTTTCTTTAGTTCCTCTACCTTTTTGTTCACCGATAATCAAAACTCTTTGATTATCAATAAATCCAAAATAGCAAACAATTGCATGATCATCAACATAGTGTCTATCTCCATGAACTTCATAAGCATCTGTTAAAAGTCCATTTATATAATCAAGAGCATATGGTCTATCAGGATGCCTTGCAAGTTGAAGTTTTTGGTAGTCATTTAAATTTTTAAAAGTCTTTTCAACCTCTTTTTCAAGTTTTTTTTCTAAAATCTCAATAGCAGGTTCATCAGCTTTTGTTCTAGCGATTACTATCTCCTCTTCGATTTTTCTAATTTTTTCTTCAAATTCCAGATATGTTGCCAATATTTTTTCCTTAAAAAAGTGTCTACTTTTAAATTTTTATTTTACTTTGTAAACTTTTTAAAAATTACAGAAGCATTTGTTCCACCAAAACCAAAGTTATTTGACATAACAGTAGTTAACTCAACTTTTCTAGCTACATTTGGTACAACATCTAAATCACATTCAGGATCTTGGTTTTCAACATTTATAGTTGGAGGAATAATCCCTTCATTTAATGCTTTTATTGTCATAATTGCTTCAATCGCTCCAGCAGCACCTAAGCAGTGACCAATTTGTCCTTTAATTGAAGATACAAGTGGACTTTTCTCTTTTCCACCAAATAGCTCTTTTATTGCTGCTGTTTCATTTTTATCTCCAACAGGAGTTGAAGTTCCATGAGTATTAATATAATCAATTTTTGGATATTCTCCGCTGTTTGCTTTTACCATCTCAAATGCAGCTTGCATTGCTCTTAATGGACCATCAATAACAGGTGAAGTTATATGATTTGCATCACCACTCTCTCCAAATCCAATTATTTCACAATATATTTTTGCACCTCTTTGTAGTGCACTATCAAGAGATTCAACAACTAAAGCACCAGCTCCTTCTCCCATAACAAATCCATCTCTATCAATATCAAATGGTCTTGAAGATTTTTTAGGATCATCATTTCTTGTTGATAGTGCTTTCATAGCAGCAAATCCACCAACTCCAGCACCACAAACAGCACTTTCAGCTCCAACAACTAATATTCTATCAGCACCATTTAATGCAATTGTTTTATAAGCATCACAAAGTGCATGAGTTGATGCAGCACAAGCTGTAACATGTCCTAAAGATGGACCTTTTAAGTTATGTTCAATAGATATAAATCCACTTAACATATTAGCTAATGAAGATGGTATAAAAAATGGAGATATTTTTCTTGAACCTCTTGTATCACAAATTGTAGAATTTTTTTGAATTGTACTTAAACCACCAATTCCAGAACCTGAAATTATTCCAAATCTATTTGCTATAGATTCATCTACTTTTTTGTTTTCACTAGTAACAAAACCACTATCAATCATAGCTTCAAGAGCAGCTTTAATACCTAGTTGAATAAATCTATCAGCTTTTTTTACCTCTTTTTTATCCATTACAGTTTCAGGATCAAAGTTTTTAACCTCTCCTGCAATTTGTACTGTAAAATCACTTGCATCAAATAGTGTTATTGTGTCAATACCACAAACACCATTTTTTATAGCTTCAAAAGACTCATTTACACTGTGTCCTGTAGAATTTATAGTACCAAGTCCTGTAATTACAACTCTCTTCATAAAATATGCTCCATTTTTTGATTTTAAATTATTCAATCTTTTAAGTTTAAAAAACTCAATAATAAAAAAATGAAAGATTTCTCTTTCATCTTCCTAACAACGCAAAAATTATGCGTTGTTTTCGATGTATGCTATTGCATCACCAACAGTTAAAATTTTCTCAGCTTCTTCATCTGGAATTTCGATATCGAATTTCTCTTCAAGAGCCATTACAAGTTCTACTACATCTAGTGAATCTGCTCCTAAATCTTCAATGAATTTTGAATCCTCTTTAACCTCTGCTGGATCGCAATCTAATTGCTCAACAACAACTGCTTTTACATCATCAATTAATGCCATTTTTTATTCCTTTTTTAAAATTGTCCCAAAATTATACCAAAAAAGTTTAAAAAAACTTTTAAAACAGAAAAATAAGTTCAAATAAAATATTTTAAACGTATAAACCACCATTTACTTTTAATATTTCACCTGTAATGTAAGATGAGTGATCACTTAATAAAAATGCAACAGCATCAGCAATTTCACTAGGCTGTCCAAATCTTGAAAGAGGAATATTTTTTTCATACTCTGCTTTTACTTCAGCTTTTAATAAATCTGTCATATCTGTTTGAATAAATCCAGGAGTTATTGCATTGTATCTTATATTTCTACTAGCTGCCTCTTTTGCAAATGATTTAGTCATTGCATTTAATCCACCTTTTGAAGCTGAATAGTTTGTTTGACCAGCATTTCCCATCTCTGCTACAATTGAAGATATATTTACAACAGCACCAAATCTTTTTTTACCCATAACTTTTAAAGACTCTCTACACCCTATAAAAGCTGAAGTAAGATTTGCATCAATTACAGATGTAAAATCTTCAACACTCATTCTAAGAGCTAATTTATCTTTTGTAATTCCAGCATTATTTACTAAGTATGATAATTCACCATCACTATCAACAATAGTTTTAATAGCATTTACAAACTCATCTTCAACACTTACATCAGCTTTTATAATTGCTGCTGTCCCACCAGCTTTTTCAATAGCCTCTTTTACAGCTTCAGCCTCTTCAATTTTACTTCTATAATTTATCCAAACTTTTAAACCATAGCTTGCTAAATTCTTTGCAATTTGGGCACCTATACCTTTGCTTGCACCTGTTATTAAAACATTTTTCCCACTAAATTTCATATTTTTATCCTTTTAATTTTTTACATAATCGATTATTATAACAATATTTAGTTTATATTAAACTCCTCTTTTATTATCCCACAATCTAATATGTAATCTATCTGAATATTTAAATCCATATTTAATTGCAAGATTTACAACATTTTTTGAATTTTTATCAATGGCTTTAGAACTATCACCAAGTGGCATTAAATATACTTCACACTTTGGAATATCTTTTAAAATATCCTCTATCTCATCTATTGCTTTTTCTAAAAAATCATCTCCAATAACAAATTTCAAATAAGACTCTTTTGTATTTGTTAAAATTTTTGTTAATGTAGATTTATTAACTCTTTTCTTTAAAGGTTCTAAAGAGTTGCTTAGTTTTACACTCATTGAAAATATAATTTTTTTTTGATAATCCTCTTTGAAATCTATATTTAAAGATCCATTTGTCTCAATTGTAACTCTTTGATTTTTATTAATATAATGTTTTATCAGATTTTGAAACTCTTGATTATTCCAATATAAAAGTGGCTCACCACCTGTAATTACAACATCAACACTATCTTTATAACTATAATTTTCAAGAAGTTTATTAGTAATATTTACTATATCAAGATGATTTTCATAACTTTTCCAACTATCTTTAAACTCCATATCAACAGCATAGTAAGAGTCACAAGCACACTTTTTAACTCCACTTGGAGTTTCATATAAAACATTAAATCCAACACATTTAAAATTACATTTTCCAAATCTAATAAATATTGAAGGAGAGCCAATTAATTTTCCCTCTCCTTGAATAGTTGGTCCAAAAATCTCATTAACTTCTAGCATAAAATGTACTTTTACTCTTTGGAGTTTCCAAAAACTCTATTTTTGAAACTTTTATATTTAATTTATCCATTTTATTCTGAACAATTTTTAGCAACCAAGCTGAAATATTTTCACTTGTTGGAACAAAATCAACAATAATATAACTCTCATAAAGCTCTAATAGCTCATTTTCAAAATTTGTTAAATCTACTGTTTTGTAACCCTCTTTAAAACTTATTAAATCTTTTTTATCTATATTTGGAAGTAGAGTTTTAAATAGTGGATCATTTATATCTATTATAAACTTATGATCAATAACATCATCTAAAAATTTTTTAAACCAATTTAAGTGTTTAAAATCTGTAACCATTCCACTTTTTAGATTATCAGACTTTAGATATACAATTGCTTTTCCTTGGTGTCCATGAAGATGTCGGCACATTAAGCAGCTATCAAGTGAGAACTCTACATTTAAAGCTTGAGACCAAACTCTATGACCATAACAAAAGTCAAACTCTTTTGAAATTTCCCACATTTAACTCTCCTTGTATGGTATTAAATCTTTTTGATTTGCCTCTTTAAATCCATTTAATCGAAGCCTACAAGAGTCACAAACTCCACAAGCTTGATCTTCTTCTTTGTAGCAAGACCAAGTAAGTTCTAGTGGAACATTTAATTTTATAGCTTCTTCTACAATTTGAGCTTTACTTAAATGAACAAGAGGTGTAATAATCTCTATTTTAGTCTCCTCTTTTGTCCCTTCATTTATTGCATTTTGCATTTTTTGAATAAAACTATCACTACAATCTGGATAACCAGAACTATCCTCTTGCACAACTCCAATATAGATTGCACTTGCCTCTTCTTTTTCAGCAATTGCACTTGCGATACTTAAAAATATTCCATTTCTAAATGGAACATAAGTAATTGGAATAATACCTTTTTCAATCCCATCTACTGGAACATCTATATTTTTATCAGTTAAAGCACTAGCTCCAATTTG
>WARP01000275.1_pt1 | contig 16231 bp, 14 predicted proteins | sample 4769151 | NCBI WGS metagenome assembly WARP01 (sample SAMN08893023, study PRJNA449175) | gut metagenome | isolation source: rumen sample fed with dry roughage | host: cow | place: India: Nagpur | collected 2016 | reverse complement strand
GATTCAGCGGTATTATACTGACAACGCCACTGGCCGATGGTTCCAATGCTGCGGATGTTATACATGGCAGCAGCTTGCCGGTCGGATAACCCCTCGCGATCGATACGTTGCAGTACCTGTTGCTTGAACTCGGCACTGTAGGTGGCGCGCTTGTTCTCCAGCCCGGACACGCCATGATGCCGGTAGCTCGCCACCCAATAGCGCAATTGAGAAATATCCACCTCGTAGGTATCGGCGATGAGACGATAGCCACTATCGCCGGACAGATACTCCTTTACTAATTTGACTTTGAATTGCACATCATATTTTGCCATTGAAAAACCCCAATAAGTTGAAGAGGTGTCCAATTTTTTGGGGTCAGTTCACTCCTGCGTGGGAGTGAATACGGGGAGAGTAGGAAACGGAGCTGGTTCCCATGCTCCTGCGTGGGAACCGAATACACGTGTCACTCCGCTTTTTTGTTTTTATCTTCCTGTGGCATTTCAATTTTAACTTCAAGCACTTCAAGGGTGTCTTTGCGATCAAGATGAACCTTGATGTCATCAGCATTGATTTTGATATATTTGGAAATGACTTCAATCAGTTCTTTTTGCAATGCAGGCAGGTAGTCGGGTTCGGTGCTGTCAGAGCTGCGCTCACGCGCAAGAATGATTTGCAGGCGGTCTTTGGCAACACTGGCCGACGACTTTTTTTCACCAAGAAAAAACTTGAGAAATGACATATTATTTCCCCCCGAAGAGTCGTTTCAGAAAACCCGGTTTTTCGTATTCGGTAAAGCGCAGGGGTTTGTCTTCACCCAGGTAGCGGGCAACGATATCCTGATAGGCTTCGGCTACATCGGTATCTTTCAGGTGAATGGCAGGCATACCCGCGTTGGAGGCTTGCAGGACGGCTTCTGATTCAGGAACAACACCAATCAGCTTGATGCGCAGGATGTCTTCAATGTCTTGCAGTGAAAGCATTTCGCCATCTTCGACACGTTTGGGGTTGTAGCGGGTAAGTACCAGGAATTCCTTGACGGGCTCTTGTGACTCTTCGGCACGTTTTGATTTGGAAGATAAAATGCCCAGAATACGGTCAGAGTCACGTACGGATGAGACTTCGGGGTTGGTAACAACCAGGGCGTCATCGGCAAAATAGGCGGACATCAATGCACCGGTTTCAATGCCGGCGGGAGAGTCGCACACAATGTATTCAAACCCCATTTTTGCCAGGTCTTCAAGCACTTTGCCTACGCCTTCTTTGGTAAGCGCGTCTTTGTCACGGGTTTGGGAGGCAGGAAGAATAAACAGATTTTCAAGCTGTTTGTCTTTGATGAGGGCCTGGTTGAGGGTAGCTTCTTCGTGAATGACATTGACGAAGTCGTAAACAACGCGGCGTTCGCAACCCATGATCAGGTCCAGGTTGCGCAGGCCGACGTCGAAATCGATCACAACGGTTTTGTGGCCACGCATGGCCAAGCCTGCAGAAAAACTGGCGCTGGTGGTGGTTTTGCCCACACCGCCTTTACCTGATGTAACGACAATAATACGTGCCATGAAAAGATATTCCTGTAATCTTTAAGTGGTCATTATCTTACCGCATAATGACCTTGTTCAACTGTAAAAAAAATTAAAATTTCCCGCTGTTACTTATGCTCATTGTTGACAATGAAGCTGAGTGATTCATTTTCCAGTTCTACGATAACCGATTGCCTGATCAGGTTCTGGTTGAAGTCGGCGTCAATAAGGCGGTAAATGCCTGCAATCGCCAACAGCTCTGCATCCAGATGGGTGGTGAAGATCCTGGCTTGCGTGTTTCCCCGGGCACCCGCGATGGCTTTGCCTCGTAAAGGGCCGTACACATGGATATTGCCATCGGCAATAATTTCGGCCCCCCGGCCAACGGCACCAATAACAATCAGGTCGCTGTTGCGGGCATACACGCGTTGTCCCGAGCGTAGCTGTCGCTTGATGACCAAGGCGGGTTCGGTTTGTGGAGCCTCCGGGGCCGGTTTGGGTTCAGGCTTTGCAGGTGCTGCTTGCGGTATGGGGGCTGGCGGTGGTTCGTCTGGCACGCGGTTGGCGTTGGAGGGGGTGGATAGCGTAACTGGCACCAGTCCGGCTTTGCGGGCGCTGTCCAGAACGGCGCCCTCGGCCATGACACCAATGACCGGCAAGTGGTTGGCCTGCAAGTGGGGGATCAGGGCGGCCCAGTCGGGGGCTTCGCTGATCCGGGTCGCATCAAGCACGACCGCCTCGTCCTTGAACAGGCTGCCGGCTTCTGTCATTTTCCGGCTAATGGCCTCTTTAAGGGTAGCAGTATCGCTGCTATTAAGCACAATGCGTAATGCAAACAGGGAAGCACTTTTGAAGATGAGTGCGTTAGTTGTATTGGCTTTGCTTGTCACAGTAATGCCTGTTTCGGAAAAAAGTTAAATCCATGAGTCACGCAGGGTTACGCTGCGGTTGATAACAGGTATTTCACCTGAGTCCGGATCTACGGTAAAGTAGCCCAGTCGCTCAAATTGCCAGTGCGCACCCGGTGTGGTTTGGGTGCCTGGCTCCAGCCAACCCTGCACGGTTTGCATCGAGTTGGGGTTGATGCACGCCAGGAAGTCCTTGTCGTGGCCGTCGGGATGGGCATCGGTAAACAGTCGGTCGTAGATGCGGAAGGTGGCAGGCTGGGCGAATTTGGCGCTGACCCAGGTAATATTGCCCTTGACTTTGACGCTATCTGCACCTGGGGTACCGCTTTTGGTGTCGGGCAGGTATTCGGCATGAACCTCGGTGATATTGCCTTGTTCATCTTTGACACAGCCGGTGCAGCGAACGACATAACCGTATTTCAGGCGTACCTGGTTGCCCGGGAACAGCCGGAAATATTTTTTGGGAGGCTCTTCCCTGAAATCATCGCGTTCAATCCAGAGTTCACGGGTAAACGGGAAAGAACGGCGACCCTGTTCCGGGTTGTGCGGGTTTTTAGGCGCACTGCATTCTTCCTGCTGGTTTTCAGGGTAATTGGTAATCACCAGTTTAAGCGGGTCGAGTACGGCTACGGCACGGTCGGCAACCGGATCAAGGCTGTCGCGCAGGGCCTGTTCAAGAACGCTGTAATCAATGCGTGAGTCTGATTTGGAAACACCGATGCGGTCACAGAACAAGCGCAGCGACTCTGGTGTGTAGCCACGGCGGCGCAGGCCAGCCAAAGTAGGCAGGCGTGGGTCATCCCAACCATTTACGTGATTTTCTTTAACCAGTTGCAGCAGTTTGCGTTTGCTGGTGACCACGTGGTTCAGGTTGAGGCGCGCAAATTCATATTGCCTTGGCAACGGCTCATTCAATTTACCCAGGGAAACCAGTTTTTCCAGGACCCATTCGTAGAAGGGGCGCTGGTCTTCGAATTCCAGGGTACAAATACTGTGGGTAATGGTTTCCAGCGCGTCTTCAATCGGATGGGCAAAAGTGTACATGGGGTAAATAGGCCACTGGTTGCCGGTGCGGTGGTGTTCAGCATGACGAATACGGTAAATAACCGGATCACGCATGTTGATATTGGGCGAAGCCATGTCTATTTTTGCCCTGAGGGCCATGCTGCCGTTGGGGTGCTTGCCTTCACGCATTTCAATAAACAGCTGCAGTGATTCTTCTGCGGGGCGGTCGCGCCATGGCGAGTTGGTGCCGGGCGAGGTCAGTGTGCCACGATTGGCCCGCATTTCCTCAGGGCTTTGCATGTCTATGTATGCGTAGCCGCCTTGTATGAGGGCTTGGGCAAAGTCATACATGTATTCAAAATAGTCGCTGGCGAAATACATGTTTTCCTGGCCGTTGTTGGTCCAGGAAAAACCCAGCCACTGCACGGTGTCCTTGATGGCATCAACGTATTCCTGTTCTTCTTTTTCGGGGTTGGTATCATCAAAGCGCAAATGGCAGATACCGCCATAATCCCGGGCCAGCCCGAAGTTAAGGCAGATGCTTTTGGCATGCCCAATGTGCAGGTAGCCGTTGGGTTCGGGCGGAAAACGGGTGCGGATTCTGGCGCTGTCTTTGGGCGCATTGGCCTGTACCGATGCAGGGCCGGGTACGCCTGCCCATTTTTTGGACTGGTAGCGTCCTGCACTCAGGTCATTTTCAATAATGGTTCGCAAAAAATTGGAAACGGGTACATCAGTTGAGAAATCAGTCATACAGAAATTTATCAATAAATCATGAAATAGCATACATTCTGCCACGTTCAGGGGTTAGACTCACGGTGAATAATCATAGTTAAACAAAATAGTTTGCGAATCGTTGCTTATGCTTGAAATTTCCCCGCTTCTGCTTGCTGAATGGCAGTTTTTTGGCTCTCTTGGGTTCTTGTCGGTATTTGTTGCCGTGCTGTTTGCTTCGGGCTGGATGTTGCTTTTTTTGAAGTTGGCCTGGCACCGGACCGGGCAGGAAGCCTGGATAGGGGTTTACCGCTATTGGGTGCGGGTATTTGCCCTTGCCATGGTGGTCAGCGTGGCCGTTACCATTCCTTTGCTGATACAGGTTGGTACGCTATGGCCGGCACTGCTCATGAAAATAGCGGGTGTGGCCGGGCCATTGGCGTGTTTGGCTGTCTTGCTGGCTTTTGCCTGTAAATTGATTTTCCTTAACGGCATGCTTTACCACAAAGGAAAAATGAAAGAAGGGTGGCATACGGCATCAGTGTTGATGTCGGCATTGGGGGTGACTGCGATCATTTACCTGATGCTGGCCCTGCAGTCGTGGATGAATGCCCCTCAGGGAACCCTTAAGACAGAAAGCAATATGGTGGTCTATGACTGGACGGCCATTTTGTTGCACCATGAAATTGCCTGGCGGCTGCTGCTGGTTTTTGCCGGTTCTGGCCTGTGCCTGGGTTTCATGATGATGGGTGTCAGTGCGTGGCAAGCCCTTAAGCGGCCCCTGAGCCAGGCTGAAAACTTGAGTTTTCGGATTGGCTTGGTAATGGCTTTGTTTGGTTTGGGATGTGCTGTCCTGCCCGAATTTTTTGTTCAGGATAAGCTGTTTGTGCCTTTTGTGAACACCGGGTGGAGCAAGGTGTGGTGGGGCGTGATCCTGTTGCTAGGCCTTATGATGTCAGTGATGGCGGGTTCTTCTTTTTACCTGTGGTTCAAAAAACGGGAAATTGGCAAAACACCGGTTTTTTTCCAAAAATGGTGTTCCTGGATGACTTTTTCGGGGTGGCTGCTGGTCTTGTTAACAGGTGCCTTGACTTATTTTCGCAACTCGCCTTTTATTGTGCAGGGAGAAATTGCCCTGCAGGAAGTTTTCCGGCATTTAAGTGCCTACGCCTTGGTGCTGTCTTCATTGGCTTATCTGGCTGTTTACCTGGCGATTGCCGCCAGTTTTATACAAATGTTTTATCAGGCTGCCCGCTATGGTGTGGTACCCGTGCGTAAAACAATAGGGGCCGCCGCATGACTGAATTGGCGAATCTGTTAGGTCTAAGCACTTATGATCCGGTATTCTGGATGCCACTGGCCTGCATAGCGGCTTTTTTCCTGTTGGTACTTATGGGTGTTATTCTGGACGGCTTTGATCTGGGCGTTGCGTTGTTGTTGCCATTTGCCGGCGAGCACCGTAATCGCATGATTGGCTTGCTTGGTCCATGGCGTAACATCAATGAATTTTGGCTATTGCTGGGCATTGTGTTTTTCATGGCCATTTTTCCCAAAGCCTGGGCTTTTATTTTTGGTGTCCTGTATTGGCCAATGATAAGTATTGCGTTGGGCGTACTGGTGCGTAATATTGCTTACGAGTTTCGGCTGCGTTCAACCGGTTGGTTACGTCATTTCTGGACTTCCCTGTTTTTTACCGGTTCCTTATGCATGGTACTTGGGCAGGGCTGGATTGTAGGCAAATTCGCGGTTAATTTTCAGGAAGAACCCGGCTATGATTTGTTTGCGTTGGCTATCGCCCTGTGTGTTGTAGCCCTGTATGCCTTGTTGGGGTCGTTATGGCTGGTGATGCGGGTAAGTGCTTCGCAAGACTCCCTGCAGGCAATGGCCATTAAATGGGCACGTCGTACGGTCAGGCTGGGCGCAACCGGATTATTTGCCGTGATGGCTGCTCTTGGATTTAGTAATACTGGTATTTTTTATAAATGGGCGCTGTTTGATACGCTGGGTATTGTTTTACCGGGCTGGTTGCTGATATTAAGCTTGTTTGTGATGATTGAAATTCTGCTAAGACATGCACATAAAAATGATTGGTTGGGTCGCTTGCCATTTATATTGCTGGTGTTGGTGATCATGCTGGCGGTGGCGGGGTTTGCATACAGTTATTTCCCCTTCCTGGTTTATGATGAGTTAAGCCTGTGGGACAGTATCGATTCGGTCGCCACCATGCGTTTGCTGGTAGTGGGCATGGCCTTTGCCCTGCCGGTCATGTTGGTGTATTTTGGCTGGGTGTACGGGGATATTTTTGACAAGCTGCGTTAGTTGGTTTGAGTCAGGCATTTGCCAGGGGCAGGGTAATGTCTACCCGCAGTCCCCCCGTTTCACTGCTGCCTAGTTCCAGAAGTCCATGATGGGCTTTGGCTATCGTGTCAGCCAGTGCCAATCCCAGTCCCACACTGCCAGTTTTGGTGCGTGCCGAATCCAGCCGGGAAAATGCCCGCAGGGCTTCGGTACGGCGTTCAAGCGGAATTCCTTCACCATGGTCACAAACAGAGATCACCACATTTTTGTGATCGGTGCGTACATGCACTTCAACCGGGGGCTTGCCGTGTTTCAGGGCGTTGCTGATCAGGTTGTCCAGCAGGCGGCCCAATGCCAGGCCATCGGCATTGACAAAGATCTTGTGTGTTGGCATGGATTTCAGGAAAACGGGGCTACCTGCACCTTCCCAGGATGAAACCCGTTCGTCAATCCAGGTGTTCAGTTCAAGTTTGCTGAAAGTATACGTGCCAGGGTCCGAGCCCCGGACATAGCCAATGAACTGGTCTATCATGCGCTGCATGTCTTGCACGTCGTTGCGCATGCCTTCTTTCAGCGCCAGGTCGTCGGTCATTTCAAGCCTGAGCCACATGCGTGCCAGTGGACTTTTCAGGTCGTGCGGCAAGCCAGCCAGCAGTGTCTGCTGGACTAATTTTGATTCTTCAAGTGCATCAAGCATGGCATTGAAACGTTCGCCCAGCAAGCGGGTTTCGGTGGGGCCTGCCGGCGTTACCCTTTCCGGGTGGCCTTTGGCCAACTGGTCTGCGGCCCTGCTCAAGCGGGTGAGTGGACGGGTGATATGCCATGCAAAGCCGGCTGCCAGGGCAATCAGCAAAAGGTTAATGCTTAGCCATGCCATCATGATGGCCTGCATGTTGGGGGGTTCGATCCGGTCTAGCGGAATGACCAGCCATTCCCGAATCACGGTATTGTCAAATTCGTTTAGCTGGGGCATAAGCGAGATGTACATGCGTGGTTCTTCACCACGTGACAGACCTACCCGGGTGCCGTCATTCAGCTCACGGTTAAGGTGGGCAATCAGGTCGCGTAAGTTGTTGCGCAGGTCGCCTGAAGGGAAGTCGGTGGTTTTTTCCCTGCGAGGAAGGTTGGTGTCGTCCCGGCGTAAGGGTTGTGAAAACCGGGTATCCTGTGGCAGCTGGCGTGACCATAAACGCCATTTTTTTTGCGATGCCTCTTCAATAAAACTGGCCCTGTTTTCGACCGGGATCTGGGCAACTGCCGCCCTTAATGTGCGAATAGTGGTGGTAAGATAATTGACCACCACATCTTCTATGTAGCGTTCCCTAAGGTAATTGCCAACTGAAAGACTGCCGACCTGCACCAGAATGATCGTGCCCAGCATCATGAGAATCATTTGCAGTCGCAGGGAGCGGGGCCATAATTTGATTTTTTTCATGCATCAGGGGAAAACCGGTAGCCGATTCCCCATACCGTTTGGATCCAGCGTGGGTCTTTAGGGTCGTTCTCGATAGCCCGGCGCAAGCGCAGGATGGCAATGTCGATGGCGCGGTCATTGCGTTCACCTTCATCGTCATCGCGGGCCAATGCCAGCAGGCGTTCGCGGGACAGGGGTTTGCCCGGATTTTTTACCAGGGCCTCGAGCAGGTTGATTTCGCCGCCGGTAAGTTTAACGATAGCGTCATCCTTGAATAACTGGCGCCTTGCCGGATCAAAGGTAAATGGCCCAAAACTGATTGGCGTTTCCTTGACCAGTGCCGAAGGACCTTTTTTGCGGCGCAATACGGTTTCTATGCGGGCCAGCAATTCCCGTGGATCAAAGGGTTTGCCCAGGTAATCATCGGCCCCTGATTCAAGGCCAATAATGCGGTCAGCAGTTTCATCGCGGGCAGTCAGCAAAATAATCGGGATATCTTCATTCTGGCTGCGTAGCTTGCGGCAGGCATCAAGGCCATCTCCACCCGGTAGCATGCGATCAAGCACGATCAGGTCGGGTGAAAATTTGGTGATTCGCTGAGGCAAGTCTGTGGCATCCGGCGCCAGCAGGGTATCGTAGCCGTGCCGGTTAAGGTAATCGGCAAGCAATTGCCTAAGTGCCGGGTCGTCATCAACCACGAGAATTTTGATAAGCTGTTTTTCCATAATGTCCATATCTTGCCAAAATACCTGTCATTAGGCAAGCCTTGGAAATAAATTGAAATTGAAGGATGCCCGGAAATCAGCACCGCCCGCAAAATCAAGGGTTGAAATGGCTTACCTGATATTAAAAGTGCGGTTGGCCTGGGTTTTTTGATTGTCAGCACTGCGAACCCGGATCGTGACTTTTCTGGGTGTCAAGGTTGGCGGCAACTCGAGGCTGCCACTGACTTGCTGGAAGTTGGTGACGTTGATCTCGGTGGGGGGTATTTCAGCATAGCCGGTTTTGCCATTGCGGTATCTTCCCTCAACAATGAATTCCAGTTGTGCTTTGTAATCGGGCTCGGTGTCATCGCTTTTCATGATGAGCAGTTTGTAATCGAGCTTGCCCATTGTCGCTTCAAATTCGGCAGCACGGATGCCTAGCGGGTTGCCGCTTGGGTCGGCAGGAATGGCTTTTTTGATGAGTTCAAGATCGGCTGTTAGCTGCTGGATGCGTTCCTGGCTGCTTTGCAGGGTGTTGCCTTGGGCAGAATTGCTTTTTTTCAGGGCATCAAGATCCAGGGTGGTTTTTTCAAGTTCGGCTTGCAGGCGTTGCTTGTCCTGTGTCAGCAGGCTGATTTCATTGGTCAGGTTATTGGATTCTTCCACGCTAAGACGTTTGGGACCATAGTTGGTTTGCAGAAACCAGAACCCGCCTGCGCCAATAATTACACCAGTAAAAAGGATGACAAGCCAGCGTGGCATGCGTTTGCCGCGTCGGCTGCTACTGCTTTCATAAACAGATGGTTTGAAAACGGCTCTTTTTGAAGATCCAAACATTACTGAACTATCCTTTGGTTACGAAATGAAGTGAATTCATTAGGGTTGAATGGAGGCAGCGGGGGCTTTGTGATCACATTGTAACTGTTGGTCAAGCATTGCAAGCCTTTGGGGCGTTCCAACATCGATCCATTGCCCGGTATGCAGGGCGCCTTCAACAAGATGGCTTTGCATGGCCAAACGCAACAGAGGGGCCAGTGGCATTGACTGTTGTGGATTGACGCCCCTGAAAAAGGACGGATGATAAACGCCAATCCCGGCGAAAGTGTGGTTAAGGCCGGCCGCGATTTTATTGTGCAATAAACCCTGGTTATCCAGATGGAAATCCCCTTCTGGATGATGGGGAGGATTATCTACCATGAGCAACCAGGCTTGTGTTGATGCATTATGCAAATGGTTAACAACTGTAACAGCCTGCATGGGGTTCCAGTCACACCAGATGTCACCATTGATGACCAGGAAAGGCTGCTCGCCCAACAGGGGCAGGGCATTGGCAATGCCACCCGCTGTTTCCAGGCCTTTTGGGGCTTCAGGAGAGTATTCGATGGCAACCCCAAACTGGTTGCCATTGCCCAAAGCTGCTTCTATTTTGTGACCTAGCCAGGCATGGTTGATGACAATGTCGGTAATGCCAACACTGGCCAGGCGCTCTATGTGCCACAAAATAAGGGGCTTGCCGCCTACCGGTAGTAGCGGCTTGGGAAGGGTGTCGGTAAGCGGGCGCATGCGCTCGCCACGTCCGGCTGCCAGAATCATGGCCTGGATCAAAATGTATACCCCACTTTGTGTTCGATGTTGTCAAGCCGGTCTAGCAGCCGCAGCAGGGGCTTGAAAACAAGATAGCGGTTGGCAACCTGTCGTACATAGGCATTGACGCGGGGAATATGCTGCAGGTAGTGGTCTTTGCCATCGCGGATGGAAAGTCTGGAAAATACGCCGAGAATGCGTAAATTGCGTTGCAGGCCCATGAATTCGTAGTCGATGTGGAAATTGGCAAAATCATCGGGGACGGGCAGTTTTGCCTCTTGTGCCATTTGCCAGTAGCGAATGGCCCAGTCCAGTTGCTGGGGCTCTTCCCAGGTGGTGCGGGCATCCATGATCAAGGAAGCCAGGTCGTAGGAAATGGGGCCATTGACGGCATCTTGGAAATCAATGATGCCCGGATTGGGACCATAGATGTCCTGGTCACACACCAGCAAATTGGGCGAGTGGTAATCACGGTGCACGAACACGGATGGTTGCTTGGCATTGTGGGCGACCAACAGGCCGAAGGTTTTTTCAAGCGCGTTTTTTTCGTCATCGCTTAGCTGGCTTTGGCAATGGCGGTTTACGTACCATTCGGTAAACAGTTCCAGTTCATCGCGCAGTCGCTGCGCATCATAAAGAGGCAGGTCCTGAACACTGGCCTGCTGCATGCCTACCAGTGCTTTAAGGGCATCCCGGTAGAGTGATTGCAAGGTAGTGTCATCGACGCCTTTTTGAATGCGCTGGTAATAGGTGTCATTGCCCAGGTCTGAAAGCAGAAGCCAGCCGTTTTCGAGGTCTTTTTCAAGAATGGCCGGAACATTCAGGCCGGCTTTGGCCAGTTTTTCGGCAATATCAATAAATGGTATGCAGTTTTCGTGCTGTGGTGGCGCATCCATGATGATAAGGGGGGTCTTGTTGGTGTCCACGCGGAAATAGCGTCTGAAACTGGCATCGCTGGATGCCGGGCGAAGGCTTTCAAGCTGGATGTTATGGGCATTTGCAATGCTGGCCAGCCATTGTTGCAAGGCATCTTTGCGGGGATCTGCTGAAACGTTTAAGGGCATAATTATAAAATATGAGTATTTCGCGACAAATGGGTGACGAAACCTGATTCCTGAATGTAAAATCGGTTTAATTTCAGTGAAAGAATTAAAAATAACGATTTATATTAAAGAGCAACTACTATAATTGGTCGTTTCGACTTGGCAATTACTCTGGAAAAAACCTATTTTAAGCTTTTAACCGGTTTTTGTCTTTTCTGCATCAATAAAATAGTCTGCAAAAGCAATGTCATGCGTAGTCGTTTGCAACCGGGAGTAAAAATGTCTGTGTTCCATATAAATAAAATCTTGAATGGATTTGCTTTTTGTGCGTAAAGTTCGTGCTTTTACTCTGCTAATGCTTGTTTCGCTGGCCAATACCGGTCATGCGCTGGCTGCACCTGGGATGCGTATTGATAAATACCCGACTTTGCTCGATTCTGCCCTGTTGGAGGTAACTCCCCAGGATAAAAACAGTATTGTTACCTTCACTGATAGTGCCAAGGCTGATTACAACAATAATAGCAGTGATATTACCTTGCATGGTTTGGCCCAAGTAAGGCGTACCGACGCTATCCTGAAAAGTGATCAAATCCGTTTCAATAACGATACCGGTAATTTGATGGCAACCGGGAACACCCGTTTCTTCAAGAATGGTACCCTGATTACCGGCACGGGACTGCAATACAACATTAATACTGACAGCGGCAAATTCTTTGAACCGGTTTTTAATCTGGCGGGAGGCGGAAGCGGTACGGCCAGCGAGGCAGAAGCCCTTGATGAGAATCACATGAGATTGAGGGAAGTGATTTATTCTGGTTGTGATTGCCCCGAAAAATTCTGGACCATCGAGTCTCCGCAGGTTGATATTTATGATGATGAGAACGAAGGGATTGCCAAAAACGGCGTGCTTTATATCAAGGGCGTGCCTGTACTATGGTCCCCTTACCTGACGTTTCCTGTCAGGGAAGAAAAGAAAACGGGGTTTTTGACGCCTACCTACGGTTATACATCACGCGGTGGGTATGATTTGGCCGTCCCTTATTTTTTCAATCTGGCGCCCAATTATGATGCAACCATAACTCCCCGCTATCTCAGTAAGCGGGGCTTGTTAATGGGCGGTGAATTCCGCTATCTGATGCCCGGATACAAAGGTTCGCTTGCGGGTACCTACATTAACAAGGATATGGATACACGCGATAAACGCTGGTCGTACTCCATTTTGCATGATCATCGCCTTGGGCAGTTCATGGGTCTGAATTTCAATCTGGACCTGGACTGGAACGGGGCTTCTGACGATAACTATTTTCGTGACTTTACCACGATGGGCCTGAATGAGGCCGATCAGACCTATTTGTCAAAACGGGCTACTTTAAGCTGGTCGGGCTATCAATACTGGAGCGGCTACTTAACGCTGCAAAAGTATCAAACCTTGCAAGACGAAACATTAGGCCGCTTATATGGCCAATATGAAAAAGTGCCCGAATTCAAGGTGCGTGGCCGTCGATATAACTGGAACGGGTTTGATGTCGAAACAGACAATACCCTGACCCGTTTTGAGTTCCCCACTTATTTTGGTGATATTGTTGACCTGTCCAAGACAGACGGTCATCAGGCTCCCGATGGAACCCGCTTCTCATCTTATAACAGCATCAGTTACCCTATTGTCCGTCCAGGTTGGTATGTCACACCCAAGGCCGGTTTGCATGTTTCCCACTATAAGACTGACTGGTACAAGGAATTTGGACAGTATGCTTTCAGGAGCCAGGCTGGTACCCAGGATCGCTCCATAAGCCGAACTTTGCCTATTTTTTCGGTCGATAGCGGGATGACATTCGAACGCAGCACTACCTTGTTTGGAAAACCGTCCCTGCAAACCCTTGAGCCACGATTATATTATTTGTACATTCCGTATAAAGACCAGTCGGATATTCCCGTTTATGACACCGCCCTTAGCCAGTTTGGTTTTGGTACTGCTTACGCGGAAAACCGTTATAGTGGTGGCTGGGATCGTATTAACAGTGCCAATCAGTTGACGATGGGAATAACCAGTCGCTGGCTGGATGAAGACAGCGGATTCGAGCGCCTGTCTTTGCAACTGGCGCAACGGTTTTATTTTGAAGACCAGAGGGTTACCTTGCCAGGTGAAGAAGCCCGTAAACAGTCCAAGTCGGATTATTTGGCTGGCTTGAGTGCAGCGCTTACCGATACCTTGAACACCGAATTGGCGGTGCAGGTGGACTCCGCCGACCGTAATGTGGTGCAGTCGTATGCCTCTTTACGCTGGAAGCCCAAGCGCCTGACCAGTATTTCCATGTCTTACCGTTACCAGCAGGATCCCTTGCTGGATGCAATGGGCAATCCACTGCGTTACCAGTTGAAGGGCAAGGAAACCACGAGCTTGTCAGCACAATGGCCGTTCACCGAAAATATATCTGGCGTTGGCCGCATTGATTACTCACTTCAAGACAAGCGCGTTACACAATCCATTCTTGGTTTTGAATACAAAGGCAACTGTTGCTGGACCGGCCGCGTAGTCATGCAGCGTTACGCCGTTTCAAAAGAAAAGGCAAATTCTGCTATATTCTTACAATTGGAATTATCCGGTCTTGGATCACTGGGTAGTGATCCAATGAGTCTGTTAAGAGAAAATGTGCCGGGTTATGAATCAACAACCGTCCCGGTCCCAGTAAAATCTACATTTGAAAGGTATGAATAATGCGTAGACTAAAACGCGTACGCCAATTCGCATTTGCAACCATTCCCGTTTTCTGCCTTGCTTTGCCAGTGGTGGCGCAGGCAGCACCGGGTATTGCCGGAAAAACTGCGAAAACACAAGCTCAGTTTGGTGATGGCATAGCCGCGGTAGTCAATACTGAAATCATCACCATACGGGAGCTGGACAATCGGATGGCATCCTTGCGGATTAGCGGGCAGGGAGGCGCAAGCCGTGATCAGGTACTTCAGTCCATGATCGATGAAAAGCTGATGAAGCAGGATGCTGAGCGCATGGGTGTCACGGTTAGTGATGCCCAGATGAATCAGGTGCTGGCTACGATTGCCCAGCGCAATAACATCTCTGTCGATCGCCTGAAAGAAGAAGTTGGCCGTTCTGGCATGAAGTGGGATGAATATCTGCAAAACCTGCGCAGTGAAGTGATGATGGAGCAGTTGCGCAATCGTATTATTCAAAGTCGTATCAGTGTGACCGAGGCTGATGTTGATGCCTTTTTGAAGCAGCACCCTACCGGTGTGCTCCCTAAAAAAGAAGTTGAGTATATTGCCCCCCCACCCCAGAAACAGGTGGTGATAGAGCGCTCATTTGAGCCCAAGGCGGTTGCCTTGCAACACATATATATTCGTGTTCCCGACAATGCTTCTGAAGATGTGGTGGAAGCCGCCCGCAAGAAAGCCAATGAGGCGATGGGTAAAATCAGGCGTGGCACCAGTTTTGCTGCGGTTGCCAAAGAGTATTCCGATGCTCCCGAGGCAGGTAATGGCGGGCAATTGGGTATTCGCCTCTTTGAAGACTGGCCTTCATTGTTCGTGAACGCTACTCGTAACGTGGCAGACGGGCGTACTACTGGCGTATTCAAGGCGCCCAACGGTTTTCATATTTTGAAAGTGCTTGAACGCCGTGGCCTGGTTAAAGAAAACAAGCGTGTTGTCAATGTGCAGCCGCCACCACCACCCAGGCCGCAGCTTTCTCCCATGGAGGTTGCTGCCAAGCAGGCAGGGCCGGTTAATATAACCGAATCCAACGTTCGCCACATTCTGGTAAAAACCAGTCCGGTGGTTTCTGACAAGCAGGCTTACGAACGAATCCAAAGCTTGCATAACCGCTTAAGCAATGGTGAGTCGTTCGAAGACGTGGCACGTAAATTCTCACAAGATTCTTCTGCTCCCTTGGGTGGAGAGATTGGCTGGCTTGCCCCGGGTGTGGCTGATCCCGAGTTTGAAAAAGCGGTGGCCAATTTGCAACCCGGACAAATCAGCAATCCGGTGCGCTCCGCTTTTGGTTGGCATATTATCGAAGTGCTTGATCGTCGTTCCGGAGACAAACAGCCTGAAATCCGTCGTACACTGGCTCGCCAGACATTGTATGAGCAGCGGGCAGAGCCCATATTTACCGATTGGCTGCAGCAACTGCGCTCACAGTCATTTATTGACAATCGCCTGAGCGGCTCTATCTCGGCCAGAAACTAGAATATGACAGCACATCAGGCAAGAAAGCGGTTTGGCCAGCATTTTCTGGTGGATGAAAGCGTAACAGAAGCGATTGTCCGTGCAGTGAATCCTGGCCGTGGTGACAAGGTGGTGGAAATCGGACCGGGGCTGTCAGCCCTGACGGCTCCTTTGATGGCCTGCCTTGATCACCTTACAGTAGTGGAAATTGACCGTGATCTCGCACAGCGGTTACGCAATACCTATAGCCCTAAAAAAATAACTGTCCATGAGGCAGACGCATTGACGGTGGATTTTAGCCAGTTTGGCTCACCCTTGAGGGTGGTGGGTAATTTGCCCTACAATATTTCCAGTCCGTTGCTGTTTCATTTGATGGATTTTGCCGATCAGGTGCAGGATCAGCATTTTATGCTGCAAAAAGAGGTTATAGACCGGATGGTGGCAAAGCCGGGCTCATCCGATTATGGTCGCTTGTCAGTGATGTTGCAGTCCCGTTATAAGATCCATTGGCTTTTTGATGTGCCACCCGAAGCATTTGATCCCCCTCCGCGGGTGATGTCGGCCGTGGTGCGCATGATTCCTTTGCCTGAATCCCGTCCTGCACCCAAACAATGGCGGGTTTTTGAACAGGTGGTCGCGCGTTCTTTCTCTCAACGGCGTAAAATGCTGCGTCGCTCTTTATCCGACTGGGAAATAGACTGGGAGGCGGTTGGCATCAAGGAAACTGCCCGTGCCGAGTCGTTGAGCGTGGCTGATTTTATTCGCCTTTCAGATTATTTGCTGGATAGTGGCAAAATATCCGTTCCAATGCTAGAGCGTGGGAACAAGTCAAACGATTCATAGCGATAAAATTAAACTGGCTTGAACCAATTAAAAACCC
>WARP01000846.1_pt1 | contig 16252 bp, 3 predicted proteins | sample 4769151 | NCBI WGS metagenome assembly WARP01 (sample SAMN08893023, study PRJNA449175) | gut metagenome | isolation source: rumen sample fed with dry roughage | host: cow | place: India: Nagpur | collected 2016 | reverse complement strand
TGACCATTAGTAATATTAAAGTATTGATTACCATTTTCAATGATGGTTGTCAGTGTATAAGTTGCACGCCATGTTCTAGCATCCACATAGTTACCAGGAATTTGATATTCCGCATAAGGAAGCGATGAACCAAATCTAACGTCAAGTGGAATGGTTTGATCCATATCACGGTTGAACTTAATTTCAATAGTGATTGTTTCATTACCTACAGTGGATGTTTCTTCACCAAATTGGTTAAAGACTTTAACATTTGTAACAAATGGGAAGGCTGTCTCAGGCGCTTCTTCTAAGATAACACCTTCAATGATATTGATTAATTGTTGATAATCATCAAAGTCTAGAATCATCTTATTAATCATTTCCATATCGGTTGTACCCCAGTAATTTTCTGAAATACCATAGTAGTTCGCATAGTTAACATTGTCTGTGGATTCAGATGCATTGAATCTAAACCATTTTTGAATGTTTGTATCTGTAAATGGATTTAAGACGGCATTGAACTTAAATGTACCTGCATCGCCAGATTTATACCACTTATTGTACATACCTAGAACATATTCCTTAGTATATTCAATACGTTCAATTTGATCTATCGTATTGAATGTAAATTCATAGGATGTATTTGTGACTCCTTTTTCATCCACTAATGCATTTTCAGGAATATGAAGTGTATATGTTTGATTTTCTTTATAAGGAATCACAGGTTGGATTTCTAAGATACCATTATTAAGTTGTTTAATAATAGCCACTTCTTCTCCTAAAGCATTAATTACTTTAATTTGATTGTAGTTTGTAGAAGCCACTGCATAGTTATAAACTAATTTAAGTTTTTGAGTTAATAGTAATGGATGATCGCCACTACCAATACGTTCTAACTTAATTGGTTCATAAATACCAAAGATCACTTCAATGTCTTGGTTAACTTGATCAAATGAATCTTTAAGTGCATTTGAAGGAATAATTAATTGATACTTCATACCTGCAGTTAAACTATCAACTGGATTAATGGTTAAGACATGATCAACTAATGTAATTTCAGTATTAACCACTTCATTAGTCAAAGTATATAACTTGATATCATTAAATCTAGTTGATTCAACTGCTTGATTAAATGTAAACACAATTGAATCATCTTGTTCATAACGTTTGTTATTTAAATGACTTTGAGTTAATACTTCAATGTTATTTGAAACATGTAGACTAACTGATAATGCTTCGTTTTTATTACTTAAGTTATCACTGAGTGCACCACTAGGGATAACTAGTTCATATGTGTCATTTGTAAGTGTTGCAGTAATTGATAAAACATTATCAACTACGCGTTTAGTAATTGTTAATGGATTACCAAGACTATCATTGATTGCGATTTGATCAAATAAAGCACCTTGCTTCGCGTATGAATAAGTAAATTCAAATGTATGTTCGCCAACTTCAAGCGGTGTTGAGGAAGTAACACTTTGATTAACTAATTCGATTTCAACTTGCTTACCAAAATAAATGAATGAATACTCCTCATTTGGTAATACTGAACCAAATTTTGTCCCAATTGAGTTATTTGGTAACGTTAAAATATAGACTTTACCAACAGTAAGAGGTGTGAATGGTTCAATCACAAGTTTATCAAGGACGACAGTCTTTCTAATTGATAATGAGTTGTTACTTGTATCTTTTAGACTGATATAAGCACTTTCTGATAGTAGGCTAATCGCGTCATTAAAATCAATCGTGATACGGTCATCATACAAACTTGAACCTTCCACGTTAGTTGATTCAATATCAATCGTTAAATCACTCTTAGAAACGCCAAATACGATTTTCTTAGCCACATTTGAACTGGTTGTCGTAAAATCAACTAACTGACCGTATTGGTTTGAACCAGCAGCATATAATTGACCATCTGTTGTTACATAGAATGTATTTTGTTCAAACACAAAGAATTTTTCAACATTTGTTAATCCCACTACTTTTTTATATTCGTAATTATTTTGGTTACTTCCAACGCCTAGTTTACCATATTGGTTATCTCCTCTAGCATATGCCTCACCGTTTTGAATATAAATCGAATCAGAATGTCTGATAAACATGTTATCTGATAGGATATTTTGTTCTGTGTAAGGATAATCAACATGGTGATAAAAATAAATTCTATTCGATGTTACGATGTTAACAAAGTTACTATCCCTGTTACCGTATATTTTAAGCACATTTGAATATATATGTTTAGGTGTTTTATGATATGCATTAGAACCTGCCATATAAACATCGCCATTATTTAATAGATAGAATGTTGAGTATCCATCCGTTACAATATCAACGACATTTTCAATCAAAGACTGAACTGGTTTACTACGGTGTGTGTTAATTGAGTTATCGCCTAATTCTCCCATACCATTAGAACCTACACCCCAAACAGAACCGTCTGTCTTTAAAAACATAACAGACCAATGAGATGTGATTACTTTAGTTACATTTGTTAATTGTGAAAGATCATATTCTGTATATGTTTGGATTGGATTATTGTTATATACATAATCATTTACATAATAAGCTCTAACTGTCATATCCTCTGCAACGACGTACATTCTTTCACTATACATCGAAAAACTCTTAATCTTACCTAAATCTTCAGGGAAAGTGACTTTTTCAGGGACGATACGATTCTTTCCTATGACATACATTTCACCAGATTCATTCAATATGAAATAGGCTATATTTCCATACGTTTCCATATGAATTGGTTTACTGACTATAACAGCATCTTGAACTGATATTGTTAATTCGTCAAATAAATTTGTATTTGGTACAGAGGCACGAATTGTAGTTGTTCCTTCTTTAAGCTTGATCAGTTCACCAAGTTCATTAATGTATGCGACACTTGGATTAGAACTTTCAAACTTAACATTTACACCTTTTGCGTCAAATGGTGTAATTTCAAATTGAAGGTCATCACTAGTTGAATCAAGTGTTGTAATATAAATACTTTCAACGAAATTGATTGAATCAACAGCTGTTTCAACTTTAACACTAAATTCTAACGTTTTACTTAGTGATAGTGATGTAACTTTAATGGTTGATGTACCAGCTTTTAAAGCAATCATTCTACCTGCACTATTAACTGTTAAAATACTAGTGTCTGTTGATTCATACAATAAATTACCTTGTGTTGTATTACTTGGTATTAATGTTGGAAGTAATTGATACTCATCACCAGTGTTTAATACACTAGGCACTTCGACATTAAAGTCAAATAAATCAATCTTTCTAACGACATTTACTGTGACTGTTGTAAAACGTTGATAGTCTGGGGATGAAATATAAACGGTTGTTTGTCCATAACTGACAGGTTTCACCAGTCCATTTTGGTCAACTGTTGCAATACCTTCATCATCGATTGAGTAGATTAACTTAGACAAATCGGCATCTTTCATCGTTGAGAATGGTTCGATTTGGTAATTTGTATCTAAATCGATCGATATATTTGAACTAGGTACTTGAATATTGTCTAGATATCGATTAGCTTTTACTTCAATCAAAAATCTACTCATACCGCTTGTAGCCTGGATTCTTCCGTCATAAATATAGAAGATGTTGGTATTTGATTGTTCATTTACTACAACTGGATTATATAAGGAATAAGGTTTTCCATTCAACCATTTATAATCATTATTTTTTGGATCTTTAACAAGACCTACGGTACCATAGTTTATGCCATAGCGTTGGACTAATTGGAACTCTTCTTCAGTTTCAAACATCGCCATTGTTCCACCTAGTGATTTAGCATATTCGTTTAAATAATATACAGATCCTGGGTCTCCAAAACCATACTGTGATGTTATATCGATGTAATAGGTATCATTTTCTGGTACATAAATTGATGAATTGAAATCTTTAATAACTTCTTTATTATTTAAATAGAAGCTTGACCCACTTGATCCATCGTGACGCTCAGTGAAGTTGTTTAAAAACACGTTGTTTTTATACATATAATTGTTATAAAATTGAATGTTGTTTTCAACAATTATATTATTCTCTAGGTTTCCATATACATATGCAGGATACCATTGCTCAGTACCACCTAATGCATAAATTACTGAATTTTCAATTAAATCACTATTAATGCTTGTACTATTATAGGTAGAATAAATTTTTCCTTGACTTAAATATCTATAGTACAGTGGCCCCTGATAGTTTTGTGTCAGTTTAGAATTTCCTATATAACTAACCGTTAAATAAGGATTGATAACTTCTGCGTATTCAAGTGAAACATGTCCATTATTTCTTTCAATAATTTCAACTCTGTATTGGCTCATCAATTCTGATGGAAATAATTTAACCGGTTCTTCTTGTGTCCCCTTAACTAAGAATCTACCATCCACTCTTAGATAAGTGATTGCAGTTTCTGCATAAGGTGATTCAGGATCATCTGTCCAGAATTGAATGTTTGTGCCTGGTTCAACTGTGACAGTTGCACCAGCTTGAATGATCATTGAGTTTGGAATGATGTAGTAGTTATCTTTCGTTAACGTCATATCTTCTTCAATGATATTAGGAAGGATTAAACCGTTTCTTACAGTTAGATAAATGGCTGTATATGGCGGCAATCCATAGTGAGTTAAATCATCTAAATCAAGTGCATTTTGATAATCTGCATACACATTAATCTTAATGATGTAATCGTTTGGTGCATTCTTAGAAATCTTAATTCTAAATGGATTATCCACACCCACAACGACATTATCGACTCGTCTTAGTGTATCTTTGGTTGAATAAGTCCCAACCCCTTGGAAGTTAATATCATTCGTTAAGAATTCAACGTGAGGGTTAGCAACCCCACCATCACTGATTGAATCTATCGTAACGATGGTATCTTTACTCATACCCCAACGGTTTCTTAATACTAAAGCTAAATCAATGGTTTCGCCAGCATCGATGATGCCATCCCCATTGTTTTCTGATGATAATTCTTCATTATCAAAAATGTAATAATCGTATAAATTAATGTCAGGCTTTGGTAATACCGCAAGTGCACTATAAGCATCAACAATCATAGGTATGTTATGAAGCCCATGGAACATTGGGTTATTACACATTGCATATTCTTCTGAGGTAGAAACGAGTTGTCCCATGATAAATTTGTTAGGATACATGTTTCTATCCGGATACATCGATCGAACAAGTGCTGCAATACCTGAAACGACAGGCGCAGCCATAGACGTTCCACTCCAAGAGGCATATTTACCACCAGGTAGTGTTGATAAAATTTGTTCACCTGGTGCGTAAACTTCATATTCAACTTTGTTATAGCCTTTGACATCCCAGTTCGTAAATGAGGATTCAAATCCAAATTCATTGACACTCATCACACCAACGACATAAGATAATCCCGCAGGATAACTTGGCATTGTGATCCAACCAGGCACGTATTCATTAGGTAGTCCGTTATTCCCCGCACTCGCTACTAATACGCTTCTTGTATAAGCGTGCATTAAGGCATCTTGAACTTCAATTGAGATAGCTGAGCCACCAAAGCTCATGTTGATGACATCTGCACCCATATCATAGGCATACATGACACCACGAGCAATCGATGATTGGTTAAAGAAACCTGAAGCTTGACCAGCTTTAATGGCCATAATCTTCACGTTATATGCAACACCAACAACACCTTCTTTGTTATTATCGGCTGCGATAATACCAGCAACGTGTGTCCCGTGACCATGGTCATCCATTGGGTCGCTATTATCATAGTATTGATTAGATTCGACATTTATACCATAAACGTCATCAACATAACCATTACCGTCATTATCAATGCCATCATTTGGAATTTCTTTGGTATTAATCCACATGTTTTGCATTAAATCAGGGTGTGTATAATCAACACCTGTATCAATGACTGCAACGACAACACTTGAAGAACCGCCTTTATCGATGCCTTTATCTTCTAAGAATTGCCACGCATCTTCAATGCCGTATCTTGATAAATGCCATTGTTCTTGAACACGTTCATTTTCTAATACGTCATGGTAAGTCACGGCTTCTGACTCATAAATGTAGTCATAGTCAGCTACTAAAATGCCTTTTAGTAATCTTACATTCTTCATCACTGTTCTAATATCAAGTTTGTCTGTGATTTTCGCTTGATACCAAACGGTTTTGTCATTTGATGTTGATTTCTCCAAAGAGACTAATCCAGCATCTTTCATTTCTTGTGTGAGCTTGGCATCAAATGCCTTAGGCATCTTAATCAAGATTTGAGTTTGATCGTATTCGATTTGTCCACTTAAGAATAGTTCTTTATAGGCAACATCATAAGTAACAAGTAAGTTACCATCACTATCGAAATGCCTTTCTTTTGGTGCATTATAATCCATTTGCATCAATTCATCTGGCTGATAAGGCGTTACTTCTACTTGCTTAGATTCACAAGCAAATAGAAATGTGGTTAATAGTAAAAGAACCATTAACGAATAAAACTTTGATTTTCTCATTGACCTCTTCCTTTCTACGGTATAACAATTGGTTCTGTTTGATAATACACTTGATAAGATAGATTGATGATTGTCTCTAGGCTTCTTATCTCCATATGAATTTGACTTAATTGTAAGTCCTCATTTAAATATATGCTAACCTCAAGGCGACTAACCTCGCCACTAGTAAAGATTAAATTAGGATCACTGATTAATCCCGTCAGCTTGTGTATGCCATCCGTTGACATGATTTCATAAGATGAAAACATCTTGGCATTAATGGTTAATATTGGTAATTCAAACCCAATAAAATCAGCAAATGATTGATCGTGCCATGTGATGTTATCGCCATCTTGTTGGCCTTCTTGATTTTGTTTGTAGTAATAGGTTTTGTTAGAGATGACAAATGGTTCTTTCGTCTTTAAATCCGCCAACTCTTTTTGATATATGGTTTTAATCCCTGTTTTGGCTTTTGTATCAATCTTGACTTCAACAAAATCTTTATTCAGTTCTTCTGAACCTAGCTTTTGAACCGATTCATAACGATACCCTGAGGTTTCTTCGATCTTGAAGTCTTTAAGACTTTTTTCAAACGGCTTAAACTCATCATTTGATTTACCGCCACACGAAGAAAGTACGACTGTGAAAAAGAGTAATATAAGTAGTTTACGCATCTTTCTTCCTCCTTGGGATAATCCCTAACAATAAAGGCACAAGTAATAAACCATAAGACATCGATACTGGTCTTGTTTTTGATGTAATGATATCGTATTCATCATTATAGGTTTGAATTAAATCATTATACGCTTGTTCAAGACTTTCTAGTCTTGATCTTAGTAATAACTGATCGGATTCACTGAGCTCATTAAATGATTGTCTTAAGCTCACTAACTCGCTTCTGCTATAGATTGTGACTTCCGTTAAGCCATTAATCATTGCTAAAACACTATCTCTAGAGAACTTCGTCTTTACAGTCATTGTTTCAACCTCAGTCGCTAAATAGTTATTAGACTCTTTCATGTAATAAGAGAGATAGTAGGTATGATTTTCTAATAAATCATTGATTAGATAACCTTCAACATAAGGCTTGCTATCTAATGAATACATCAGATAAGAGCGGTACATTGTCTTAAATTCAATCGTTGTTGAGGTGGTGATGACCTCAAAGTCATCTAGACTCAAACTTGCTTTACTTATCTCTAGTATTTCATCAATGATGATGGTTTCATAATAAGGATGTGATAATTCAAACCTGATAGGATATATACCAGCATCGATGAATGATGAATCGCTTAAGTATTTAACCGTTAATGTATCCTTATACTGTGTTGTTAACCCTGTAATTGATAATGATTTGGCTTTACCATCATAGACATGCGTTTGATTACTAATTGTGACATTAGGCATGCTTGCTTTTTCAATAATTAACTTAGACTTTAATACGCCAACAGCAACGTGGTTATCATCTGTCGTAAAGACATACGTGACTTCATAAGTACCTGGGTATATCTTTTCATCATTAAGATAACGAATGTCGGTAATACCCTGAGGCACACTACTGATGCTGTCAACTTTATGTTTAGTCCCATCATAAGTTCTAATCGAATCGCTTGTTTGAATCTTAGTGACGTCAATTGTTTTCTTTAAGATCGTATATGCCCCATTTTCAATCGTGATGTCATAATTCTGATGTGATAATTCTGCTTCAATTACGTAGATACCTGCGTTATATTCACCTAATTTAGTTAAGACTGGATTAAGTTCATCATAGACTTCACCCTCAATTTGATAGGTGAGGGTCTTTAATGGATCTAAATAAATGCTTTCTTTATCTTCAACAACGACAGTAATTGGTTTTTTATTGATTGTATAAACGACGACCACATCATTGATTGCTTCATAGTTATCATATTGATCAATAAACTTAATCACATAGGCATAACTACCCGCATCTTTAACGGCATCACCAATCATTTCATAGCTTAAGCCAGGTTCTAGGTTTAAACTAATTTCAGGTTTGGTGAATTGACCATTATAAGTCGTACTGTCTATCTTAATATCTAGACGACTTGAGTCAAACACTTTTTGATTAATGACAAGTACTTCTTCTAAGAATAAATCCTCATGATGTTCTTTAGAAAGGACCACTTGAACGGGATAACTACCCGCATTAATATAATTATTTGACGTTAAGTAGGTAACCGTGATGGTTGGGTCCGTTAATACCACGTTTAGTTCGTGAGATAAGCCATCATAGGTTACCTCAAGACCATCAAATTGATACCCTTCGATTGTTTTCTTACTAATTGTGATGTATGCCGATAACGGTAATACATCATGATAATTACTATTTGAATTATTAACCTGTGCTAATACTTCATAAGTACCTGGATGAGTTTGTCCATTACCGATATAACTGACTGATAACCCTGCAGGTAAGATGCCTGAGAGTTCGATGTTTGTGCTTAAACCATCATAAGTCTTAGATACCGAGTCAAAACGAATATGAGATAAATCATAGACTGCTTTTTCAATGGTTAAGGTCGCCTCAAGTGTCAATGATTCATAACCATCTCTTTCTAAGACAGCCTTAATGACATAACTACCTGCATCTGTAAACCTGTTGCCATTTGGATAGGACACACGCGTTCCTGTTTCAACGCCAGTCACTGTGAGTGTCTTAGGTGTCCCATCATAGACCTCCGTCATATTTTCAATTGATACACCGGTAAAGGCACTTTCAATGATCGTTAAGGTTGCATGTCGCTCAGGTATTAGTTCGTAGTTCTTTGTATCACCACTAAACTGTGCGATGACTTCATAGTTACCAACGGCCTTAATGCCATTACCAAGATAACTCACACTCACGCCAGCAGGTAAGATACCTTTGATGTAAATGTTCTTAGTTAGTCCATCATAGATAACGCTTTGATCTTCAAATGTGATATTAGATAAATCATAGACTGCTTTTGTAATCGTTAAGGTTGCCGTCCTATCTGAAATCAGTTCATAGTTTTTATCATCACCACTATAAATGGCTTTAACTTCATAGGTGCCTACATTGATGTTGCCATTACCAAGATAACTGACTGATACACCACTTGGTAATGTGCCTTTGATATAAATATCTTTTTCTACGCCATCATAAATCACACTTTGATCTTCAAACGTGATATTAGACAGATCATAGACTGCTTTTTCAATGGTCAGGGTTGCACTTAGCGGGCTAATCCGTTCATAGTTTTTATCATCCCCACTAAATGACGCAATCACTGTATAGATGCCGGCATCACTGACTTGATTACCAACATAACTAACCGTGACACCGGTTGGTAATACACCGCTGATTAACAGTTCTTTAGCCTTACCATCATAAACAAAGGTTTGATTATCCAGTGTGATATTTGATAGATCATAAACTGCTTTTTCAATCGTTAAAATAGCTTCTAATGAAAGTGATTCATAACCTTCTCTTTCAATGACCGCCTTAATCACATAAGTACCTGCATCAGTAAATGTGTTGCCATTTGGATAAGAGACTCTCGTGCCTGTTTCTAATCCTACAACTTCTATTTTCTTTTCTAATCCGTCATAAGTGACTGTCTTGTTTTCGATTGAAACACCAACAAAGGCACTTTCAATGATCGTTAGTTGTGCTGTTAACTCTGGCATTAATTCATAGTTCTTTGTGTCGCCACTAAAGATGGCTTTCACTTCATAACTACCCACTTGTTTGTTGCCATTACCTGTATAGGTGACACTTACACCTGCAGGTAAGATACCTTTAATATTAATGTTCTTAGAAAGTCCGTCATAAGTCACGATTTGATCTAAGAATGTGATATTTGATAGATCATAAGTCGCCTTAGTGATTGTTAAGGTGCTACTCAGATCTGACATTAATTCATAATTCTTTGTATCACCACTGAATAATGCCTTTACTTCATAAGTGCCGACATCTTTAACCCCATCACCGACATATGAAACAGTAACACCAGAAGGTAGTGTCCCATTGATATGATTATATTTTGAGAGACCATCATAGATGTAGCTTACATCATCAAAGCTAATATTAGATAAATCATAACTCGCTTTAGTGATATTTAGGGTTGCACTCAACTTCACGGTTTCATAAGAGGGTTTACTGACTTCAGCTTCAATTAGGTATGTACCTGAGTCCGTAAATTCATAGGCTGTCAGATAAGTGACGGTCATTGTTTGATTGATCCCTACAATTGATAAAGTCTTGATTTTACCATCATAAGTCGTAACCAAATCAGCCATTGATAATCCAGTCATCAGGCCTTTTTCAATGGTTAGGATGGCTTCTAATTTAGGCATCACTGTATAGTTATCATCCGTCACACTAAATAAAGCTTCAACCACATAGACACCCACATTGGTTTGTTTATGATTAAGATAACTAACTCTAATGAAATCAGGTAATGTCCCTTCAATCGTTACCGTCTTTTCACTACCATCATACTTAAAGGTTTGGTCATTTAGCTTAATGCCCGCAAGTGATATCTCTTGTTTTGTGATTGAAAGCGTCGCTTTCATATCAGGTATTAATTCATAGTTCTTTGCATCCCCACTAAATGTCGCAAGCACTTCGTATGAACCGACATTGATGTGTCCGTTATTTGTGTAACTAACTTTGACACCACTTGGTAATGACCCGCTAATCCGTAGGTCTTTTTGATTACCATCGTAAACAACTGATTGATTTGTAAAACTGATTTCAGATAAATCATAGACTGCTTTAATCACGGTTAAATAGGCTTCATTGTAATTAAGCTCATAGTTCTTGTTATCAATCGATGCCATAATCAAATGTTTACCAACATCTAAACTATCGGTTGTTAATGACACATCAACAACATCACCAAACACCAACTCACCTAATTGATACTGATAATTTGGTGTTTCGCTGTAAGTCATCATAGCTTCATTGATACTCAGTGTCAAAGGCTTTTTAGTGATACTAACCTCAACTGTTTCTGTAAATTGATAGATATCATCTAAAAAAACAGATACTTTAACTTCCTTATGACCTACTTCACTAAATGGCACATAGTCCGTGGTGATTAAAACACCACGAACATCACTTGTAATGGATGGGACTAAGTTCGTCCCATCATAGACTTTTTCTAATGATGTCATGCTTACTGCATTAACGTCTAAATCATAGGTTGCTTGATAAGTAATAACATCCTTGCTACCTTCTACTAACACCCATGAGTTAAACGTTGTGTTTGTTCTAGGGGTTGTTATAGGATAAGTGATTTCTTGATCACGTCTTAAATCGATCGATTCGATTAACGTGCCATCATAATCATAAAACTGATACGTGATTTCTTCACTTAAATCGATTGTGTTAAAAACATAATCTAATACCACAGGGCTAAAAAACTCATCAACCGGCGCTTCATTACTACCGATACTCATCTTTGAAATGAAGTTGAAATTATCATAATTAGCCTTAAGGACTAGTTTTAATAGGGTATCCGACCCGTCTAACCCATTTTCATTAATATAAGAAAACTTAATTTGTCCATATTGATAGGTCGGGTTATACATGATGATGCCACCATTAAGTCTCACTTGATTACCCGCTTCAATTGAAATGAGTTCAAAATAGAACGCATCATAAGAAATATAGAAATCACCGGCAGCGATGTTTGTCCCTTGGTCAATTTTCACAAACACCTCAAATTGATCTTTCGAAAAACCTATGTGATTGGTTAAATACAATTTAGGTATGACGATCTCTTCGATTGTTTCTTGAAGTTGAACAGATACTGTTCGTTTGTCAAACACGATTGTATCTAGATCTTGATTTGATGCTTCATCAATATAAACATCAATATTAGTCACTTCATTGATGTTCACTAATGACTCAAAATCTACTTTAATCATTTCATTGATATAAGATAAGTTATATAAACTAACAAAAGTGAATATGATCATTCCTTCAATCTCATTATTAAGGGAATAAATAATATCTGCGCTAGAAAACTGATTGGCAATTTGAATGAGATTGACCCTCAACTGCTCTTTATCGTATTGGATTTTCACCTTACCAGATGAGAATCCAACACTAGAATTCATATGAACAAAAAGCTCAAACGTTTCATTTTGTTTTACCGCCGCTTTTGATACATAAGTATCAAAATAACCATAAAAGGTTTGAGTTTGTTTTTCTGTCACATTTAATCTTGAAAATCCACTTTGAATACTAACCGGCTCTAAATTGGTTTTATAAGCTTCACCAATAAACACATCGATCTCATAAGAACCGATTGGTAAGTCATTGGTATTCATTAAAAATGAAAATAAGGTGCCACTGCCGCTTATCCCTGAAACAGAAACCAACTGATAGGTGATATACCCAGAGCCAATGTTCGAATCGCTAACCATACCATTAAAATAATCACCATCAAATACATTGGTAACCGTCATTAATTCATTAAACGTAATGGTAACTTCAACCGAAGCAACCGAATCAAAGTGACTATAATAGACATACAAGTACTTAGAATTACCCGATTCGATAACTACATCATTAATGTAAACCCTAGGCTCATTGTCTGTTTGGGCGAATAAACTTAGATTAAACATAAAAAAGGTAATTAGAACTACCCCAACAATTGATATGAATTTGTTCAATTTTCTCATAGTACCTTCCTCGCATCACATCGTATTTAATTTCACTTACAAAAATCGCATTTTTCAACATTAATATATCAAAACGCTTTCAGTAAGTCTTTTCAAATTTATTTCATTTGTTAGTAAATTTACAAAACATAATAATTTATGTCATTCAAAGTAAAAAAGAATCAAACAAAAGAGTAGTCACTTGTTTGATTTGTGTTGTATTCGATGGTTTGACGCTTACGATAGATTGGAAATTGATCCATGAAATATAAAAATATTACTATATATCAGGTATTGTCGTTATTAACGTCAAAAAAAGACCCATGTTAATGGATCTTTATCATTCTAATCTAATCAACTATGGACTTGTTACTATAATGTCCTATTGATGATGAATCATTGAAACAAGCTCAATGACTGTATGCTTTCTTGCCTCAAAAACAAGCTCCGCGTGTTTGATCTGGTTGTATTTGCTTAGTAGAGTCGTGTGATTAGTCAAATCCGCGTATGATGTCTTCGTTAAATCAAGATCATAAACGTCTTGGTTATCGATTTTGTTGTGACTGTATGGTTTTACAAGCCACACTTGATTTCTGACATCCTTAAATAATAGCCCTAAGAACGCCACCTCATCTTTTGACTCAAACAATACTCTAAACTCGATGTTCCTAAAAGACGAAAACATCAGTTGAAAGCCGGTCTTTGATAAGTCAAGAGAGACTCCAAACCGTTCTTTATAATCGTTTTTCGCACTAGTTTGATAATGAATTTGAATGTGGTGTTTTCCTTTGATGATCTTAAGGTCACGATTATGATGTAGCTCACCTAAAAATAAGAGTGGTTTAATCCGAGGTGTTCCATAAAGTGGATCAAATGCCGTTTCAAAATAGTCTAGGTGACTAAAATGCTCATAACCGTAATAAGCGTAATGATGTCCCTTAGATAAATCCTTGTCACGATAAAGTATCGGTAAAGGCATCCCTTTTTTTGACTTTAATGAAAACAAGTGATTATCAAGTTGAAATGCATAGGTGAAATAAACCGGATGATCAACAAACCGACTAGATAAAACAATGGTGTTTGGTTTAATTAGTTTCGCTTCTGCTGGTTGATAGATACTGTCATCACCTGCAATTGTAAAACCTTCAATCCACTCGTGTTCTTGTTTTAAATCTTGATCATAGGTGATTTCAATGGCGTGAGTCAGTATTCGAACCTCACTCACTAAGACTGGTCTTAGTATTTTATGAATGACTTGATGGATTCGTTTGGCGATATAAAACTTATTGGTTGGGTGAATCGGATTTTCAATGCCGTTGGTTTGCCTATTTTTCCACGTTGGAATCACATCATAGGTCGGTATGGCATAAATCTCTTCTTCAATCGACTGGTTCTCTTGAATCGCTAAGTTAATTCTTGAAACCGAATAATTATCGTCTTGTGGGTAGTAGGTTTGATTGATGTAGATCAAAATGACCGGCACTTGTTGTTGAAACAAAGAACGATAAGACTCAATTAAGGTTTTTAGTGCTTCTTTATAGTAACTGTACTCTTGATTTGAGCCCACGTGATGCTCACCTTGATACCACAAGAATTGATCCATTGGAAAACCTTGCATTGGGGCGATCTTTTCATTGTAGATGCCTGAGGCAGTGGTGTAGTCATTAATGGATGATAACGGGTATTTAAGAAACCCGTTTTCTACTAAATAAGATTTAATGGTTGGATTATTTTCGATTGTTTCAATTGGTAAAAAGCCTTCAATCGAACAACCAGGTACTGAGACGTCAATCAAACCGATTGGATAGTCCTTCACTTTTTGGTGTAGTAAGCCTAGCATAATCAGTAACCCTGAAAAGTCACTAAACGACGGATTTGATGAATCAATCCAAGTCGTGTGTTTAATATAATCACTGAGTGGCTCTAACGGTCTTTTAATCACGTCATTTTCAATAAGGCTATCAGCAACGCGAAAACACTTAATCCCCTTTAGTAGGTTTTCTTGTGCAAGGATTTCATCAAAGTGATTATCGTATTTAAGCGCATACGCCATATTTGATTGCCCCGCCCCAAGATAAACCTCACCGACGTAGCCAACAAACGATTCGGTGGTGTTTTTGGTTGTCACTTTAACGGCTACTTCTATATATGAAGCCTTAAGTTTGATCGTTTTTGCGTAAAGTTTACCTTGATTGGATACCTGGTGTATGTCGTCATACAACCGATGGCCATCTTGATCAATTTCAATGCGCACTTGGCAATTTTCCTCATAAGTACCTAAAAACGTCAGTGGGTAGTTTTTAGAAAATACCACCCCATTGGTATATAAGCCTTTAACTAACATAACCTCACCACTCATTCTCCACAAATTCACTTACTAGATGAACAAAATAAAACCCATCAAAACTTGATTGGTAATCCGCTTCTAACTTAATGAATTCGTTTATTAATTTGTTTGATCTTTCATTTAACTGACTAACAGTCTTACCTAATGCTTTTTCCTTAATCAGTTCTAAGTAACCCAAGTAGTAATCTAGAAAATCACTTATTATTTTTTCAAACACCATTTTTTTCTGTAACCTCGTTTGGTTGATGAAATCAATGATTCGATTGACCTCATGCACGACAGACGGGTTTAGTTGAGGTGCTTCTTTTCTTAGATATTGATGGATTAATACTGATGATATTTCGGTAAAAAACGTTTTGGTGTTATACGCCTCACTTAAATAGCGTTGTTCATAAAACTTAGCCTCAATAGCATCCATATTTCCTGATTCATTAGATAGCCCTTTAGCCATCATATGAAAGCCTAGTCCATCAGGGAAAAAGTTACGTTGAAGTTGGCATGAAATAAACCCATCAATCCCAAATTGATTTAAGACCTTCATGTCCTCATATAAGACTTGACTTAAGCCACGTTGTGGTAGGTCTTTAAACCCATCCCACATCAGGTGATAATCAAATAGGACAGTACTTCCTTTAAAGGCTTCTTGCCAAGCTTTTAAATAGGTTAGGTTCCTTAATAATTCTGGTTCAAGCTGGTTTTGATTTCGTTTGAATGACTTTGTCTTTGTCGGCATTAGTTGATACTTACTTGCCACATCTTTAAGCGAACTGGTGCAGGT
>WARP01006213.1_pt1 | contig 16269 bp, 12 predicted proteins | sample 4769151 | NCBI WGS metagenome assembly WARP01 (sample SAMN08893023, study PRJNA449175) | gut metagenome | isolation source: rumen sample fed with dry roughage | host: cow | place: India: Nagpur | collected 2016 | reverse complement strand
TACCCCTGAGGTAGTAGGTCGGTCGGAGGTCGCAACGGTGTTTTTAATAAAGGTGTAGCTTACTTGAAAAAGATTTGCAAGCTGAATATATGTAGCATTAGTTTCAATTGCAAAAATTCTTATAAGATGAACTAATTCTTCACGACTTATTTCGCTTAGTGACTTTTCTTTTAGTATTGACTTTAATTTTTCTGCCAGTTGAGAATATGTAACTTTGATACCCAGATCTTTCTCCTCTCTAAAATCATCCAAATCACCGCTTGGTGAAATGAGAAAATTCTCAAACTCAATAATGCTATTGAAATATAATTTGACTACAGAATCATTAATCTTCAAAAGACTATTGTTATTAATTTTATAGTTATAATATTGATTTGCAGAAGACCAGCTATAGTCAAACGGATGTCTGACAATATGTGATTTAACCGGATTATTTAAGATATACTTAACACAATCTAAGACTTTAACAAGATTGATTTTTGGTAAACTGGAAAAGGGGCCGTTACACAAATTGCCACTTTTCTTTTGTTTAAAATTGTACCATTTTACATAGCTAACCATGTAATTCGTTACAAAATCTGAAAGATGATGTGTTTTAGCAAGGATATGCCAATGATTATCCATAACTACATACGCATAGATTTCTGTAGCGAATTTCTTAGCGCTTCTTGCTACACACTTCAGAAAAACATCTTTATCCTGGTTATCGTAAAAGATTATTATTCTTGAATTTGCCTGCTGGTAAATGTGATATATACCTGTCTCGGTAATAGCTCTTTTTTTTCTCATCGCCTCAATCTCCCTCTTCTAATTAGAAACTTGAATAAAGATAATTATTTTTCAGATCTTACCCAAAACACAAGAAAGATACTACCTCAGGGGTAATTGGCCAAAAAGCTGATAACAAAGGAGTTGTAAAAAACGGCTCTTTTATGCAAAAAGCTTAATATCAGTTATTTGGCCAATTACCCCTGAGGTAGTATCTGCTGCTCTGCTGCTCTGCTGCTTTGCTGCTTTGCTGCTGCTCTGCTGCTGCTTTGCTGTTGCTGCCTACTTCAAAAAGCTGTACTTTTTACCATAGTCCAGCATCTGCTGGAGGAAGTCTGCGGGGTATTCAATTTTGTAGTCTGTAATTTTGCCATCCTTCTCTACAGGGATTATGTCAGGATTGATGAATCCGCCGTATGGCTTGAGGTTGAGAGAGGCGTAACGATCTCTGACCTCTTTGTGAAGAGCAGGATCTATGTTTACAGCATATGTCTCAATGAGTTTTTTACCGGCTGCATAGTCACCCTCAGATTTAACCCTCTGGAGTTCTGCAAGCAGATCCCCAAAGAGACCTCGCAACTTTGCGTAGTCGTTTATAACGAAATATGTTTTATTATCTCTTACACGCTTTTCAATTACATCAGCACCGCCTTCGCCGGCACCTTTACCCTTCTCAAAACACCACTCGGCAATAAGCTTTCTTCCCTGCATATGAGCCTGTGTAACACTCTTTCCCAGCTCAACCCTTACAAACTGAGTCATAAGACCATTGCGGATGTAGGAGATGTAAGAGGCTTTATAAGCCTCGGCGTCAGGCATAATGCCAAGCTCCACAAGTTTTGTGTCAGGCATATAGTATAGTGCAAAAATATCTGCGCGGGCCTCCTCAAGAGCAGAAGAGTGGTCCTTTAACGCACCTGCAGCTGTTCCGGGGCGGAGCTGTCCGGATGCATGTCCCAGACACTCGTGCATATCTGTATGGAGATTATTTGTAACAGAACCATACTGCTTTATAAGAGCACTCTCGGCCTCATCCCATGAGAACTCGGCAGTCATACTCTTTGGAGCCTCCTCAGCCGCCTTGTCGTAAGCCTCTGATATGTTTGCAATGGTTACCGATTTTGAGCCATGCTCTTTCCTTATCCAGTCTGCATTAGGCAGGTTTATGCCGAGAGGGGATGTCGGGTGGCAGTCGCCTCCCAGCTGAGCTACAGTAATTACCTTTGCCGAAACACCCTTCACCTCTTTTTTCTTGTATTCTGCACTTACCGGAGAGTTGTCTTCAAACCATTGAGCATTGTTGCTTATAATTTCAGTTCTTTTTGAAGCCTCTATATCCTTGAAATTGACCACAGCCTCCCATGTCGCCTTCATCCCCAGAGGGTCATTATAATCTTCAATGAATCCGTTTATAAAATCCACCTGACTGTCAGTATCCTTTACCCAGGCGATGTTGTATTCATCCCATGTGTTAAGGTCGCCGGTGCGGTAATAATCAATCAACTTAGCGATGTAACCTCTCTGAATATCATTCTCGGCTACGGCAGATGCCTTCTCAAGATGTTCAATTATCTTATCGATTGCCGCACCATAAAGGCCGCCTGATTTATAGACCTCCTCCTGAACAACACCACCTCTCTTGACAAGTCTTGAATTAAGACCATAAGATATTGGAGTCTCATCCTTTGGATCTGCCATTTTTGCATAAAAAGTCTCGGCCTCAGCCCTGCTTACGCTATCATAAAAGTTCACCGAACTCCCCAGCAGAAGATCACCCTCGCCGGTTATGTTTTTTCTGTAAGGATAGAGTGCCGGATCAAACAACATAGGAATCAGCTCCTCCTTAAGCTCAGATTGTCCGCTCTCATCCATCAGCTTAGCAAAATACTCCTGAGAGCATCCCGGAATAAACTTCTCCTCTGCATAGTGGTGATGTATTCCGTTGCTGAAAAACACCCTCTTTGCATATACCACAAACTCCTTCCAGTCAGAACTCTCTTTCTCCCCTGAATAATTCTCAAATATTCCCTCGAGCGCCCTTCTTATTTTAATACCATGCTTGAAATTCTGATCCCAGAAAATATCACGGCCCGCCTTTGCAGCCTCACTCAGGTGGTAGATATACTCCTTCTGCTTAAGAGTAAGAGAGTCCCAGCCCGGTATTCTGTATCGGATAACCTTTAAGTCTGCGAATTCATCCGCAAGATATCTGAACGGCTCCTCCTTTACGGCGCCATCCTTGCAGGAAGCTGCAAACAGTCCTGCTAAAGTTGCAATGAGCATAAATCTGAAAATTTTCATGATTAATTGAAATTTTGTAAAAATTGTCACAAAGATAATAAACCTAGGTGTATATTTGCCGCCGGTTATTGTGAAAAGGTCATTGTAATGAACGGAATATATACAATTCTTTTACTTGTTGTTGCAAATGTCTTTATGACCTTTGCCTGGTACGGACACCTGAAACTGCAGGAGATGGGCAAGATAACTGACTGGCCACTCTTTGCCGTTATTTTATTCTCGTGGTCAATAGCTTTTTTTGAATATGCTGTTCAGATTCCTGCAAACCGGATAGGATATCTTGGCAACGGGGGTCCTTTCTCTCTAATGCAACTTAAGATTATTCAGGAGATAATTACCCTTGTTGTCTTCTCGGTTTTTTCAATTGTGGTTTTCAAAACTCAGATTCAGTGGAACCACTTTGCCGCATTTCTTTGCCTTATTCTTGCCGTCTATTTCGTCTTTATGAAGTAACAACTGACGGCAATTTTATTGTAATAACAGAGCCGTTCTGAGAGCCGGACTCTGCAGATATGGAACCACCCATTGAGGCAGCTACCTCCCGGCATTTCTCAATGCTTATAATTGAACTCCGCTCTGAAGGTGATTTTATCTCTTTATGATTAATTACAAACAAGGCATTGTTATTCTCCCTGAATATTTTGATATGGATATCTCCCATTCCGTCAGAAAGCCTTATCATATATGAAATCATAGACCTGAGCAGAGCTCGGGTTGCAGAGGGGTCACAGAAAATTTTAACATCAGGGGAGGATTTTATGGAGATTCTCATCTCAGGTTGTTTGTACATCCCCGCGAGATCTTCAACGGCTGCCTTTCCTTCAGATTCAAGTGACAGTAGTGACGGAGATGGTGTATGCTCACCCGATGCATAATTATGGATGAATGCATAATCCTCTGATTGGATAGATGCAGTTCTGGATATTTTATAAATTATTTTCAGTTGATTCTCAATATCTGTCTTCTCCAGAATATGAATATTCCTTATAAGTGATGCGGCAAAATCGGCAACAGCAGCAGTGTACGACCTTCCCTCAGCTATCTCGGCAATAACACTCTCCGGTTTAATACTTTTTCTTTCACCTATCTGTATAAGAGGTTTATTTTTGCTGGCGAGCATCTGTCTGAATATAGCCTTGTTTGCTACTGTTTTAGGAGGGGTTATATCCCTTGCTGTAATATAGATCTTGTCACTGTCAAATCTTGTGATTTTCCAGTTGAATAATTTATACTCACCACCTTTATGCTTTATTCTGCAGTCAATCTCATCAATAAAATCATCTGTTGTGTTCTCCACTACAGTTGTAAACATCAGCTGGTCATCAGGATATATTAGTGTAGCCAGGCTGTTTGATGATAGCTCAATGAATTTGTAATCAAGGGCATTTTCAAGCCTCTTGTTTGATTTAATAAGTTTCCCCTCGTTATCTGCAAGACAGAACATATCCCCTGTGAGTTCTGCCATTCTCTCAACCTCCTTCTCTCTCATAAGTCTAAGAGTGTCCTCAAGTTTGGATGTTGAGAGCTTTCTGCTTACGCAAATCATCTCCATATCTCCATTTGCTGCAAGCTGAAACCGTCCCTGTATCTCAACATTTATTTCGTTTCCATCTTTGCACCTCTGTTTGACCTCAAGAAAGAAAGGGGTATCCTGGTCCGGTTTCCTCAGAAACTCTGATTCAGCCTCATGTATAGCCTGCTCAAACACAGATCTGGACTCTTGAGCCAGTGTGTCAAGGAGGGTTTGGCTCATCGCTTCATCAACGGAGTATCCTCTCATGCTCGTAACAGACGGGCTTACATAAAGATGGGTGCCCTGAGTCATATTATAAACACATACAACCTCCTGAATATTGTCAGCGAGAAGCCTGTACATATATTTACTTCTTGTAAGCTCTCTCTCTGTTGTTTTAAGAGTGCCCTGATCCAGCATTATATAGTGGGCCTTTATAAAAGAGCCCGATTCACTCTCAGCCCCGGAATAGAGCAGAAAATCGGCATATTCACCGCTCTTTTTTCTGATTTTATAAGTTCTGAAATCTGAACCAAGTTTTGACCTGAACTCCCTGTATGTCTTTGGGAATATGTTTTTCTGATTGTCCGGAAGAAGATCTCCAAAAAAGACCCCCTCAACATCCCCTTTAGAGTACTCTGTCAAGTTGCACCATAGTTCATTAACACTTATGAAGACTCCGTTTTTATCGAGTGTAAAATAGGCAACAGGAAGTTCGCCAATATTTACCTGATCTGTAAAAAGCTGTTGCATGGGATTAATATTATCCGTAAAGATAATAATTTATAATTACTAACTTTGGGTAGCTAAAACAACTGCTATGAAAACTTTAAGGTCTGTCACTATTACAATTTTGATTCTATTTACGCTGTTATCATGCAGTGATAAAAGCGGAATAATTCAACTTCCCGAGCCACAAAGAGATAAAGGAGTTACGGATGTGCTTGAACTTAGAAGCGATCCCATTGACACAGTCAGAATTGCCTTTATTGGCCTTGGAATGAGAGGAGAGGGGGCAGTATACAGATATACCTTTCTGGAGGGTGTAAAGGTGGTTGCCCTTTGCGATGTTATCCCGGATAAGGTTACAAAGGCAAATGAGATTTTAAGGGAGAGGGGATTGCCTGAGGCCGATGTCTATACAGGTGAGGATGACTGGAAGAGAGTTTGTGAGAGGGATGATATTGATCTTGTATATGTCTGCACTCAGTGGGATTTGCACACCCCCATTGCCGTATATGCAATGGAACAAGGTAAACATGTAGCACTTGAGGTACCGGCAGCTCTCACTATTGAAGAGTGCTGGCAGTTGGTAAATACTGCTGAGCGTACACGGAAACATTGCATCCAGCTGGAAAACTGCAACTACGACTTCTTTGAAATGGCAACACTAAACATGGCACAAAAAGGACTCTTTGGGGAGATTGTTCATGCAGAGGGAGCATATATTCATGATCTTAGATTTCTAAATTTTAACGATTCCACAGGCTACTGGAATATGTGGAGACTTAAGCATAATCAGGAGGAGAACGGAAACCTCTATCCAACTCACGGACTCGGCCCTGTTGCTCATATTCTTAATATTCACAGAGGCGACAGAATGGAATATATTGTATCGGTCTCATCCAATCAGTTTGGTATGACAGCCTATGCAAAAGAGAAGTTTGGAGATGACTCCGATTATGCAAAGAGGGAGTATCTGAATGGAGACATGAACACCTCAATTATAAAAACTGTCAACGGTAAGACAATGATGCTTCAGCATGATGTAACCTCACCCCGGCCTTACAGCAGAATTCATATGGTGAGCGGTACCAAGGGTTTTGCTCAGAAGTATCCCCGCAAAGGGATCTCCCTGGAGCCTGACGGACACAGTTATATATCTGAGAGAGCCCTTGACTCTCTGCTTTCTGAATATGAGCACCCTATAGTAAAAGAGGTGGGGATGAAGGCAAAAGAGGTAGGCGGTCACGGGGGGATGGATTTCATTATGGACTACAGGCTCATACATTGCCTCAGAAACGGACTGCCGCTTGATATGGATGTTTACGACGCAGCAGAGTGGAGTTCAATAATTGAACTATCCCGGATTTCTGTTGCTAACAGCGGCAAGCCGGTTAAGGTCCCTGACTTTACCAGGGGTAAATGGAATAAAATTAAAGGGGTCAAATATTACTAAATCAATCCATCCATTGATTCAAGTAACTTTGCCTGTGCCATTGCACGGACAAGGTTGTGCTCTTCATATTCTGTTTTATAGTAGATGTCACCTGCTAGATAATCATCAAGAAACCTTACAGACTGCTCATAAGTGAGAAGCTTGGGGCCCAGTGGTATACTCTCCAGCTCTGCAGGTGTAATGAAATCTTTTACCACACTAATAAATCCATCTATGAAGCTTCTGTAAATCTGCAGATTGAGAAAAACTCCGGCAAGGTCCCTCTCATAGATTAATAAGGTCAGATATTTTTAGAATTATTTTGCTGATTGTATCCAGTCTTTTAGGGAGCCTCCCCATTCTTTTAACTCTTGCTTTAAGCTTTTCAGAGAGGACTTTCAGAGACTCTCCATCTGATTTAATTTTTGAAGCTGCCTCTTCACCAACTCTTTTCACAACCTCCCTCTCTTTTTTTATGAGTGCTGCTGAGGCCTCCTCCAGCCGTAAAACATCCTCCTCTCTGCCCCTTTTTACGGCAGAGATTCTCAGCTTTTCCACCTCTTCAATTGATTTGCGAATATTTGCAAGCTCAGCAGCTACAGTGCCGGTTACCCCCTTTTTTGCCATTTTCTTACAATTTTACTAAGTTTTTCAACCTCATAGCCAAACTCTTTTATTGCTTCCAGCTGTTCAAAAAGAGATATACCCTCTTTTATCTGAGCGGCCATCTTTCCGTGTGCCCTTCTTAATGAGCCCACCGATGTAACAGTAGAGCTCCTCAGTTTATCCAGGTCAGCAGATTTTTCCAGGAGAGAGCAGAACCTTCTGTCTTCATTAATATCGCCCCCTCTTATACCTACATATGAAAGATAATTATTTACAAGCATCTTCTGTTCGTGATCTATCAAGGCTTTTATACTCTCGTCTTTCAGCAGAGTCTCTAATGATCTGCATATCTCTTGGACTAAAGTATCTCCGGAGGGGATGAATTTTGTAATAGCATTTGCCCTTGCCCTGGAGGCATTAAGCTGAGCTCCGTAGCCAATAATCCTTGCTGCAGATGAGATAATCCCTGATGTAACAGGTTGTGCCAATTTTAAGGAGTTGAAAGAGATAATAAGAGAGTCAATAGCCCTTCCTGCAGAGCGAATCTCCCTTCCGGGATCAATAACTCTGTTTTCGTGAGCTAATGATTTAAGCGCAGAAGAGTAGTCAGATAATATTTTCAGAGAGATATCGGTACCCTTTGCAATTTTTTCCTGACTCTTTTTAAAACCGGAAATTTCCACCAGCTCTGCAACTCTCTTTTCGGGAGAGGTTAGAGAAGAGGCATACCAAATAGAACTCTCCTCTCTGATTTTTGCCATTTCCAGAAATAGTAGGGAGGGATAGGCAGAAAAGCTGTCACAGGTTTGGGCGAAAGTGGCTACCCCCTCAAGCTGAGCTTTAGAGAGAGAAGAGCAGCCACCGGATAAAGCAGCTGCTCCTATAGCAAAAATTAATAAAATGTTTTTAAAAATTCTGTTTCTCATATTTAAGTCTTTGTAACTCAAATATAAGCAAAATTATTTTAGAATTTTACTCCAATAATAATTCCTGAACGAATTCCTGCCCAGGGACCGGTTAAATCCATCCTCACATTATTAGAGGTGACGGTAACTGTTTTCTCAACCATAGGTATATCCATCTCTTCAAGTTCCCTTTTTACAGTAGGGATATCCTCCTGAGAAATTGCCGGGGTTGGGATGCCGTTAATTACACCACTGCTTACACCATATGCTGCGCCCAGGAGCCACCAGTCCAGAGATACATGTTTACCGAGTGCCCATTGTACACCAAACATAATTCCACCGGTATGAGAAGTAAGACTACCTGACAAATCAATTTTTTGTGTCTGTGCCATCTGCCCCTCTTCATCTCCAATTTCAAAGGAGAATTCGAGATTTTGCGCCTCATAAGAGGCATATCTGTAATATGGGGCTATGTAAAAGCCTCTTCCGTAACCCTTTTTACCCAGATAGAATCTGATCTCAGGAGTAATGGAGTAGTTGGCAAACTGAGCAGTATTAAACATATCAATAGTCTCCTGATCTTCAAATTTTGCCATGTCAATAATTGTGCTTTTAAAAGGTACAGTGGTATATGGCATAAATCTGAAGGAGACGGCAGCAGAAATACTTTTTGATAGTACTCTTTCATACTGTAAGGAGTAATTCTTAAGCAGAAGAGATGTGAGGTTAAATTTTACAAAATTCATTTGAGGTTTGGCGCTCTCTTGAGCCCTGACGGTAAAGGCCGAGCATAATATTAGTGCTGTGACGGCTAGAAGCTTTTTCATGGTTTCAAATTATTAGAAATCCGGAATAAATTTAGGTTAAAAAATTGTTATTAAGAATTTTTTTTAACTTGCTCTATAAATTTCAATAAACAAATGGCTACTATGGTTATGAAGAATCTAAAAATCAAATTAATGAGCATTGGTGTAACAGCGATTGCACTAATGGGATTTTCATCTGCTTACGGATTATCAGGTATTGTCCCTCAGCCTGTCTCTCAGATTCAGGGCAAGGGTATATTTTCTGTGACCAAAGAGACTAAGTTTTTGTTCAATTTTTCAGGAGATCACAGGGATAATATATTTAATGTTATTTCCTCTCACTTTATGAGATTTTATGGTATTCAGGCTGCCTCACCCGCTTTTACTGAAAAGTATGTAAAGGGATCTGTATGTTTCATTTTAGATGAGAAGTCAGGAATTGCTCCTGAGGGTTACAGACTGGATATTGACAAATCAGGGATAAAGGCTGTTGCCTCAACATTCAACGGACTCTTTTATGCTGCTCAATCTCTGACTCAGCTTATGCCTGCAGAAGAGAGGAGAATGGAGAGTATTACGGTTGATGCAGTTAAAATTCAGGATGCACCAAGATTTCCGTGGAGAGGACTTCATCTTGATGTTTGCCGTCACTTTATGCCAAAACAATTTGTGCTGAGGTATATTGATTATATGGCAATGCATAAGTTCAATACATTTCATTTCCATTTAACCGAGGATCAGGGATGGAGAATTGAGATTAAAAAATATCCAAAACTAACTGAGATAGGATCAAAGAGAAAAGAGACTCTTATTGGAAGAAATTTTGGCCCTGATGCAAAGTTTGATGGTAAGCCTCACGGTGGATTTTATACTCAGGAGGATATAAAAGAGATTGTAGACTATGCAGCAAAAAGATATATTACGGTTGTCCCTGAGATAGAGATGCCGGGTCACGCCCTGGCAGCTCTTGCCTCCTATCCGGAACTGGGTTGTACAGGAGGTCCGTATGAGACTGCTACAAAATGGGGTGTCTTTAATGACATAATGTGTGCAGGTAAAGAGAGCACATTTGAGTTTCTTCAGGGGGTGCTAGATGAGGTAATTGAACTTTTCCCCTCTAAACTTATCCATATTGGAGGAGATGAGGCACCCAAACATAACTGGAAGGAGTGTCCTCTTTGTCAGGAGAGGATAAAAAAGGAGGGGCTTAAAGATGAGCACGAACTCCAGAGCTGGTTTATTACCAGAATTGAGAAATACCTCAATTCAAAGGGGAGAAATATAATAGGCTGGGATGAAATTCTTGAAGGCGGGCTTGCTCCAAATGCGGCAGTAATGTCGTGGAGAGGAGAGGCAGGCGGCATAGAGGCAGCAAAATCGGGCCATTATGTAGTAATGTCTCCCGGCTCACACTGCTATCTGGACCACTATCAGGCAGATCCTGCATCACAACCACTTGCAATAGGGGGCTTTACATCGCTTGCTAAGATTTACTCTTACGAACCTGTTCCGGCCGCACTGAACGCAGACGAGGCAAAATATATTATGGGGGCCCAGGGGAATGTATGGACCGAATATATGCCAAATTCCGCCCATGTGGAGTATATGATATATCCAAGAGCAGCGGCCCTCAGTGAGGTGGTCTGGTCACCTAAAGAGAGCCGCAACTATGATTCATTTAAGGAGAGGATGAAGAATATGGTTCTTCGTTACTATACATACGGAATAAACTTCTCCAGGGTAGAGTTTTTCTAAAGTGAAACAGCCGGAAGGAGTTCCCTGTAAAAAACTGAATTCAGAAATATCCGGGTACTGCCGTGCCAGTAGCCTCGGAACGAAGGGTCGTCCGCCAGAATTACTATGCCTCTTCCTGTAAGTATAGCAGGGGTGTCAGAAAATATACCTTTATACCTCTTCTGCAGGAATCCGCTTAAAAGAGGCTCTTTTGTATACCTTGCGGGTGCGGCAAATCTGTTTTTAGGCTCTGCAAAAACAACATCTCTGCTTTTGAAAAGAGGGAGGGATTCGCTCTCAATTCCGTAAGAGACCGGACTTGTTTTGTCCAGTGATGCCTCCAGAATTATTCCGTTCACCCTGGAGGCACCCCTCTGCTCCTGAAAATGTTCGTAAGTACCATCTGCAATTTTGAAGGTATCTCTCTTCTCTGTAACAATTTTAATATTTGCCAGCCCCAATTCGTTAACAGTTCTTAATGCTGAGCCAATAGCTATTAAGGTATTTCCAGTCTCTCCATTCCAGCTTGAAAGCCTGTTTTTAATCGTCTGGTTAATTTGAATATTACCTGTAAAAACTATGACATTGTATTTTGAGAGATCTCCCGGAGACTCTGCATCAATAAGTGAGACAGGTATCCCCAGCCTGTAATCAAACAGATGCCATATCTCACCAACTGTGCCGTATGATGCACCTCTGCCGGTAATAACTGCAACAGATGGTTTTGATATACCTCTGAAGTGGTTACTTCCCGGATCTGTATCCCCTTCACTCTGGCCGGCACTGCAACTGAAGGCTTTAATTCCGGCTCCTCTGTACTTTTTCAGAGCATCAATCAAAATAGAGTTTAATTTATCAGCCGGTATCTTTTGCTGGGCAACCGGAATCATCAGAGTACCTCTGTTAAATTGCCTCTCGCTGCCATTTGCTTTGTAACTAAATGGTTTATCGGCAACCTTTACGATAACTCCGTTGTCTAAAAGCCGGTATATCAAACTATATGAGTAGAGGTCCGATGTCTCCACAAGGTACATATATCTACTAACACCGGGCATATCCATATTTGCCATCCTGTCAAATTCACTATCTCCTGTAACAGGTTTCCCAAGAAGAGATGAGCTCTCCTTAACCTCGGCATAAGAGATATTCATTGCCAGTGGTACTGTCCATGCAGATATGTCGTAAAATGTCGTATCCCTGAATGTTAGATTTCTTTCAAAGATGGTTCTTACAACTGAGTATTGTTGCTGCTGAACCGGAACAATCCAGGAGTTGCCGGGGGTAAATGTTTTTCCGTTAATTTTAACCTCCTTTGAGATATTATAAACTCTAATATCGTGAGCTCTCAGCATCCTGTAAAGCTCCCGGCTGAGTGAAATATCACCTTCTGAACCAAATATATACCCCTGAACTAAATCCTTCTCTGCCATCCTCTTTCTTTCGGCAAAAAAGTTCCTCTGATAATCAATTAGTTCACCCCTCATCTCCACTCCCGCTTTCAGGGCACTGAACGAGTTAAAAACCTGGTTGCGGACATTGTCAGAGAGTGTCACAACAATACCATTTCTCTCCCTTGCAACACCTCTTGGATTGGGCTGTTCATAAAGGATGCCTATTGCTCCCGATAGGTCCGGCAGGGTAGAGCCTTTGCCGGTATAGAAGTCATCAAAATCCTCTTTTGAGAAATGCATGGTTCCTATCTCTCCAAAGAGCTCCGAGTGGTAAGCCGATATCTTCTTTGTGAGCAGCCAGTTTTGGTCAGGAATGAGAGGATTTGTACTGTTTCTGATTCCCGGTGAGAAGAATGTCCCATTAGCGTTCCCCTGTTCGTGAAAGTCGTTTACCATTGCAGGGAGCCATTTGTAAAACAGGTCAAGTCTTGAGCGGCTCTCCGGATGTTGAGCGAGCAGCCAGTCTCTGTTCAGGTCAAACCAGTAGTGGTTTGAGCGACTGCTTGGGGCGGGCTCTCGGAACTCCCTTGAGTTTTCGTCACTATTGCCTGCAAGTGAGAGGTTTGAATTCACCCAGCCGGCATACCTCTGACCTCCATCGGGATTAATTGAGGGTTGAAGAATAACTATAGTTTTCTCCAGCATATCTGTAATAATTTTGTCCTCCGAGGCTGCCAGGGCATAGGCGAAAATTACAGATGCGTTCATACCTGTTGCTTCGTTTCCGTGAACACTATAGCCAAACCAGTTAACCACCGGCATCTGATCCGGATTTAGCTTTGATGATTGAGATGGGTCCGCAATTTTAAGACGCTCAGTGCGGATACTCTCCAGGTTTTCAAGATTTTCCGGAGTGCTTATTATAAGATAGATGAGTGGGTTTTTCTCATAAGTATATCCCTGTTCAATAATTTTTACCCTTGATGACAGCTCCGCCAATCTTCTCATGTAAATGAGAACCTGGTCGTAAGTTATATGTCTCTCGCCGCTCTTAAATCCCAGAACCTTTTCAGGAGCAGGGATTTTGCTGTTAAAGTTTTCAACTCCTTCAGGCATATACCAGATAAGCTCTTTTCCCTGAGCATAATTAAATCCATATGCTGTAATTAAAAACAGCAAACACATTAGGGCCCTTTTCATCATATCTATTATTTGATTATTTAATATTTACCGGGAGAGAAAATGAAAATTCACTACCCTCACCAAATTTACTCTTTACCTTAATCTCTCCACCCATTAGATTGATATATGCCTTGGCGATTGAGAGTCCTAAACCTGAACCCTCGTAACCTCTGTTAAGGTTTATATCACCCTGAGTGAAGACATTGAAAATATTATTGATAAACTCATTTTTAATCCCAATACCGGTGTCTTTTACGCAGAAATGAACCTTGCCATCTGCTACTTTGCAATCCAGTAATGCGTACCCTCTCTCTGTAAATTTAAATGCATTCGAAAGCAGATTACCAATAACCTGAAGAAGTTTGGATTCATCAGTTATTATAACAACATCCTCTTCAGGAGCGTTTATAACGAAGTCAACACCCTTCTCATGAGCAAAAACCAGGTAATTCTCATAAATGTTTTGCAAAAGAAGCTTAAGAGAGACATCGGAGTAAATACACCTCTCCTGTCCTGTCTGTAAAGAGGAGATGCTGATTATATCTGTAATTATTCCAAGGAGTCTTCTTCCGCTTATAGTAACTATTTTAATATAATCCTCTCTGCTTATGCTGTCTGTTTCAGGGTCATTTATAAGCTCAAGAAATCCCAGAATAGAATTTAAAGGGGTCCTGATTTCGTGTGAAATATTTTGCAGGAAGGCAGTCTTAAGTCTGTCGGCATCCTGGGCTCTCTCAGTTGCTTTTATTAGTTCACTCTCCCTCTCTCTCTGCTCTGTAAGATCAACTCCAATACCTGCAAGATATTGTTTCCCCTCAATCTCCACACCGCTTGCAGTAAAATACATTGGAATTCTCTCTCCATCCTTTCTCCTGAGCAGTGCCTCCACCTCTCCAAATCCCTCTTCAAAGGCTTGTCTGATACCCTCCTTTATTATCTCAGTACTTTTTGGATCATCTTTAAACCAATCCATAACATGTTTTCCGGCAATCTCCTCCTGGCTGTAGCGGGTTAGCTGCTGATGCTTTTTATTCCATCTAACCAGATTACCATCAGAATCGTAGAGGTAAATCATCCCGGGGACTGCTTCAAAGATGGCCTCCATAATCATGTTGTTACGCATCAGTGATTCGGCATCCTTTTTCCTTTCAGATATGTCCCTTGTAATAAAAATAAACCCTGAAATTTCTCCCTCAATATCTCTGATGACATTGTTATTTATCTCAAGGTTGAAACTCTCCCCATCAACTCTTACTCCTGTGTACTCCTTTGCACCTCCGTTGTCTCCCCGGAGCATCATGGCAATGCATTCGTAAACAAGCTCATGCTCCTTAACATCAATAAAATTTAATACATTCAAACCCTCAACCTCTGAATGGCATTTAAATCCAAACATATTTACTGCACTTTGTGATGCTCTCACAACTAAACCTTTAAGGTCTGTGACAACAATACCATCCGGAGATGCCTCTAGAATTGAGAGGTTTAAGAAAGAGTCGTTAATCATTTAGGTAAAGAGATGGGTATTCTATTCCAAATATAACAAAAATAAAGATAGATAGTATACGCTATTTGCCAGTTGTTTGTCTCCAGAACTCTTTTTGCAGGTGCATTGTTGCTTTGTCCTCCTTAACGGTTTTTATGACGCGGCTTAGTTGCTCGATTCTCTGCTCAATTATGACTTTCCCCAGCTCCTCAGTGGCACCTGTAGCATCTCCTGCATAGTGATTAGGGTATTTTGAATACCACCATATTGCTGTATAGGCATTTGGAAGAGTAAGTCTGTTTTTGTCCGCTCCCGATTCATCTCCGGCACGCTCCATCTTTACCAGATCCGGCCTCACTACCAGCATTGTGGCACTCTCCCCCTCGTCGGCATGACCACCGGTAGTGCTTTTTCTCATAGAGGCGATGGTTTTCTGAGTATCGGCATCAACAGATGGGGTAAAGAGGTAAACCGAATACTCCCTCTCCTTTGCCAGCTGTGTCTGGCAGAAATACTGCAAAAAATATGTGTTTCCGCCGTGGCCGTTTACAAAAATAATCTTTTTGAATCCGTTTCTGTAGATCTCCATACAGGTCTCCTCCAGAATTTTGTACAACATATCCGGACTGTAGGCAATTGTCCCCGGCTGGTGCATAGCCTCATAAATCTGCCCCGCAAAATAGAATGGGAAAACTACTGCGTACTCCTTTCCCGCAGCTTGCAGCGATGTATGCCTGGATGTGAAAACATCGGTCCCCAGCGGCAGATGCTGCCCATGCTTCTCAATCACACCCATAGGCACAATACAAACCCCCTCACTCCTCTCAACCGCATATCTGAACTCAGCCGATGTAAGCTCCTCCCAGGCGGATGAGAGATTTTGAGCACTCATTTTTGTAGCGGAAATTAAAACTATGCAGAATGAAAGTGTTAAAATGCGCAGATTTAGAACTGAAGTTTTCATAGTAGGTGGATTTAGGTTTATGTGAGGTCTACAAATTTAGTAAAAATCATTACACCCTGCCGCGTCTGCTGCCACATCCTGCTTCAGTCTGCTGTGGCACCCTTCCCCAGTGTACTGCTGCGCCCTACCTGAATCACCCGCAGCCCCTCCGGAACTTTTCCTCCTCGCTCTCTTCGTTCGCTGTGGCGGAGGTTCCTTCGTGTCTCGGTTGATTCAGGTAGGGACATGACAGATAAACCGGCCGGGAACCGGCCGTATAAACTGCGAAGCACCTTTTAAACTTGGCGGGAGGTTTGACAGGGATATTTATTTATCTAACAGGTAGTTAGGTGTTTAAAAATTGGTTTTTTAAAAACTTTTTCAAAAAGCAATTTGCAATTGCTTCTTTTTTAAGCACATAAACGAATATCCCTGTCAACCTACCCGCCCGCCCGGCCTGAGTTGGCCATTCGGCA
>WARP01001275.1_pt1 | contig 16301 bp, 7 predicted proteins | sample 4769151 | NCBI WGS metagenome assembly WARP01 (sample SAMN08893023, study PRJNA449175) | gut metagenome | isolation source: rumen sample fed with dry roughage | host: cow | place: India: Nagpur | collected 2016 | reverse complement strand
CCGTGACCTTGTAGTCCAGCGTATTGTTACAGAGATTGAACGTTATTATGATGTGACTGTAACGCCTGGGAAAACATTGTTGGTGTTCGATGAAGTCCAGGAAACATCGGGTGGTATTGCATCTTTGAAATATTTTTGTGAGGATATGCCCGAATTGCACGTTGCCGCAGCGGGCTCATTACTGGGTATCTCTTTACGAGATGGTGAGTCGTACCCTGTCGGGAAAGTGAACACGCTGAATATTTTTCCAATGAGTTTTTCTGAGTTTTTGCTTGCAAAAGGGCGCAAAGGATTGTATGATGTAGTGTCGGAACTTGCCTGGGACTCTATGAAGGCAATGAATGAGGATCTCACGGAATTGCTACGACAGTATTATTTTACTGGAGGCATGCCCGAGGCGGTGAAAACGTATGTGGAGACTAACGACGTAACAAAGGTCAGAGAGGTGCAGCAGGAAATACTCAGGGCATACGAGTTTGATGTTACCAAACATACCAAGGTGCAAGGGGAGAAAATTCGTCAGGTATGGCAGAGTATTCCCGCGCAGCTTGCGCGTGATAACAAGAAGTTTATTTTTGGTGCTGTGCGCAAGGGGGCAAGGGCTGCCACATTTGAAGAGGCTATCCAATGGTTGGTGGATGCCGGGCTTGTCTATAAGGTGGAACGTATCAGCAAGCCAGACGTGCCGTTGAAGTTCTATGCCGAAAACAACGCCTTTAAGTTGTATGTCCTGGACTGTGGATTGCTGGCCTGTATGTCGGAAGCAAATCCTAATCAAATGCTTCTTGGTATGAATGCGTTCACAGAATCCAAAGGCTCATTCACAGAGAATTTTGTTGTTCAGCAATTGAAAGCTTCAGGTTGTCAGTCTGCCTATTATTATTCAAAAGACAATTCCACAATGGAAGTGAATTTTCTGTATCAGACTGAGGAACGGGTTGTCCCCGTTGAAGTAAAGGCCGAGGAAAATGTTAGAAGTCATTCACTGTCAAATTTTGTACAGAATGATTTCGCGGAAAAGAAGCTCAAGGGTCTCCGAATGTCTATGAAACCTTACATAGACCAAGGCTGGATGGAGAATATCCCGTTGTATTCGGTAGAGGCCTATGTCCAAAATCAGATTTAGCATTAGTAAATAATTACGACATCGTAGTTGCGGCAGATTAGTTTCGGACTTCGATATTTAAGTGACTGCATCAGAATCCGGTAGAAATCTGAAAAAAATGCGAACAACTTTTCGAAAATAAATTGTTGAATTTGCAGTAAATTTTGTATATTTGCAACGTTAAATTTGGAGCCGTTGATTCCTTCCAGCTCCCCTCCACCGTTTGTATTTATAGAACAAAGCGTCGCAATGCTGACGGCCGTATGGCGAAGACTCGGTACTAATTTTCCAATTTATTTATACCAATAGTAATATTTTAACTATTGCGTGTATACAATTTTTAACTTTATTTGCGATAATCTTTGTCTTTAACCAGAGGGTTTCTTAATTGTTAGTTTTTTTTAATTTTTTATTTATGGAAAATAAAGGTTACCGCCGGTCGTCAGATTTGCATATTGGAAATCTGATCAAACAGGAATTAGAACATCAAGGACGCAGTATCACCTGGCTCGCCAAACAAGTGGGGTGTTCACGCGAGAATCTCTACAAGGTGTTTCGACGTTCGTGGATCTACACCGACCTGCTTTTCAAAATTAGTGACGCCCTCGACTACAATTTCTTTAGGGTATGCTACGAGTTTCGCGAAACTCAAAAAAAACAGTTAGATCGTGAACAAAAGTGACAATTCGTTAATCTCTTTTTTCTGATTTATAGATACGTCTATTTACAGCTAAAATGCTGATTATTAGTACGTATTTTGTTTTTTTGCAAGTTCAACGAAAAACTGAACCGACACTCTTGTAATACACCTCTCGTGTAGCTTATAAGAATGCGACAACAGTTTCAGTTGCACTTGTTTTTTGTATATATTAATTAATTTATATACCTATGAAAAAAAACTATTTCTTTTTAATCTTGTTCCTGTTACTCGCAGGAATCTTTCATGTGCAACAAGCACAAGCTCAAAATGTGGCTCGAGCATATAACTCTAGTGGCACTCAATCAAGATCAACAAGTGCGCGCCCAACCATTCAAGAAGCGGTGAATGATGCTCAAAGTGGTGACCTTATCCGAATATTGGCTAATGTCTCTACAACATCGGAGGTTACCATTAACAAATCGCTCACTTTTAGGTCAGGTAGTAATTATGGTAATAGTAACACAAATCGCACCGTTTCCAACCACACGTTTATTATCACGGATCCGAGTGTAACCTTGACCATGAGAGACCGTACGGGCGCCAGCGGTAGAATTATTTTAGATAACTCTACCATAACCACGAATATTCCCGATTATTATGTGGTGAGCGCCAACGCTACGGGTTCCAACTCCAACACGAATTACACCGTGCGCAATGAGGTGGCTCGTGTGGGCAACACCTACTATGCTACCGTACAAGCAGCCGTAGATGCGGCTACCAATGGGGATATTGTCATCATTCAAAGGAGTGACAGCCTGGCGGATGTTGAAAATGTAACCATCAACAAGACCCTCACCTTCACAACCCGGGATGACGGCGACTTCGCCCTTTCCAATTACAATATTATTATATCGGCTGCCGGCGCCACGGTGACCACAAACAATCACATAGACATCTCCAGCTCCACAGTGACCACGAATCTTACGGGTTATTATGTGGTAAGCGCTACCAGCGGCGATAACACCGTTTATACCATCAGCAACAAGGTAGCACGCATCGGCGAAACCGACTTTACCTCATTAGACGCTGCCATCGACGCGGTGCATGCAGGAGAAACGATTGAAATCCTCGCCGATTCGGTGGGCATCACCAATACCAAAGTGATCCCCGCCAACGTGACCATCACCGGCCAGGGCAAAACCGCCACGAAGATGACCATCATCTCCTCTTCAGGCAGCGGTATCACTATCAACAATCCAGGCGTTACCTTGAAAAAAATGACCATCGACGGCTCGCAAATCACTTCGGGCGACTACAAAACCCTCGTGAATGTGAGAGCTGACAGTGTGTTGATTGACAGTGTTATTATGACGAAAGGAGGAATGAGTACGTGGAACTCCTCTATTTTGGTGGAAACCCTTTCCTCTTCGCAAACTTTCACCGTAAGCAATTCCACTATTTCAGGTTCTTTCCGTGGCGTATTACGTGAAAGCTGCAGCGCTAACATCGTGATTACCAATTGTGATATTACAGCTATCTATCCCTTTAATATTGATGGCGGAAATGGTGGTACGGTTACCGTTACTGGCGGCTCATTACGTGGATGGACCTCCTGCGGTGGTTTAGATAAGGTAAGCTTTACAGATGTTGAGTTTAGCAAGGGAGCAGGTTATGCTGTTTTACGGCCGTATGTGAACACTGAGATAAATGGATCCTCTTTCTCTTCAGAGTTTAAGGTAGATCCAATATTAGCGCCTTCTATCTTATTCAATAATTGTGATTTGGCTGGAACTCCGTTAACATCCGAAAATATCGACAATCTTTTGGAGGATCAGGCGACAGAACAAGCTGTTTCACAAGAAGACCCAAGATCTCATGCAGTCGTAGTCAACGGTGGCTATTCTACCAATGACAACGATGAAATTACCGGTGGTATTTATGGTGGTAATCCTGAAGTCCTCAGTACAATGATAGCTTCAGGTTATGCGGCATTCCCGCTTAACACAGATCCTCAGACCTATCAGGTGGATCCCGCTTACTTCATCCATTTCAATGCTGCTGGCGGCACGGGTACTCATGGCGACAGCATCGTGAGACGTACATCGCCTACTTTTACAGTACCTGCTAACACCGAATTCACATACGGTTCATACGGCTTCTTGAACTGGAATTCCAAACCCTACGGAGCAGGAACGGATATTGCGGTAGGCTCCACGATGACCTTGAGCTCCGACACTACCCTTTATGCTGAATGGAACATCGATTTCGTGGCTAAAATCGGTTCAACAACCTATACTACCTTCCAGGATGCTATTGACGATGCAACTGCCACTATGACGGGGGATGTCACCATTGAACTGATGAAGAACATCACAGAATGGGTTCTTATTGTTCAAAAAGCAGGTCTTAACTTGACTATTGACGGTCACGGAACAACCCTTACAGGTCAGATTATCATTGACGGTGAGGCGAGACACTGCGGCACGGAGACATTGGCTATCACCAACCTCAACTTCGCCTACGCGGATGGTGCGTTTGCCACCTACAGCAGTTCCACTACATTAACCAATGGTTTTGTGGTTACTCCTACGAATAAAGGACCGGAGGATGCCCCTTACAAAACCTCAAGAGGTTATATCTATTCCCACAATATCACAGTGAAGGACTGTAATTTTGACGGTAATGGAAGTACTATGGATCTGTATGCGTTCAAAGGCGCATGGGGCAGCAACCCGAGAAACATCAAATTGGAAAATTGTACTGCCAAGAACGTTTTCGGTTTCGCTTTCTTTGCCGGTGTCTCCCATTGCGATGCGGTGGGCACTACAGGTATAGAGATTACCAATTGCGAGGCTACAGAGAATATCCAGCAGTCGATTTATGTTTCCGGAGGTGGTTCAAGCACCTACAATATCACGGGCAACACATTCACGGCTGAAGATTTTGCTGTGTATATTGACAATGCTGTTAACAGCCCTACTTATAATTTCTCCGGTAATACACTATCGGCCGATACTGTTTTCAAATTGAAACTGAATGATAATGGTGCTGGTGCACCCATTACCAGCAATACGAACATCAACATTACCGGTGGTGCTTATATTGGCTTGATAAAAGATTATGATCCCACAACGCATCTCAACATTTCCGGTGGTGCTTACAGTCAGGATGTGAGTGGCGAGCCGTGCGCCGAGGGTTATGCCTCCTTCTGGTACGAAGATCCTGGCTACTGGATTGTGATGCCCGCTTACTTCCTTACCTACGATGCCAATGGTGGCGACGGTACTATGGATGACCTCTACTGGCCGCAAGATAGCTGTCCGCGCATGGTTACGGTGGCGGCAAACAGCTACACCCTTGATGGTTTCGCTTTCGCCGAGTGGAACACCAAAGCCGACGGTACCGGCACCCGCGTGAAACCCGGCACCCAAATTACCCTTACCCAAGACACCGTGCTCTATGCTCAGTGGGCAAGAGTATGGAATGTAACCCAAGACAAATACTACAATACACTCCAGGCTGCTATCAACGATGCCACTGCGGGCGATAGCCTTGTGGTGTTGACGGATATGACGATAGATAACACCTCTGGGAATGTATCTATCACCATTGCAAAGAGCTTGACCATTAACGGTAATGGGTATGATGTTACATGTAAAGATACGAGAGCATTAGCTATCACAACGGGAAATGTAAATGTTACGCTTCGCAAATTGAACATAATAGCTGGCTATGAAGGCAGTGGAAATGATGACAATTATGCACGTGGTTTTCAAGTCAATTCCGTTGACAATGTAAAATTAGTGATGGATAGCTGTCGCTTAACGGGCGCCTTTGGTTCCGACGGCAAACCTATTCCTTATTATGCCATAAATATGGTAGGTGGCGCAAACCATAAACTAAACATTTCAAATTCATACTTATGGGGACGTGCGGCGTTGAACGTTTGGGCAACTAATTCTCATATTACTTTTGTGCATGATACGCTTTATGGGGTCAATGTAGAAGGTGACCCGCAAGGAAGATATGAGGCGTTTGCTACTATTGTGCTGAATGACTATTGTGTTTTAGATTCCATAAGACTCGTTGACAACTGTGTTGTTATTGCAGAACGTAGGGATAGTTATGACCAAATGTGGGTCTTAATGCAAAACGGTGCAAACAATTGTGATATAGTGGCTGATGAAAGCACAAAGTTCATTGATATTAACCCTTACGAGTCTTATCCTAATATTTTACTTAAAACCACTCCTGCTAGTATATCTTCTACACAAGGAATTAGGAATTCTGTCAGACTGCATAATTTAAGCGCTGATGCCATTGACCTCTTGCGCGCTTACCAGCATACTGTAGCCGGTCCGGATGAAAACGGTGTTTACAGAGTTTCCCATTCTATTATTTATAACCATAATTATCAATTGAAACATAGCGATTTGGATTATCCTTTCGTCTATGGTACTCTTTCTAATGGTGGCAAGCTATATTTACGAGAGAATTTCACGATGACGCGTAACGATACGGCTGACATCAATGGACAATTCGAGTTGTATTTCAAATACAATTCACAATACTACGACATCACCCAAGGCGATTACAGCATCGTGCTGCGCGAAGGTTCCTCTTGTAAAACTGACAAACAAGTCACGAGTTTGTTCACCTCTCCGGATGGTGACGTGATTGAAACAAGGTCAGGTAATGCGTTTTCAGGATATACTTACACCTACACCGTAGCTCCCTACATTGCCTATAATGTGAATCGTGATATTAAGTACTCCGTCCTCCAAACCGCAGTGGACGAAGTGAATAACGGCGATACGGTACGTATTCTGCGTAATATAAACCTCACTTCTGAAGTGACCATTACCGACAAAGACTTTACCCTCGACCTGAATGGTGATACCATCCGATTTGAGAACAGTACTACTGGATCCGCTGGTTCCAAAAAATCTGCAATTCATATGATTAGTGGAAATCTTGTCATTAAGGATAGGGGCGAAAATGGCGCTATTATTACTACGGGCAGAGGTTCTGCCGTATTGGTGGGCGAAGATGTCTATAGTGAAGGTAATGCCTCAGTTAGTTTGGAAAAAGGCAAACTTACTGGTGTGGACTATGGTTTGTATGTGAATGTTGACGATGGCGACAGCGTTGTCATCAATGGCGGTGAAGTAACCGCAACAAGGTCTGCAAGTTTTGCTCTCTATAATCAGTGGGGTACTGTTAAGATAAAGGGTGGCAAGGTCGGAAATATGACCACTCCGCAGGGAAAAGGTATCTTTGTTTATGGAGACGTAACGATAGAAGACGGTACTGTTGAAGGATTGGGAGCTGCCATTCAGAATTTTGAAAGTGTCACTGTGGATGGTGGGTTGATTCGCGGTGGTGATATGGACGGCAACCGATGTGTCTATAATGGGGGCGTTTTTACTATGAACAATGGTACAGTCATCATCGCCGGCACGTTAGGATTCGAATCCACACTTTATCCGGACTTGTCTGATTTGGAAAATAATCCTGTTGAAGACCAAGTGGAACCTAAGTTGTATATTAAAGGTGGTGTAATACAGGATGAAGGCAACGCTGTCAAAACATTCGGATTATCAGGTGGCGTATTGAATATCACTGGCGGAACCATAACCAACTCGAATGCTACGGCTCAAAGTTCCATCGTGTATGCCGAAGACGGCAAAACGAACATCACCATCAGCGATGGCGCTTCCTTGGTCGGCACATCTGATAATACTTACGGTATTTGGAGCTACGATGATGCTGAGGTTAACATCACTATGACAGGCGGTGCCATCTCCACCAGCCAATACTGTTTGGTGAACAATGGTACGCAAGCGACTTCCACCAGCAAGTGGATCATCACTGGCGGAACGTTGGAGAGTTCCGCGTCCGCTGCCATCTATCATCCCGCTCCCGACAGTGTGATAATTGGCAATGCTGATGGTACAGGCCCTGCCATCACGGGTGTGAACTCTGCCATTGAACACCGTGCCGGTCACCTGGTTGTTAAGGGCGGTACGCTCACAGCAAGCGCCGACCACTATTCTTGTGTATCCGAAACAAGCGGCACCACCACTACCGGTGCGGCCGTGGCTGTGTCACAACATACCACCAACAGACCCACTACCGTTGCCATCAACGGCGGTACGCTCAACGGCATAGCCGCGCTGAGCGTAGCTAACCCTGAAACAACCTATAACGATGGATCCAATGTGTCGGCTACCATCAACGGTGGTACGTTCAACGGTATGATTGTTAACGACCTTGCCCTGACTATCAACGACGGTAACTTCAATTTGGAGACCATTTCCTCCGGCGATGTGATCTTCTTGCATCGTTCGGGTGCCGCCACAATCCCCGCTACGTCTACCAATATCGTGAATGATGGTGTGTTCACCGTAACCGCGCCCAACGCTAACAGTGTTAAGTTCGATGGTACAGACATGTCCACCACGGTTAACAACGGCTGGTATAGCGAGAGTCTTACCGCCGTCACTCGCGGTGTGAAACGTAATCTTGCCGGCGATGGTAACATTGCCTATGCGTACAACGCCCGCCTTGTGCCTGTGAATACAGCTTCCGTGACGGCCGCCGGCCTCACCGGCAAATACTGGCAGCTCGGTAACTTCATCACCTACCACAGCAACGATGGCAGAGACAGCATCATCGAGGTGAGCAAGCCTATTGACTCGACTATTACCCTTTTAGACGGAATGGCTTTTGCTAAGCTCGGTCACGATATGATTTACTGGAACACAGAACCTGACCGTACCGGCGTTGACTACGCCCTTGGTGCTACTTCGCCCAGCGACAACGCTGACCTTAATCTCTACGCTATCTGGTTACTGCGTGAGTGCCCCGTAGCCCGCGATGCCGATGGCAACGTTTATGCCACTGTGCGCCTCGGTGCCCGCTACACCTGCTGGATGGCCGAGAACCTCCGCACAACCCATTACAGCGATGGACGTGCTGTTGCTAACCCCATGGCTCTCCCGGCTTACATGACTCCCGATTACCCGGATGATGATGTGCGTGACTCCATCTTCGGCCTCCTCTACGACTGGTACGATGCCGTTGATACCGCTTCCAACGATGTGGACTCTGTGGCTGTAGTGTTTAACGCCGGAGGACGTGTGCATGGTATATGCCCTCAGGGCTGGTATGTGCCCAACGACCGTGACTTTGCAGAACTGGAGCCTTATGGAGGCTTTGCCCTGAGATCTGAATCCTACTGGATTAACCAGACCGGTAACAATAGCACTGCCTTCAACGCCATTCCCGCTGGTTACTACAACTGCAATACAGGACGTTATGAGAACACCTTTGGTTATGCTGTATTCCAAACCTGTCATCCTGTCTATGACATGGTTTCCGGAAGTTTCATCGACTATGTGTGCGATAATTTGATCAAGAAGCTTGAACTTCTCCCATGCAGTGGATTCTCAGTTCGCTGTGTGCTTAATGACGATTAATCCCCTTAAAAGGATATAGTGTGTTTATAGAGTAGGCGGTCCAGAAATGGGCCGCTTTTTTTTGACTTATAGGTCATTTTGCAGGCTGCGATATATGCTGAGGCCCAATGGATAAAGGTGATTGCGGCGATTGAAACCCGGAAGCGAAACAGCATCCTCAAGGCATAAGGAAACCGTTCATACCCGTTTCCCGACCTTCCTTAACTATCTTAACGCATTGTTTTTCAATACTTTGTATCAAGAAAATCAATTTCTCGAAAAAAGCATTTGCACGATTTCAATTTTATAGTACCTTTGCAGATGGAAAATGGCGGCAAGGCGTGGTTTCGGACGCGGCTGCCCCCATCCATGTCGTACAACAAACACCGCTTAATTGTTTCACACTATGAATGACAACACTATCATCACCATCAACCGCGAATGCGGCACGGGCGGCGGCGAAATCGCCCGTTTATTAGGAGAAAAACTTGGAATTAAAGTCTATGGTCGCACCATGCTTGAGGCCGTGGCGCAGCAGTTTGGCATCACCCTCGAGGAATTGGACCGCGTCAAGGCCCCAAAAGCCAACTGGTGGAGCGATTTCTGCCGTTTCTACCAGCAGTTTGGCGCAGTCAGCCATCAAACCGGCGCCATTGCCGACCCCACGCCCACAAGCGTCTATTACGCCGAAAAGCGACTGCTGCAAGACTTGGCCGAAAAGGAAAGCTGCATCATCGTGGGCCGTGCGGGATTCCACATTTTCCGCAACTACCCCAACGCCATACACCTGCTCCTCATCGCCGACCACGACGCACGCATCGCACGCATCGCACGAAAGCAGAACCTCACTATAGAGGAGGCCGCCAAGGTCGTTGACAAAGTCGACACTGCCCGCGACAACTTCGTGACCAACGTTGCTGAGACCTCGCGCCACGATGCCCGCAACTACCACGCCTGCCTCAACATCACAGGCCTCCAGCCCGAAGTCGTGGCTAACTTCCTCGCCGAGCAAATCCACCACAAGATGGCAATCCTCTGACCACTATGATTACCTTTATCATTAGCCTTGCCGTCCTGATTCTGGGCTACTCACAGCACGCCCTCGAGCAGATGAGTGACGATAACTGGTTTTACGCAGCTACGCACTCCGGCAGCGTGGAGACCGGGAAATGGTACGACGTGAAACTAACCGTTGCCGGCGACAGCGTTAAGGCCTGGCTCGACGACGAACTTGTGTTCGATGAAGTGCTTAAACAAATCAATAACTAAAACACAAGAATAACAATGGTATTATTGAACATTATCGGAAGCATAGCCGAGAGTTTTACGAACAACCTCATTACCGATGACCGCTACAGGATGATTCTCGACGGCCTGCAGGTGACACTGCTCATCACCTTCTGTGCCGCCATTTTTGGCACACTGTTAGGCGGTTTGGTGTGCTGGATGCGCATGAGCCGCCGAAAGTGGGTAAGCACCACCGCCAAGGTGTATATCGACATCATGCGCGGCACGCCCGTGCTAGTGCTGCTCATGCTGATGTACTATGTGGTAATGGCACCGGTGAACGCCACAGGCATCGTGGTGGCCATCGTCACCTTCGCCTTGAACATGGCGGCCTACGTCAGCGAGATGCTGCGCACCGCCATTGAAGGTATCGACTGCGGGCAGACCGAGGCTGGACTTGCCTTGGGATACACACGTCGGCAGACCTTCTTCAAGATTGTGCTTCCGCAGGTTGTCAAGGCCGTTATGCCCGTCTATCAAGGCGAGGTCATCAGTTTGTTGAAAGGCACCAGTATCGTGGGCTACATCGCCGTGGCCGACATGACGCGCGCCTCCGACCTCATCCGCTCGCGCACCTTCGATGCCTTCTTCCCCCTCATCGTGACGGCCATCATCTATTTCATCATGGCGTGGCTCATCGGGCTGCTGCTGACCTCGTTGGTGCAACGGAAACGCATAAAAGCCATCGTGGCGGCAGCCATGCTCTTGATCGGGGGAACGGTATGCTACCTTCCCTCGATGTTCTCGACTACCGAAAGCGTCGTCCAAAAGGAGGTTCCAGCCGTGTTCAAAGCCCTCAGCGGGAAGAAAGTGGGCGTCGTCATCGGCAGCATACAGGACATGGCCGTCACCGAAATGGCACCGGATGCCGACATACAGCGTGTGGCCTCCTATGCCGACCTGTTGGCCGCCTTAGAAAACGGCAAGGTGGATGTGGCCGGTTTCGAAAGTTTGACAATGACGTTCAACAAGGAAGTGACTTCCAAGGTGGACTCTGTGGGCACAGGTCTGGCACCAATACCGATTGGTGCCTGTTTCCGACTGGACAACAGCGAGTTACAACAAGATTTCAACAATTACCTGGCCGATATCAAAGACGACGGAACTTATCAGAATATTCTGAACCGTTGGACCAATGCAGACGACCCTTCAGCACTGGACATACCCAAGCAGCGTGGAACGGGGAAGCCCCTGCGCGTGGCCATTTATCCCTCCATGCCACCGTTCAATTTCATCTGCTCAGGAAAGCCTTCCGGCATTGAAGTGGATATTCTGACAGAGTGGGCCAACAGGCGCAACTGGAAACTGGAGTTCCTCGTGATGGACTTTGCCGCGCAAATCCCTGCCGTGCAGACGGGCAAGGTCGATATGGCCATGGGAGCCATCAGCATCACCGAGGAGCGACAGAAGCAGGTGCTCTTCTCTGACGGATATTTCGAGTCGCACATCTTGCTTATCACACGCAAAGGGGAAGCCGGAATCCTCACCAACCCGTCGCAGCCAACTGCCACAGACGACAACACCAGCCAATGGCTTTGGATTGTGGTCATCCTCATCGTAATATTAATAGGTGTCGGCGTTTGGCTCATTCTCCGCCGCAAACGCAACGCGAAACACCTCAAACCTCCGACCTCAAACCTCATCCGCGTCTCACACCTGAAGAAAAGCTATGGCGACCTTGAGATATTGCGCGACATCAATGTCGACATCCATCGCGGCGAAGTCATCTCCATCATCGGTCCCTCTGGCACGGGCAAAAGCACGTTCATGCGATGCCTGAACTTGCTGGAGCAACCCACCGGCGGCAGCATCTTCGTTGATGGGGAGGACATCCTCGCCAAGGGTTATCCTGTACACTTGATGCGCCAAAAAATGGGAATGGTGTTCCAGGGTTTCAACCTCTTCGGGCATAAGACCGTGCTCGAAAACGTCATGATGGCACCCTGCCAGTTGCAGGGAGTCCCCCCAGAGAAAGCACGCGAAGAGGGCATGGCACTCCTTCGCAAGGTTGGATTGGCGGAGAAGGCCGACGTCTATCCTTCGAGTCTCTCTGGCGGGCAGAAGCAGCGCGTGGCCATCGCCCGCGCCTTGGCCATGAAGCCTGATGTCATCCTCTTCGACGAACCCACTTCGGCCCTCGACCCGACGATGGTCGGCGAGGTGCTCAGCGTCATCCGCCAGTTGGCCGACGAAGGCATGACCATGCTCATCGTCACGCACGAGATGAAGTTCGCCCACGACGTGAGCACACGCATCTTCTTCATGTACGACGGATACATTCACGAGGACGGCACCCCGCAACAAATCTTCGAGGCGCCCGTCCACAGCGTCACCAAAGCTTTCGTGCAGCGCATCCGCAAGAAAGTGTTCGAGATCGGCGGCCCCGACTTCGACTTCCTCGGAATGCACTCCGCCATCAACGCCTTCTGCTACAAATACGGCATCAGCGAGAAGCAGGAAACGGCGCAACTGCTGGTGGACAAGATGCTCGACGACGTGATGGCCGCCCACCGCCCCATCACCGTCCGCATCACCCACAGCGAACAATCGGGCGTCACCGCCTTGGATTTCATGGTGGAGAAGATGACCGCCACGCCCCTGACCGACGAAGAACGGAACGAGTTAGCTAAACTGTGCCAGCAGGTAGTGGAAGAACCCACCAAGCGCGGCTTCCGCGTGAAACTTGTCATATAACTACCAATTTTTCATTCCCTTTGCCGCCGAAACAACAATCTAACTTATAATGGGACAAAAAGAAGACAACCTTTTTTTCAGGAAACCTGAACTATTGAGATATATACCTAATCCATTTTTTTGTATTTTTGCGACCTTTAATCAACAAAAATAAACTAATATGAGTCAGATAGTTAAGATATTATCAAGAGAAATTTTGGATTCCCGTGGTAATCCCACGGTGGAAGTTGACCTCTATACCGCTGCCGGCGCCATGGGTCGCGCCGCTGTCCCCTCCGGAGCCTCCACAGGCGTGCATGAGGCTGTGGAACTGAGAGACGGTCAGGAAGACCGCTTCTTGGGCAAGGGCGTCATGAAAGCCGTTCAAAATGTAAACAACGTGTTGGCCGAGCAGATTGAGGGTATGGAAGTGAGCGATCAGGCTGAGATAGATGCCCGCATGATGGAGATTGACGGTACGGAGAATAAGGGCAAGATGGGAGCCAACGCAATCTTGGGCGTCTCTTTGGCTGCCGCCAAGGCCGCTGCTCTCGAATCCGGACAGGAACTTTACCGTTATGTGGGCGGCTGCAACGCTAATGTGCTGCCCGTTCCCATGATGAATATTCTCAACGGCGGATCCCATGCCGACAACCGTGTGGACTTCCAGGAGTTTATGGTTATGCCGGTTGGCGCCCCCACTTTCCGTGAGGCTGTGCGCATGGGCTCCGAGATTTTCCATAATCTCAAGAAGGTGCTCAAAGCGAAAGGCTATTCCACCAATGTCGGCGACGAAGGTGGCTTTGCCCCCGACCTCAAATCCAACGAGGAGGCTGTTGAGGTGATCCTCCAAGCCATCGAGAAGGCGGGCTATAAACCTTACGATGAGGTTTGCATCGCCCTGGATCCTGCGGCATCCGAGTTTTACGACGTGGAAAAGGGTGTCTATAAGCTGAAATGGTCTACCAACGAGGAGTTTACGCCTGCACAGATGGTGGATTATTGGAAAACCTGGACCGACAAATACCCGATTATCTCCATTGAGGACGGTATGGCGGAAGACGATTGGGATGGATGGAAACTGCTCACCGACACCATTGGTGACAAAATTCAGTTGGTGGGTGACGATCTGTTTGTAACCAACGCTAATCGCCTCGCCATGGGACTCGAAAAGGGTGTGGCTAACTCCATCTTGGTGAAAGTGAACCAGATTGGTACGCTCACGGAGACTATCAATGCGGTAACCTTGGCGCAGCGCAACGGTTATAGTGCGGTTATGTCGCACCGTTCCGGCGAGACCGAGGATACGACCATCGCCGACCTTGCCGTAGCACTCAGTACTGGCCAGATCAAGACCGGTTCTGCCAGCCGCACCGACCGTATCTGCAAATACAATCAGCTGATGCGAATCGAGGAGATGTTGGGTGCACAGGCCTTCTATCCCGGACGCGACTTCCCTTATCGCGGATAGTGGATTGCCAGCCGCACCCTAAAACTTCCCTTCTGTTTTAGAGGAATTCGGTCGTGCTAAGCTTATGAGTGTGAAGCCTCAAGGTTCTAATGCCGTATGGTGTGGAAACGCGACTCCAGTTCTTGAATTCGCTCCAGCAACTGACCAAATGGCAATTTTTTGCCATAAATCATTGTCTGGCACATGTCGTTGTAGTCCGTCTCCCATGCTGCTATCACATTGGCAGGGGGGATTAAGACTATCTCTTTACGCAAATCTTTGGCGTAGTCTACGTTTTGTACTGCGGTATAAATGCTTCGATGGTGTTGGATGCTCTCCCACAAATCGTTGTTGTTGATGGCAGCGATGGCAAAGGGCATGTCCATCATGCGTTCCAAGTCGTACAGATGTCGTGACCTATGGTTGGCTTTTCCTGCGTATTCGTTTACCGAGAACAACTCGTGAAGCAGAAATGCCTTTTCTAAGAATGTCTTTGCGGGTGTTGAAGTGGTAATCGCCGGGTCTTGGACGGAAGTTCGGATATTCGGGAAATTGGATTCTACAAGGCTCGTCACATGCAGCAAATGGACGGGCTCCATTAGCGACCGTGCCCCAATTTCAAGTACAACCGTGTCTTTCAAATAATCATATTGTTGCGACACGATTGACGGATAACGTACAAATATGCGTCTTGGTTCCGGATAGGTGGCATCACCTTCCCCTTCGGGTTCAACATCGACTGTCAGGAAATGGTGCAGATCATTTGATCGGATCACTTCACGGAGTTTTACGACAAGGGTTTGTTCTATAAAAAGTGAAGACGCTTTGCGAAGACGTTTGATCTGCTTTTTTGTCAAGTCCCCGCTAAAGCCTAAAACAGCTGGGTTGATGGCGATGTCAATGTCTTCCGAGAAACGCTGTATAAGATTGTCAGCTTTGCTTAACGAAGTTCCTCCTTTGAAAAGAAACTCCGTGTGGATGTCTATGCTGAAGAGCAACTGCAAGACACAAGTAACCCACATATCCTTTTCTATTGCAGCGGCAGGCAGGCCGATTTTGGTTTCTGCGGAAGACAGGATGAGGCGTTTCCGTTCTAAGGGAAGTGTATGAAAATCATTCATCATACAATTTGTTTATAAGTTTTCTAATCCAGACACTCATTAGGTTCAAGTCTTTTTCCGATATGCGCGGTTGATCATGGAGAATGCGCTTGAGCGTGTTTTTTTGCTCGGAATCGAGATTGTCTTTTCCAATATCCTTGAGTGCTATCGAAAGGAGTTGGGCGAAAGAATTTTCGAACGTGAAATTTCGCGGCGCGGCATGTTTGAAGAGGATGCCTCTGCCGTTACGTATCACAACTTTACGGCTTTCTCCGCTGGTGAGGAAAACAACATTCATAGGCACCTGTGTGCTGAGTCCCAATTTGTTTACGGCGTATGCGCCTGCGGGGACAATCTGAGCCCTGTCACGTTTGGCAATTGCTTGGGCAATTTCATCAAAACTAGGATAGATGACTCCCATGCCCAAGTCCAAGTCAATTTTTGGATAGCAATAGATACCCCTTGCCACCCGAATGATGCGGCCCTCATCTGTCAGTCTTTCCAGTGCTTTTTGTACTGCAACTGTTGTTCCATATTGAGAAAAACGTGAAGGGGTGAATACCGTTCCTCTTCCGCATTTTCTTNC
>WARP01001129.1_pt1 | contig 16344 bp, 12 predicted proteins | sample 4769151 | NCBI WGS metagenome assembly WARP01 (sample SAMN08893023, study PRJNA449175) | gut metagenome | isolation source: rumen sample fed with dry roughage | host: cow | place: India: Nagpur | collected 2016 | reverse complement strand
CGTAAACCTTTCGACGGAGAACGTAAACCTTTTGTTAGTGAATACGCACCTATAAAAGATAGTCAACCATTTATGAGGAGCAAACGCTCCAAAAACCAGACACCGGAATCAAATGACGGAACTGTAAGGCTTAATAAATTCATTTCCAACTCAGGAATATGCTCCCGCAGGGAAGCCGATGAATATATTGCAGCAGGTCTTGTAACAGTTAACGGTGAGATAATCACACAACTTGGAGTAAAAGTAACCTACAGCGACGATATCCGGTTTAACGGAGAACGACTCAAAGGAGAAGAAAAAGTATATATTCTGATGAACAAACCCAAGGATTTTGTCACTACAATGTCTGATCCAAATGCCGAAAAAACAGTAATGGAGCTTATTGACGGCAAATGCAGCCAAAGGGTTTACCCGGTTGGCAGGCTTGACAAAATGACCACCGGAGTTCTTTTGTTGACTAACGATGGCGAAATGGCCGAAAAACTGACCCACCCATCCAACAATCAAAAAAAGATATACCATGTATTCCTGGATAAAAACCTTTCAGGATCTGACTTTGAAGAAATTTTGAAAGGGATAACCCTTGATGATGGTCTGGTTCATGCAGATGCTCTCTCCTATGTTGATGGAGAAAAGGATCAAGTGGGACTAGAAATCCACTCCGGCAGGAACAGGGTTGTAAGGCGTATTTTCGAACACTTGGGTTACAAGGTAAAAAAACTTGACAGGGTTTTCTTCGCAGGCCTGACAAAAAAGAACCTGCGCAGGGGACAATGGAGATTTTTGACCGATCAAGAGGTAGCAATGCTCAGGATGGGAGCCTATGAATAATCCTCATAAAGACAACAAACACTATTCTGGATTTGTCAACATCATTGGGAACCCAAATGTTGGCAAATCCACTCTTATGAACGCATTGGTAGGAGAAAGATTATCTATTGTAACAGCCAAAGCCCAGACAACCCGACATCGCATCATGGGAATTGTTAATGGCGAAAAATACCAGATTGTATATTCTGACACCCCTGGCATATTAAAGCCGGGGTACAAGTTACAAGAGAGCATGATGGGATTTGTACGAGGTGCCATGACTGATGCCGACATAATACTCTATGTTACCGATACTTTTGAAAAAGGAACAAAAAACCGTGAGTATATTGACAAGCTCAACCAAATGGAGGTCCCGGTTTTGTTGGCAATCAACAAAATCGACCTGACAGACCAGGTTAAGTTGGAAGAGCTTTACAGTCAATGGAAAGAATTGCTTCCGAGGGCCGAAATATTTCCAATTTCGGCAACCGAAAAGTTTAATCTCGACTCGCTTTTCAACCGCATAGTAGAATTATTGCCCGAAAGTCCTGCTTGGTACGGCAAAGATATTTTTACAGACAAAAACCTCCGTTTTTTTGCAAGTGAAATTATACGCGAAAAAATTCTTTTAAACTACAGCAAGGAAATTCCATATTGTACAGAGGTTGTCATCGATTCGTTCAAAGAGGAGGAAAATATTTATAACATAGATGCAATAATCTACGTTACAAGGGATTCCCAAAAAGGCATCCTGATAGGAAAGGCCGGTGCATCCCTGAAAAAGGTCGGGACCCAGGCGAGGATAGATATGGAAACCTTTTTTGAAAAGAAGGTATTTTTACAGATATTTGTCAAGGTAAATCCGGACTGGAGGGAGGACAACAAAAAACTCAAGCAGTTCGGTTATATTCAGGATTAGACTAGAACTATTTGAACTACAATGAGTAACCACGACATCGACTACGACCTGGAGGCCGAAGAGCCTTTGGATAATCCGGAGGCTACAGAAAGCAGCAAATATGACAAACTTATAAACGAAGGAGACAAAAGGTACAAGCTTACCGGCATGTACAAGGAGTGGTATCTCGATTATGCTTCCTATGTCATTCTTGAAAGGGCCGTACCGCACATAGACGATGGACTCAAACCAGTCCAGAGAAGGATCCTGCACTCAATGAAACGGATGGATGATGGCAGGTACAACAAAGTGGCAAACATCATAGGTCATACAATGCAGTTTCACCCGCACGGAGATGCCTCCATTGGAGATGCTTTAGTGCAATTAGGACAAAAAGACCTGCTTGTAGATTGCCAGGGAAACTGGGGCAACATCCTTACCGGGGACAGTGCTGCAGCCCCAAGGTATATAGAAGCCAGGCTTACTAAATTTGCAAATGAAGTCCTCTTCAATCCAAAGACAACCTCTTGGATGAAGTCATACGATGGTCGTAACCAAGAGCCGGTATCCCTCCCGGCCAAGTTTCCCCTTCTACTCACTATGGGGGTCGAAGGTATCGCCGTCGGCTTGGCATCTAAAATTTTACCCCATAATTTCAATGAATTGATTGACGCCTCAATAGCATGTCTAAAAGGGGAAGAGTTTGCAATTTACCCCGATTTTCCAACGGGAGGTCTTGCCGATTGTACTCGCTATAACCAAGGATTGAGAGGCTCTTCAATCAAAGTAAGGGCCAAAATTGTAAAAATAGACAAGAAGACACTTGCCATAACAGAGGTTCCGTTTGGTCTGACAACCTCCAAACTGATAGAATCAATCCTCAAAGCCAACGATAAAGGGAAAATAAAAATTCGGAAAATTGACGATAATACATCACAAGGAGCCGAAATTGTCATTCATCTGCATAACGATATCTCCCCCGACAAAACTATAGATGCCCTATATGCTTTCACAGACTGTGAAATTTCTATTTCTCCCAATTGTTGCGTCATAATGGATAACCAACCCCATTTCATAGGGGTTGATGTGATTCTCAGGTACAACACCGAACGCACCCGCACACTGCTTGGGAACGAGCTGGAAATACGCCTTGCAGAGTTAAACGATGCATGGCACTATACATCCCTGGAAAAGATTTTCTTTGAGCAAAGAATTTACAGGCTTTTGGAAAAAGATGCCCGTACATGGAATGACCAGCTCAAAGAGGTCGAGGCTGAATTGAAGAAATACGAAACCCTGCTCAAAAGGGAGGTTACCTCCGAAGACGTCCTTAAACTGGTAGAAAAACCGGTACGGAAAATTTCTGTCTTTGATGTGAAGCAACTCGAAGAGGCAATTGCCCGCACCGAAAAAGAGATGGAAGAGGTGACATATAATCTTAACCATTTGACACAGTTCTCTATCCGATACTTCCAGTCTCTCAAGAAAAAATATGGCCAAAATTTTATCCGTAAAACAGAACTCTGCAGTTTTGAAACCATCGAAGCTGTAAAAGTAGCCGCCTCAAATGCAAAGCTATTTGTGAACCGCGAAGAGGGCTTTATAGGAATGGATCTTAAACGCGATGAGAAAGCCGAATTTGTATGTGACTGTTCCGACATAGACGATATTATCGTTTTCCTTAAGAGTGGCAAGCTCATTGTTACTAAAATTTCCGAAAAACAATTTGTTGGGCGGGATATCATTCACGCAGCCGTCTTTGTACGTAACGACGAACGTACTATATACAATGTGGTTTACCGCAACGGCAAAGGTGGGGATTTTTACGTGAAGAGATTTGCTGTGACCGGAGTAACCAGGGATAAGGAGTATGATGTTACCCAAGGAAAGGAGGGGAGTCAAATCCTTTGGTTTACAGCAAATCCTAATGGTGAAGGCGAGGTATTGAAGGTGTTCCTCAAACCTAGGCCAAAACTAAAGAAACTCATATTTGAGTTTGACTTTGCCAACCTGGCAATAAAAGGAAGGGGATCCATGGGAAACATCCTCAGCAAAAATCCCGTTCACAAAATACAACTCAAATCCAAAGGAATTTCACAGTTTGGAGGTGTGCCAATTTGGTTCGACCAGGATATAAACAGGCTAAACACCGACTCAAGGGGTCAATTCCTTGGTGAATTTTCTAATGGAGACAGGATACTGGCTGTGTGCAAAAACGGACAGTTTTACACAACAGACTTCGACCTCAGCAACAGGTACCAGGGAGAAATCCTGTTTGTAGAGAAGCTGGACCCTTCAAAGGTTTATACTGCACTCTACTATGATGGAGAAACATCCAGTTATTATCTTAAACGTTTCACCTTTGAACTGAGCGACAATGTTGTGCAATTATTCACAAACGAATCAGCCGGCTCCACCTTGCATATGATTTCCTGCGATAAATTCCCACAGGTAGAGATTACCTTTGGAGGCAAACACTCCAAAAAAATGCCCGAACTAATTGATGCCGAGCTATTCATCGGAGTAAAAAGTTTTCGTGCAAAAGGCAAGCGTCTCACAACATCCGAGGTCAGTATGGTAAGATTCACCGAACCTCTCATGAAGGAGGTTTCCGAACCCGATGAAATTGAGAATTTGCAAGAGGCGGTTGAAAATCCCTTACCATCCGAAGAGCGATCCGGCGAAATAACTGACTCTCCCACCCTATTCTAATTATTTCAAGCAGATGGTAATATCATTGACAGGTTTTATGGGGGTAGGTAAAAGCACGATTGCTGCTTCGCTCTCAAAGCACCTGTACTGCAAGCTTATTGACCTTGACAAATACATAGAAGAGAGCCACGGAGGTATTCCAATTGTGGAATTATTCGGCTTATCAGGGCAGGAGGTTTTCCGCAATGCCGAAGAGAAGGCACTGGAAGATATTTTGTCAAATAACAGAGAGAAGGTACTGATACTCTCCCTCGGGGGAGGTGCATTGTTGTCACATAAGAACCGGGAGTTAATCAAAACGATGACCTACTGCATCTATCTTAAAGCATCCCTTGAAACCCTTACAAGCAGGTTGGAAAAGAGTCATAAACAAAGGCCTCTGGTAAAGGATTCCGAAGGTTTGTTCCAATCGGGGAAAATTGCAGAACTTTTTCTTGAAAGGGAACCTGGATATCTGGAGTGTGCATCACATGTTATAGATGTAGACAATCTCTCAATGAAAGATATTCTCATTAAAATAATGGATGTTTTGTAATGATGATCTAGAAAGGCTCTTCGACAAGCTTGATATCCCTTACCCTTAACTGAATATTGGCAATCCCCCGGTAATAGTTCTCTGCAATAGAATAGCAGATGTCCACTGGATTTCCGGACTTTAGGTGATCAAAATGTTCGGAGCGGTTGAATGCTATTGCCGAAATATGCCTATGGAAATCATCTTCTTGTATTAACTCCAGCTTAAGGTGACCCGAATCGGAACCAACTTTCCTGCCATTTCCATTATCGTAGACCTTTTCCGAGATAAATACCGGAGAAAGATTCCCTGGCCCAAACGGCTGGAACTGTTTGAGCACATTAAAAAAACGTGGAGTTATCTGTTTAAAGTCCAAATAGGTATCTATATTGATTACCGGAGTTAGTATCTCGGTAGTGATTTTGGACGCAACGTAATCTTCGAATCTTTTCTTGAATCTGTCAAAGTTTTCCTCTTTAAGGGTTAGCCCGGCAGCATACATATGTCCTCCAAAGTTTTCAAGCATGTCAGAGCAATTCTCGATAGCCTCGTAAAGGTCAAAACCTGGAATACTCCTTGCCGATCCGGTTATGAACCCGTTGGATTTACACAGGACAATTGTTGGTCTGTAGTAGCTTTCCACCAGTCTTGATGCCACAATCCCAAGCACCCCTTTGTGCCAGTCGGGGTTATAAACCACAGTTGATTTCATTCCGGCAAAGTCCTTTACCTTGGAGGCCATCTCTACAGCCTCAAAGGTTATCTTCCTGTCTTCGTTTTTCCTGTCGTTGTTATGGGTATTGATTGTATCCCCTATTATCCGGGCATCGTTATCGTTTCTGGAGGTCAAAAGGTCCACGGCAGTCTTCCCCGATTCCATCCTTCCTGCAGCATTGATCCTTGGACCAATCTTGAAAACAATATCGTCGATAGTAATCATGTGCTTTTCCAGCCCCGACAACTTAATAATCGAGAGAAGTCCTTTCCTTGGAGACTGGTTTAGTTGCTTTAGTCCGTAATAGGCCAAAACCCTGTTTTCTCCGGTTATGGAGACGAGGTCCGAAGCAATGCTCACGACCAGCAGGTCCAGCAGAGATAAAAGATTATCGAACGGGATTCCCTTTATCATTGCAAATGCCTGCATAAACTTGAATCCTACGCCACAACCCGACAAATCATCAAAAGGGTAGCTACAGTCGGTCCGTTTTGGATCGAGGACAGCACAAGCTTCGGGCAACCTGTCATCAGGAAGGTGATGGTCACAAATAATGAAGTCAATTCCCCGTTCGGCACCGTATTGCACCTTCTCTACAGCTTTTATTCCGCAGTCCAGCGCTATTATCAGGGTAAAGCCATTTTCGTGTGCGTAATCTATTCCTTTGTAAGAGATCCCATACCCCTCAGTGTAGCGGTTTGGAATATAATAATCCAGGTTATCCTCGCCATATTTCCTCAAAAAAGAATATACGAGCGAGACAGCCGTTGTACCGTCCACATCGTAGTCCCCGTAAATCAGGATTTTCTCCTTTGTGTTCAAAGCCCTGGACAACCTGTCAACTGCCAGGTTCATATCTTTCATCAGGAAAGGATCGTGCAACTGGTCCAGCTGAGGCCTTAAAAAAGCCCTTGCTTCTTGGGCCGATTTGATGTTACGCTGTACCAAAAGGTTTGCTAGAGTTTGATCTATACCCAACTCAGCAGACAACTGCCTAACCAGTGCGGGATTTCCCGGCTCTTTTACTATCCATTTCTTTTCTACAGCCATATCCTCGCAAAGTTACAGATTAATTTCGATTGTCATTAAAAAAAATTATTTTTGTGCTTTACAAAAAAAACAGATATCATCAAATGGAATTTACAGAGTTAAACGAGCAGGAACAGATTCGAAGGGAATCCCTGAGTGCCATGAGGGAGTTGGGAGTTGATCCATATCCTGCCGAATCTTTTGAAATCAACACAAACACTCAAGAGATAAAGGATAATTTTTCACCCGAAAAGGAAAATTTCAAGGATATTTCAATTGCAGGCAGAATCATGACCCGCAGGGTAATGGGAGCCGCCTCTTTTATTGAATTACAGGATATGTCGGGGAGGATTCAGGTATACGTCAAACGAGATTCCATTTGCCCGGGAGAAGACAAAACACTGTATAACACCATCTTCAAAAAACTTTTGGATATTGGGGACATCATTGGCATAAAAGGATATGCCTTCATAACCAACGCCGGAGAACTCTCCATACACGCCAGCGAGCTAAAGGTTCTTAGCAAATCACTTAAAGTACTGCCGATAGTCAAGGAGAAGGAAGGTCAAAAATACGATGCCTTTACTGATCCCGAACAAAGATACAGGATGCGCTATGTAGACCTGATTGTCAATCCTCAAGTAAGGGACACTTTTATTAAGAGAACCCGCATAATCAACACCATGCGCAATTACTTCAACGGATTTGGCTATATTGAAGTAGAGACACCCATACTCCAGCCCATACCCGGAGGAGCTACCGCCCGTCCTTTCATCACCCATCACAACGCACTGGATATTCCTTTATACCTGAGGATTGCCAACGAACTATACCTTAAGAGGCTTATCGTTGGCGGGTTTGACGGTGTCTACGAATTTGCAAAGGACTTCCGCAACGAAGGAATGGACAGGACCCACAACCCGGAGTTTACTGTATTGGAAATTTACGTTGCATACAAAGATTATTTTTGGATGATGGAGTTTGTTGAGCAGATGATTGAAAAAGTTGCCCTAAACCTTCATGACAAAACCTTGCTCACAATCGGTGAAAAGGAAATTGACTTCAGAGCCCCTTACCGCAGGCTTCCCATGCTGGATGCCATCAAAGAGTATGCAGGAGTGGATGTGTCCGGTATGGACGAAGCGCAACTGAGGGAAGTTTGTAAAAAATTGAATGTCGCTGCAGACAAAACCATGGGTATAGGCAAACTAATTGATGCAATCTTTGGAGAGTATTGCGAACACCACCTTATACAACCAACATTCATAACTGACTACCCTGTGGAAACCTCCCCCCTGACCAAACGTCACCGCTCCAATCCGGCTCTGACCGAAAGGTTTGAATTGTTTGTCAACGGCAAGGAGATAGCGAACGCATACAGTGAGCTCAACGACCCCATAGACCAGCTGGAAAGGTTCAAGGAGCAGGTAATGCTAAAAGACAAAGGAGATGACGAAGCCATGTTCATTGATATGGATTTTGTAAGGGCCCTTGAATATGGCATGCCTCCTACCTCCGGCATGGGTATTGGTATTGACCGGCTCACAATGATGATGACCAACTCCCCATCCATCCAGGATGTGCTGTTCTTCCCCCAAATGAGGCCCGAAAAGCCTGTTGGAAAAGAGACAGAGGGGGTTGCAGAGGAATAACAACCAACTTTGTGATGCTGATACAACAAATCTCTTCTGCCCAAAATCCAAAGATCAAGGAGTTGCTGCAGCTAAGGGAAAAATCCCGGATCCGCAGGGAAACCTCTCTGTTTGTAACTGAAGGAATGAGAGAGTTCCGCCAAGCTCTCGATTCTGGATACGATGTTATGTCTCTTTTCATATGCAGGGAAATTGCACCAAGCTTCCGGGCACCCTGCAACAAAGGGACCCTGTATGAGGTAACACCTGCACTTTACTCAAAGATTGCATACAGGGAAGGGACAGAAGGTGTAATCGCAATCCTAAAGGCAAGGGAACACAGGCTGGAAAACATCACCCTTGGAAGCAACCCTCTTATAATAGTGCTTGAGAGTGTGGAAAAACCGGGGAATCTGGGAGCTGTGCTCCGTACAGCAGATGCTGTAGGTGCAGATGCGGTCATTGTATGCGATCCGCTTACCGACATCTATAACCCCAACATAATCCGTTCCAGTCTTGGAGGAGTATTTACCAACCAAATTGCCGCAAGCACCTCGGAAGAGGCATTCACATGGCTAATTGACAATAACATCTCCATCCTTACTGCACAATTGCAAGACTCCGTGCTCTATTATCAAGCAAAAATGGCTAATCCCACTGCAATAGTTTTGGGTGCAGAATCGGAAGGATTATCCGGCTTTTGGAGAGAGAAGGCGCACCATAAAATCATGATACCGATGGTTGGCAAGCTGGACTCGCTCAATGTTTCGGTTTCGGCTGCCGTATTATGCTACGAAGCATTACGACAAAGGAAAAAGCCATGAATAAATTTGCTCTCATAGGTAATGACATTGCACACTCTCTCAGCCCGGCACTTTTTGAAGCTGCAGGAGGCCACACCGACGGTTCCACTTATGGACTCATAGATACACTCAATCTGGGTAAGGCAATGGAGATATTTTACACCGAAGGTTACAAAGGAGCCAACATCACAGCCCCTTTCAAAGAAGAGATTCTCTCATATTGCACACACTGTGATCCAGCAGTACAATCTACCGGGGCAGCCAACCTGATAGTAAGGACAGAAAGTGGGATAAAAGCATATAACACCGACTGCTTCGGTGTTGCCGGCCCAATTGAGCAAAGAGGTGTGCTCCCTTGCAATGTATTGGTTGCCGGCGCCGGAGGTGCAGCAAAAGCAGCTGTCTATATTTTGAAAAAAAAAGGGTTCAATATCACAATAGTAAACAGAGATAAATCAAAAGGAAGGGAATTATCCCAAAGAACCGGAACAGATTTCATGGAAGAGGGAGAGCTTCGCAATGCATTCCATAGGTTCGGTTTGCTTGTCTACACTATTCCTGTTTTATCCCCGGTGTTTTCCGGGATTCCTTTGGATAGCGTTATAATTCTGGAAGCCAACTACAAAAAACCTGTCTTGAACTCAGTAATCTCCAAAGAATACATTTCGGGAATTGAATGGCTTGTACACCAAGCCATACCCGGATTCCGGATTTTCACGAACAGGGAACCAGATGTCAAAGCTATGTTTAGGTTGGCTCATGATAGCTAATTTTTTTTATCTTTGTCTTTGCTAAATTCAAAAATATGTCACTCAATAAGGTAATGTTGATAGGGAACGTGGGAAGGGAGCCAGAGGTAAGGGACCTTTCGGATAACACCAGGGTTGCCCGTTTTTCATTAGCAACAACCGAAAAATTCCGTTCAAAGAAAACCGGGGAACTGGTCGAACAAACTGAGTGGCATAACATCGTTTGCTGGCAGTCACTGGCCAACCTTGCAGCAGATTACATTAAAAAAGGGAGCAAGCTGTACATAGAGGGCAGGATAAAATCCGACACATGGATGGACAAAACCACCCAGGAAAAAAGAGAATCCATTGAAATCCTTGCTACCTCAATAATCTTACTGGACAAAGCTGGTAACCGGCAACCCAGGGAGACCCCGACACCCGAAGCAATAATCAATGAAACCATTGCAGATAAATCAGATATTGATGATCTGCCTTTTTAATATTAAAATCAAATAATGAAAGTCGATGTAGTATTGGGTCTCCAGTGGGGAGATGAAGGGAAGGGAAAAATTGTGGATGTTCTGGCACAGCAATATCCCGTAATAGCCAGGTTTCAGGGAGGCCCTAATGCAGGCCACTCCCTCCATTTCGAAGATAAAAAATTTGTACTACACACCATACCGTCGGGTGTTTTCAGGAAAAATTCCATCAATGTAATTGGCAACGGTGTTGTAATAGATCCTATCACTTTCATGGAAGAGTGCGTCAAGCTGGAAAAGGCAGAGGTTCCCGTACGTGAAAGGATCCTGATTTCCAAAAAAGCACACCTTATTCTTCCTACACACAGGGTTATCGATGCCGCATCCGAAAACGCCAAGGGTGCATCCAAAATTGGGTCAACCCTAAAAGGGATTGGTCCGGCTTACATGGACAAAACGGGACGTAACGGACTCAGGACAGGAGATATCCTTACCAAGGATTTCAAAGAGAGGTACGAATCATTGAAAAGCAAACACGTTTCATTCCTTAAACAGTTCGATTACCAGTACGATCCTGCACAAAATGAAACCGAATGGTTTGCAGCTGCAGAGTATATGAAAGGGTTCCGGTTCATCGACGGAGAGTATCTCCTCAACAAATACCTCCAGGAAAACAAACGCATCCTTGCCGAGGGAGCACAAGGATCGTTGCTGGATGTGGATTTTGGATCGTACCCTTTTGTAACATCGTCAAATACAGTAACAGCAGGTGCATGTATCGGGCTTGGAATCGCTCCCGGCCACATAGGAAAGGTATCCGGGATTTTCAAAGCCTATTGTACACGTGTAGGCAGCGGCCCTTTCCCTACCGAACTTCACGATAGTACCGGAGAGCTGCTCCGCAAAATGGGTGCAGAGTTTGGAGCTACCACCGGGAGACCCCGCCGTACAGGATGGCTTGACTTGGTTGCACTAAAATATGCTGTCATGATCAACGGAGTGGACAATCTGATTATGATGAAGGCCGATGTACTTGACACTTTTGAGACAATAAAAATAGCGGTTCAGTACAATATTGACGGGGAGATAACCGACAAGGTACCATTTGATACTTATGCAACCATAGAACCAGTATACAAAGAGTTCAGAGGGTGGAAAAAGGATCTCACCAAGGTTACCAAAGAGGAGGACCTCCCGTTTGAATTCATGAGTTACGTAAGGTTTATCGAAAAAGAGGTTGGTGTTCCGGTCTCTATTATTTCACTGGGTCCCGACAGAGAACAAACAATAATAAGATAACAACCCTAAAACTAAAGTAAATGAAAAATCAGTCAGTACAACTACGTGACTCCGCACCCATGAGATGGCTTATGCTTCTTTTGGTTGCGCTAACAATGTTTGCAGCATACGTTGCATCGGACATCTTTTCTCCCCTGCAAACAATGCTGGAACGGCACAACCAGTGGAACCCCTCCGAATATGGATGGTTTGCAGGCTCATACTCTATTTTCAACGTGTTCCTCGGAATGCTCATTTTCGGTGGTATAATCCTTGACCGAAAAGGCATTAGATTCAGTGGTATACTATCAAGCATCCTGATGGTTATCGGTATCGGCATCAAATACTGGGCCGTTACAGACCAATCACTGCTTGGAAACTCCATGATGTTCCTTGGGGATGAGTACAAGATGCAGGTTGTCTGGGCTGTTGTTGGATTTGGTATCTTTGGTGTTGGTGCCGAGGTTGCCGGGATCACAGTCAGCAAATCAATAGTAAAATGGTTCAAAGGCAAAGAGCTTGCATTGGCAATGGGTATGCAGCTTTCCCTGGCCCGTCTGGGTTCTGCTGCTGCTTTGGCTTTTTCACCTATGATCGCTTCCCGCTACGGTAACGTCAGCACTCCTGTTCTTTTTGGTTTTGTACTTTTGATTCTGGGACTTCTATCCTTCATAATATACTCTGTTTACGACAAGAAGCTTGACGTCCAGATCAAAGCCGAGGAAACCGAACCCGAAGAGTCTTTCAATATGAAGGACCTCAAAGCTGTCCTAAACAACAAGGGTTTTTGGCTAATAGCCATACTTTGCGTGGTGTTTTACTCAGCTGTTTTTCCGTTCCTAAAATATGCAGCAGGTCTGATGGAGTTCAAATTTGGCGTAGACCCTAAGCTTTCGGGGCTGATTCCAAGTATGCTCCCGTTTGGAGCCATTGTGCTTACCCCTCTTTTTGGAAGGATATACGACAAGATCGGACATGGTGCCGACCTTATGATTGGTGGTTCCTTCTTGCTGGTGAGCGTTCACATTCTTTTTGCAATGCCCTTTATTGACCAGTGGTGGATGGCTATAATCCTTATGATATTACTTGGTATTGCTTTTTCAATGGTACCATCTGCAATGTGGCCCTCTCTCGCCAAGATCATGCCCGAAAGACAACTAGGAACAACCTACGCACTTACCTTTTACATCCAAAATATTGGTCTGATGCTGGTTCCCATAATGGTAGGCAATGTGCTCAACAAATACAGTATTGTAGGGACAATAGTAAAGGATGGAGTAACTGTAAACCAATACGACTACACCTTGACAATGTCCATATTTGCAGCCATCTGTTCCCTCGCAATTGTGGTTTCCCTTCTTCTCAAATTCATGGATAAGAAAATGGGATACGGATTGCAATATGCAAACATGGAAAAGAAGAAATAACAGCAACGAACAACTTTTAGCAAGATTGATTGTTCCTATAAGAAATTGGATAATGAAATGAGGTACCTGGGCAATATAGAATCCCCTGATGATCTTAAAAAGTTATCACCCGACGAATTACCGGAGCTCTGCAAAGAGCTCCGTGAATTTATCATAGATGCCTGTTCCGGCAACCCTGGTCATATAGGAGCAAGTCTCGGTGCTGTTGAACTTACCGTAGCCTTGCATTACCTTTACAACACTCCTACAGACAAAATAGTCTGGGATGTGGGACACCAGGCATATGCCCACAAAATCCTTACAGGCAGGCGGGATTTGTTCAAATACAACAGAAAATACAAAGGGATCAGTGGTTTCCCAAAAATGGCAGAATCTCCGTACGATGCGTTTGGCGTCGGCCACTCCTCGACATCAATATCAGCGGCACTGGGAATTGCAGTTGCTGCACAAAAAGAGGGATCCCAAGAACAAGTGGTTGCAGTAATAGGAGATGGCGCCCTCACCGGAGGCTTGGCCTACGAAGGACTCAACAACGCTGGTTCTCTCAAAACCAACTTGCTTGTTATTCTTAATGATAACCATATTTCAATAGACCCCAATGTAGGGGCACTGCACAACTATCTTTTGAAGGTCACAACTTCACATTTATACAACGAAACCAAAGAGAAGGTTTGGCACATCCTCTCATCGAAGAAGCTCCGCATGCTCTTCCAAAAATTCATGACAAGTACAAAATTAGCCTTCTTTGGCAAGAGTTCAATATTCGAATCATTGGGGTTCAGATACTTTGGGGCTATAGATGGCAATAACCTGCCTCTTTTGTTAAAAAGGATAGAAGATATCAAGAATATACCCGGTCCCAAATTGCTCCATATTGTGACAAAAAAGGGGAAAGGGTTCAAACCAGCCGAAGATGACCAGATTTCATGGCATGCTCCTGGCACGTTTGACAAAGTTACGGGAGAAAGGAAACCTGCCATAAATTTCCGGAAAAGCCGCTACCAGGACGTATTTGGAGAAACACTGCTAAGACTTGCAAAATCCAACGACAAAATTTTTGGTATCACCCCGGCAATGCCATCTGGTTGTTCTATGAATATTCTTATGAAAGAGATGCCGGACAGGGCTTTCGATGTTGGTATTGCCGAACAGCATGCAGTTACCTTTTCGGCAGGCATGGCAGCCCGTGGTCTGTTACCATATTGCAATGTCTACTCAAGTTTCATACAAAGAGCGTATGACAACGTGATCCACGATGTAGCAACCCAAAACCTAAAGGTAATCTTTTGTCTGGACAGAGGTGGATTGGTTGGCGAAGATGGGGCAACCCACCATGGGGTATTTGACTTGGCGGCGTTCCGGCCAATCCCCAACCTCACCATCTTCTCCCCTCTCAACGAAGTCGAACTTAAGGATATGCTTTACTCTGTCCAATCCCCCGAATACGGAGCTACAATAATCCGTTACCCAAGAGGTTACGGCGAGGGCCTTGAATGGAGGGACGATTTCAATCATATTGAAATTGGGAAAGCCCAATTGATCAGTGAAGGGAAAGGGATAGCAGTACTAACCATCGGGCCTGTCGGAAATGCTGCCTCCTCTGCCATTTCAAAAGCAAGAAATAAAGGGATTGAGGTGCTCCACTACAACATGCGGTTTATCAAACCAATTGACACAACTGCACTTGACCATGCCTTTAATGGTTGTAAAACCATCATAACCATTGAAGATGGGGTTGTATCAGGAGGCCTGCATTCTGTAGTATCAGAATACGCGGTGACCAAACATCCGGGCAAAACAGTTAAAATAATCGGGCTGGGAGTCCCCGACAGCTTCATAGAACAGGGAAGTGTTGCAGAACTTGTAAAAGAGTGCGGCTACGACACCGATGGAATTTACAAAACAATAATCGATGTCGCACGCAAGGCATAACAAACATCGTTACCGCTTTGACAAAGCATCCCACAACAAGGAGTGCTGCAGTAAAGAAAAAAGGAGAAACCGATACTCCAAGGAATTCAGCGAAGAACAGACAAAAAATGCCGACTATTACCTTACCCATCCGGTTTGGGGTCTCTTTTCATTTATCTTCATAATTTGGCTTATCTTCTACTGCACCTTCAGTCTTGGAGCCTATCCGCAGGCAGGGATAGAGTGGTTGATGGATGCTGGTGCCTTATACATCAAAAACAGCATGACCGAAGGCTGGTTTGCCGACTTTTTGAGTCAGGGTGTCATCATGGGTGTGGGCAGCGTATTGGCATTCTTGCCCAACATACTTATCCTCTTCTTTTTTCTCTCCCTTTTACAAGAGACTGAGTACATTTCGAGGGCTGCCACAATAATGGACAGATACATGCACAAAATTGGACTTCACGGCAGCTCATTCATACCTCTTTTAATGGGCTTTGGATGTAACGTTCCGGCAATCATGGCAACCCGCACCATCAAACGAAAGTCGGATCGGATCCTTACAATGCTCATGATACCGTATATCCCGTGCAGTGCAAGGATCCCAACATTTCTGCTCTTTTCCGGAATATTCTTTCCCGAAAACCAGGTACTTGTTCTGAGCCTGCTCTATTTTGGAGGAATTGCCACAGGTGTATTCATGGCCCTGCTTTTCAAACGGCTTTTTTTCAATTTTGGAATAATGGACTTTGCAATCCCGCTCCCCAGGTACAGACGACCCTCATTTGTCTATTCCATGTACAACATGTGGGATGCAGCCTGGCAATACCTCCAAAAGATCGGAACTGTTGTTCTCCTTGCAGTCATCATAGTATGGGCGCTTGACTACTTCCCGCTCCACAATAAAAACGGAACAGGAAAAGAGAGGGTATCGTATCTGGAAAACTTTGGACGTATTGTACAACCTGCTTTGGAACCCCTTGGATTTGACTGGAAAATGAGTGTGAGCCTGGTTACGGGCATTACTGCCAAAGAATTTATAATCAGCACACTGGGAGTAGTTTACAAAGCCGAAGAGGCAATTCCCGAAAACGGGGAAATCCACACCTCTCTTATGTCACGGATCAAAGAAGAGCATGTTTTCAACAAGGCAAACGCACTTTCATTCATGATATTTGCACTATTATACATGCCTTGCGTAGCCACAGCCTACACTATAAGGAAAGAGACCGGCACTTGGAGATGGGCTCTCCTCTCCATATTCAGCACAATTGCAGTGGCTTGGACCGCAGGTTTTTTAACATACAGGATTGCTCTGTTGGTTTTATTATAAATTATTGCAACCTACAACTAACAATTTTGTAAAAATTTTTGGAGTTTAATCAAAAACATATATCTTTGCAGTC
>WARP01001441.1_pt1 | contig 16374 bp, 13 predicted proteins | sample 4769151 | NCBI WGS metagenome assembly WARP01 (sample SAMN08893023, study PRJNA449175) | gut metagenome | isolation source: rumen sample fed with dry roughage | host: cow | place: India: Nagpur | collected 2016 | reverse complement strand
TTTCCTCTTTTGGTTTTTGTAATGAGGTTAGAAATTTATTGATATGTGAGAATTTTAATTCCTTTGGTAATAAATTTGGATAAGATTCCTGACAATAATCAATCAATCTCTTACAATCCCTCAAATAAGCCTCTTGGGTGTTTTTTGAATAGGATTTCTCTAAAAGAAGATATGATTCAAAGCCTTTAAGGTAAGTATCCCACATTAATATTTATCTTATATCTATTAGTTTCTTGATAGTTTTTTCCCTCTTTTAATTGGACTTGGCAATAATCTTGCTAATTTCTTTGCCTCAGTGTAGTTTAATCTCTTGGCTGATTTACCATAATAATGTTTAGAGGCAGCCTCAATGCCATATATTCCATCTCCAAACTCAATTACATTAAGATATACCTCCATTATCCTATCCTTAGACCAGAAGAATTCTATTAATACAGTATAATAGGTTTCCAATCCCTTCCTTACCCAATCTCTCCCAGGCCAAAGAAACACATTCTTAGCAGTTTGTTGGCTAATTGTACTTGCTCCTCTTTTTCTCTTGCTCACCTTATTATGGTCAATTGCTCTTTCAATAGCTTTCCAATCAAACCCATTATGTCTATAAAATAAATTATCCTCAGTCGAAACAACTGCCCTAACCATATTAGGAGAAATCTCATCCAAATCTACCCAATCCTTTTTAAATCTAAAATCTCTTTTATCAGAAAAGCTTTGTTCAATACTTCGTCTTACCATCAATATTGTAAGTGGAGGATTTATAAAGCGATATGCAATGGTTATTAGTATTGAAAAAATAAAGAAGCCAAGAATGGAATAGGAAATAAATTTAAAAATCTTTCTTCCAATTCTCTTTTTCCCCTTTGTTTTTATAGTATTTGTTTTTCTGCTGCCCTTCCTTTTTGCCATAGAATTTATAAGTGATATAATCTGCAAAATTAATAATTAAACCCAAAAAAATGGTCATTTGTAAAATATGTTTTATCTTTGCACGTTCTGTAAGCATTATTTTCATTATTCAATCTTATGAGATTTAAAGTTTTAATATTATTATTTTTGGGATTTGGCTTGGTATTTTCATCATGTTCAAGCAAGCATAAAAAACTATTAAGCAGTAACGACCATGATGCTAAGTACAAGGCTGCTGTGGAAGCATATGACAAAAAGGATTACTACCATGCTTCTCAACTTTTTGAGAACTTATTAATGTATTACAGAGGTAGAGATAAGGCAGAGTCGGTTAATCTTTACTATGCTAAATCGCTTTTAGGTTCAGGCGACCATTATTCTGCTGGATATCAATTCCAAAACTTTGTGAAGTGGTTTCCTTACTCAAAGGATGCTGAAGAGGCTTTGTTCCAAGCTGCTTATTGCAAGTATTTAGAAAGTCCTGAATACTCCTTAGACCAAACTCTTACTTACGAATCATTAAAGGATTTCCAGGTCTATATTGAGAAATACCCTAATTCGCCAAGAGTAACGGAAGCTAATAAGCTAATGGACGAATTAAGAGAGAAGATAATTAGAAAAGAATACGAGATAGCTTATAATTATTATAAAACCAGTAATTTCCAATCGGCTCAAAACTCACTTAGAAATTTTATTCACCATTATCCTGATGCAAAATATCGCCAAGATGCAATGTATTACTTAGTAATGTCGGGAATAAAATTTGCTCAAAACAGTATTGAGGATAAGAAGCAACAAAGGTTTAATGAGGTAAAGGCAGATTATGATAAATTCATAGCTCTTTACCCTAATTCATCCAAAGCAGGAGAATTGACTAAGATTATAAATACAGAATTTAACAAATAAAATAAAAATAAATCATTTATAGAATCATGGATTATAAAAAGGTAAAAGCAGACACAACAACTCAAACACGTAATTTAAATGATTTCGTTAAACTTACTGATAATGTTTACGAATCTGTAGTAGTTTTGTCTAAACGTGCAGACCAAATATCATTGGATTTAAAACATGAATTATATCGCAAGATAGAAGAGTTTTCTGGTTCGAATGATAATTTAGAAGAGGTATTTGAAAATAGAGAACAAATCGAAATAGCAAGATTCTACGAACAATTACCAAAACCAACCCTAATTGCTATTCATGAATATCTAAACGACCAATTAGTATATCGTAATGAAGCAAACGGCAAAGGAATAGTTCAGGAAATGATAACCGATGTAAATCAAGTTATCGAAAAGAAAGACTAATAAAAAAATGCTAAGGGATAAGAAAATTATTATTGGCATAAGTGGAGGCATTGCGGCATATAAGATTCCTTTGCTAATTAGGCTTTTAGTAAAGGAAGGGGCTCAGGTAAAAATTATTGCAACAAATAACGCCTTAGAGTTTGTTACTCTTACAACCCTTAGAACATTATCAAACAACTCTGTTTATCACCAGCTCTTTCCAAAAGAAATTGATTATTCTACCGAGCATATATCAATTAGCGATTGGGGAGATTTGTTTGTATTAGCACCTGCAACAGCAAATATTATTGGTAAATATGCTAATGGTATTGCTGATGATGCTCTTTCAACTACTTTGCTTGCATTTAATAAGGATGTATTTATTGCTCCTGCAATGAATACAAAGATGTATAATAATCCAGCAGTAAAAGCAAATATCTCTAAGCTAAAATCTTTTGGAGCTAACTTTATCTCACCTACCTTAGGCAACCTTGCCTGTGGGTATGATGGAGAAGGGAGAATGGAGGATGTTGAGAATATATTTTCGAGGATAAGGGAGTATTTCCAAAAAGACCTGCCATTAAAAGGTAAGACAGTCTTAGTAACTGCAGGTCCTACTTATGAGCAGGTTGATGCGGTAAGATTTATAGGTAATTACTCAAGTGGGAAGATGGGGTTTTGCTTAGCAGAGGAAATCACAAAACAGGGAGGGAAAGTAATCTTAATAGCTGGACCTGTTTCTCTTACTACTCAAAATAAAGATATCACAAGAATAGATGTGAAAAGTGCTGAGGAAATGTATTTTGAGGCAAATAAGTATTTCCCTGATGCAGATGTTGCAATACTTTCAGCAGCTGTTGCAGACTATAAACCAAAGCAAGAGTTTAAAAATAAACTAAAGAAAACTCAAAGCTCTTTGAATATTGAGCTTTGCCCTACTAAAGACATTCTCAAAAGTATTGGAGAAAAGAAAAAAGATGGGCAAATTCTAATTGGCTTTGCACTTGAGACTGATAATGAGATTGAAAATGCAAAGAAAAAACTCAATACAAAAAATCTTGACTTTATAGTGCTGAACTCTCTAAACGATAAGGGAGCTGGTTTTGGCACTCCAACCAATAAGGTTACAATAATTGATAAGGATGAAATCCTAAGCATTAGCTTGAAATCAAAAGAAGAGGTTGCACAAGATATTGTAAAAAAACTCGTTACTTTCTTATAATACAAAAGATTTTACTATCTTTGCCAATAGGATTTTTTTCACATGAATAGAATATTAATTTTATTTACTGCATTATTTTTGTCCTTAACCTCCTTTTCTCAAGAGTTTAAGGTAAATGTTTCTGTGAATTCTCAGGTTCAGGGACAAGACAGAAGGATATATGATAATATGCAAACAGCCCTCAACGAGTTTGTTAATTCAAGAAAATGGACAAAATTTAACTACAAAACCGAAGAAAAGATTGAAGGGACAATTTCTATTACAATTAGAAAAAATCCATCTCAAGACAATTACGAAGGAGACTTAAACATTCAATTAAGACGCCCTGTCTATAATTCTTCCTATACAACTACTCTACTTAACTGGCAGGAGAATGACTTTTCCTTTACATTTGTCGAAACTGCAAATCTTGAATTTGAAGAAAACACATATTACGACAACCTCACCTCAACTCTTGGCTTTTATCTATACTATTTTCTTGCACTTGATGCTAATACTTTTTCACTTAATGGAGGCAGGGAATACTTTAGAACGATGCAAAACATTGTGAGTGCAGCTCAAAAAAGTGCACAAAAGGGATGGAAATCATTTGAGAACCAAAAAAACAAATATTGGATTAGTGAAAACTATAATAACTCAGCTTATAGATATATTCACGATGCTTGGTATCTTTACCATAGAATGGGATTGGATATGATGTCATCTGATGCTCAAAGTGAGGCAAGAAACAATATCTTTTCCGCTTTAGAAAGTCTTCAGAAAGTACATAGAGAAAAGATTAACTTGATTTGCGTTCAACATTTCTTAGATGCCAAGGCAGATGAAATTATTAATATCTATAAGGGAGCTCCTGAAAACGAAAAGGAAAGAGTTATTAAATTAATGAGCGAGATAAATCCTGTGAATACAAGCCGCTATGAACAGATTCGTCAGACAAACAATCAAAATACAAATAAACCATTTTAATTTATTATGCAATCAAATATACCATTCAACAGAGAACTCGTAGACGAGATTATCTCAAAAAACAAGACTAAGAGAGTTGGAGCAGCCTCGATACGTGAGGTTAAGAAGATTATAGATGATGTAGAACAAGCAACTGGCGAAAAGTTTATCCGTATGGAAATGGGTATTCCTGGTATTCCTGCTTCTCAAATTGGAATAGAAGCAGAAATACAAGCCCTTAGAGATGGTGTTGCTTCAATTTATCCTGATATCTATGGAACAGCTGAATTGAAAAAAGAAACTTCTCGCTTTGTAAAGAACTTTATTAACTTAGATGTCCCTGAGGATTCATGTGTACCTACTGTAGGTTCTATGCAAGGAGGTTATGCAGCCTTTTTGACATTAACCAAGATGCACCCAACTAAAAATAAGGTGTTATTTATCGATCCAGGTTTCCCTGTCCAAAAACTACAATGTAGAATAATGGGAATCGAAACCGAACAATTCGATGTTTATGACTACAGAGGAGACAAACTAAGAGATAAGCTTGAATCATATCTTTCAAAGGGAGATATTGCTTGTATTCTTTATTCCTCTCCTAATAATCCTGCTTGGTTTTGTTTTAACGAAGAAGAATTACAAATCATTGGAGAATTATCAAATAAATACGATACTGTTGTAATAGAAGACTTAGCATATTTTGCTATGGACTTTAGACATGATTATTCAAAGCCAGGAGTGGCACCTTACCAACCCTCAGCAGGGCATTGGGCTAAGAAATATCTATTATTGATTTCTGGCTCAAAAGCCTTTAGCTATGCCGGTCAAAGAATTGCAGTAATGATAATCAGCCCTGAGTTATATAATTTTGAATCAGAGCTATTAGAAAAATACTTTGCACAAAAGAACTTTGGTAGAGCAATGGTGTTTGGAGCTCTTTATGCTTTAACCTCTGGAACTGCTCATTCTCCACAATATGCATTAACAGCATTATTCAAAGCAGCTAATGACGGTAAATTTAATTTTATCGAAGGTCTTAAGGACTATGAGAAAAAGGCTCATATTATGAAGAAATCTTTTACTGACAACGGATTTAAGATTGTTTACGATAAGGATTTAGATGTTGATATTGCAGATGGATTCTATTTTACCTTTGGATATCCTGGTATGACTGGAGTAGAACTTTTGGACGAACTTGTATATTACGGTATAAGTGCAATCTCACTAAGTATTACTGGCAGTACAAGAGGCGAAGGTGTAAGAGCTTGCGTTTCTTTAGTTCCTCACGAACTTCTTCCTGATTTGGAAATAAGATTAAAGAAATTCCACGAAGATCACCCAATTAAATAAAGATAAAGTTTAATTATTAGTATAAGGCTGCTATTTTACTTAGCGGCCTTTTTTTGAGAGAATATGCCATACTTATTTAGAATTAGAAAAAAGAAATATGTAAAAGACGGTGATACTCACCAGAAATATTTCGCAGTTGCTAAAACCAAAGGGACTTTATGCTTAGAAGAAATTGCTCAGATAATTAGCGAAAAGAATATCGCAAAACAAGAGGCAGTAATTGAAGTATTAAATGAGTTTGCTGAACTAATGGGCGATAAGCTATGTGATGGTTATAATATCAAGCTCGAGGGAATTGGCACCTTTGGAGTTGCTATTACAAGCGAAGGATTTGATAACCAAACAAAGATTGACACTAACAAAATCAAATTCTCAAAACTTACTTTTCGCTCTGATTCAAAATTAGTCAAAAAACTAAAAGAAATAAAATTCTCACAAGAATCCCAAAAGCAAAAAGGATTTGTTCTTGTAGAAAATACAAAGGATTTGAGCATGGTTAGCAATGATAGAATACCTATTAAATTGAAAAAACGTAATTAGCAACAAATAAATAAGCACACCATGGCAAAACTTGTAGAGATAAAAACACGACAAAGCGAAGCTTCGGTAATGGATTTCTTGAATAATATTGAAGATGAGAAAAAGCGTTTAGACTCATTTGAGATTTATAAATTAATGTCAGAAATCACCAAAGAAGAAGGCAAAATATGGGGAGATAGCATTATTGGGTTTAAGAATTTTATAGTCTCTTCACCCTCGGGGAGAGAAGTAGAATGGTTTCGATTAGGATTCTCCCCAAGGAAGAACTATATCTCACTATATCTAAACCTTGAGTTACAAACCCCAGAAATAAACAAGGTAGCAAAACAACTTGGTAAAGTAAAATTAGGAAGAGGCTGCATTAATTTCAACAAACTCGAAACCCTAAACAAAGAAGTATTAAACCAACTAATAGAAATGTCCCTACGGGAAAACTAAGGATTAATTTTACATTCTATAACCTATTCTTAATTAACCTTTGTGTTAAGAGAACTAACTCTTAGATATAGAAAAATAGATCTAAGAGATAGATAAATGGATCTAAGAGTTAGTTTTCTATCTCTTAGATCCATTTCGTTAAATCTTGAATTTATATCAAGACCGTTTTATTCGATTCTTGTATTTTTACAACAAGTCTTAGTTTTTCATTCCGTTATTCTTTATAACTGCTTCAATGCTTGGAACTTATCCTCTAAATCACTTATACATTTATTCACTTAACTCTAGATGCAATTATTATATTAATAAGCCCCATAAATACTATTTCCTCCACCAAAATATTGATGTTTCAAGTGTTCATAAACTAAATTTGTCCTTAAATCAATATCATCGGTTTGATATGTTGGATAAGGCAAAACTTCAAAAAGCGTTTTGTTTACATAGTTAAAAACTGCTGCTGCTGTTACTGATTTATCAGCCCATTGGTCAACTCTTAATTTTTCTTTTTTCAATTCTTCAAGTAGCTCAATCGAAATTTTCTTTATCTCGTTCTTTTCTTTTTCTTCAAGTTTTTTGCCTTGTCTAAGAATATCGAAAATTGCTTTTTGCTCATCAGTTAAGCCCTCACGTTTGGTGTCAACTTCTTCTTGAGAATAGGAGTTTATAAGTTCAATCAGTTTTCTGAAAGTCTCTTTTATCACAACTTCGTCTTTACCTCTGTTATATTCTTCGATGATTTCCTGATAGCGTTTATAATAGTCAACTGTTAAAGGGTTTCGTTCAACCATCTGTTTCAGTTGCTTTTCAATCTTGTCTTTGAGCGACTGAACAACAGTATTTTTATTTTTTGTTTTCAAAAAGTACTGCTCCAATAATTCAAAATTCAATCCACTAAGGTCAATAATTTTCTCTTCGTTGTGGCTTGGTTCGGCAACCATATTTTCTATAGATTCATCAACAACTGCTTGGATTTTTTTCATTATATCTGCAACGTCTGCACTTTCTACATTGTCCTCAATTGCAGAGTAGATTACATCAATTGCATTTTTTCTTGGAGCATATTGATTTAATACTTTGTCAGGTTGCAGGGCTTTGTATTTCTTGAAAACCTCTCTTGCTAAAATTTGAAATTTACGTTTGGTTTCATCATTGGTGTAAACTGCATTTACTGCTTTTTCCATTGCAGCTAATTTGTGTAAGCCTTCTGCTTTGATTAGTTCCTGCAAATCAAAATTTACTTCGTCTTGTAAAAAAGTTTCGGTTGCCTCTAATGCTTCTTCTAATTGCTTGATTAGTTCTCCCTTCGGTTTTACAGGTGGTTCGGGTTTTTCGTCTCCACCGTTTCCCCCTTCATCACCGCCAGAACCATAAATTGCCAAAGCATCCAATAAAGCAGTATAAGTTTCAATATAATCTACAATCAAGCCATTGTTTTTACCTTCACTTATTCGGTTGGCTCTTGCAATGGCTTGCATCAACGTGTGAGATTTCAAAGGCTTGTCTAAATACAAGGTAGAAAGGGTAGGTACGTCAAAACCTGTAATCCACATCGCACAGACAATGACAAAACGGAAAGGGTCATCTTCATCTTTAAACCTTGTTTCAAGGTCTTGGGTGTTCATTTTTTCGCGATGCGGTTCAATATCTAAATCCCACTCACGGAATTTTTTTATCTCATTTTGCTCTGAACTCACCACTACACAAATTTCCGTTTCCTTTATCCATTGCAGTTCACGGCTTTTCTCCAACAATTCCTGGTCGCCATATTTTCCTTTGGAAATTTCTTTTTCCAATTGTTCGATATATAACTTCCAATGATGTGTGATTAAATCATACATTCTCACGGCAGTGAGTTTATCCAATGCCACAAACATTCCTTTGCCTTTGTAGCCACGATTGCAGAAATGCCAAACGATATCTTTTGCAATGGCATCTAATCGTTTTTTAGCTGTAAGTATTGGATATTCCCGTGCAAATAGTTGTTCAACCCTGCTGCGTTGGTCGCTGTCTAAATCTTCGCTTTCGGCATCTATTACGGCTCTTATCTGCTCATTGATAACAGGATTTTTCAACCCTAAATACTCGCCTCTGTTTTCGTAGTAAAGAGGAACGGTGGCTCCATCATCCACACTTCGTTTGAAATCGTAACGAGAAACATAATCACCAAAAATCCGCTTGGTAATTTCATCATCTTTGAAAAGTGGTGTTCCTGTAAAGCCTATAAATGAAGCGTTTGGCAAGGCATTTCGCAAATTCATTGCTAAATTTCCGCCTTGTGTTCGGTGTGCTTCGTCTGAAATGACAATGATATTATCCCGCTTGGTTATTTCTTCTTCAAAGTTGAACTTGTGAATGAGTGTAAATAAATAGCGGTGTTCCGAACTCAATAATTCTTTCAAATGCTTTCCACTATTGGCTTTCAATGAATCTTTTGAACCTGATTTTATTTGCGGTACTGCACCAATTCCGCTAAATGTGCCGTAAATCTGTGTATCTAATTCGTTTCGGTCGGTAACAATCAGAAAAGTGTAACTGCCTGTAAATTTGTGATGAATTTTTTGGCAAAAGAAAACCATTGAGTAAGATTTTCCGCTTCCCTGCGTATGCCAAAACACACCGAGTTTTTGTTTTTCCTCTAAACTGATTTTACCCAGTTTGTAGAGTTCTTCTTTGTGCTGAATGTTTTCAATGGCTTTGTTTACGCCAATAAACTGATGGTTTCGGGCAATAAGTTTTACTACTTTGCCCAATGAATTATCAAAGAGAATAAAGTTTTCAAACAAATCTAAAAAGCGATTTTTCTCGCATACTCCTACAATTATTCTATCTAAGGCAACTATGCCTTCGTCTTCTTCGGTGATGCGTTTCCATTCGTGAAAGTGCTGATATTTGCCAGTAACGCTTCCAATGCGGCTTTCTATTCCATTACTCAACATTACAAAAGCGTTGTAATAAAAGAGTTTTGGAATTACGTCTTTGTAATCGGTGAAATTATCGTTGTAGGCGTTTTCTAATTTTCTGTGTGCTGCTTTTAATTCTATGAACAGAAGCGGTAAACCATTCACAAAACCTATAATATCGGGTCTGCGTTCACGGTTGCTCTTGCCCTGAATCCACAGTTGGCGAACTGCTAAAAAGTTGTTGTTGTCGGCATTGTCAAAATCGAAAATCTTTAACGTTTTGTTCTTAACCTGTTCGCCCTTTTCGTTGATAAAATCAACAGGAATACCGTTTCTTAATAATTGATGTTTTTCAAAATTTATTTCAGCTAATGACTTGGTAATGCTTTCCTCAGTGAGTTTTTCAAAAGCCTGATTGTAGGCTTGCTCAGGTAAATTGGGATTGAATTGTTTTAATTTCTCAAAGAAAATCTTTTTGATGACGACTTCCTTTTTGTTTAACCTACCCAAAGTACTGCCCTCGCCAAAGCTTTCTTTATTGTAAGCTAATAGCGTATCCCAACCCAGCCGGTTGAAAAATAAATCAATCGCTGTTTGTTCTATTAAATTATCTTCTGAGTATTCCCAAGTCATAGTTAATTCCTATTTATTACCAATGCAATCCTATTTACAAATGCATCTTCATTTTTAATTAATTCTTTCATTGCTTGATTCTCATTTACGTAAACACCATCAACAATAAAGTTGATTTCATTGTCTTTACTTCCGTAAATGGATTTTGAGTGTGCCTTCTCTGTATTAATTTCCCTTGACAATGGATAAATCAAACCGCTTGCAATTAAATTGTTTCTGTAATATCCAGAATAGGAATGAATTTGATGTAAATCATTTCTGTCCACATCTCCATTTTGCATTTCCATCTTTTTGAATTTGGCATCAAACACAACCACTTTTCCACTTGTTCTGTGCTTCATTACCAAATCAGGAAACATAGGACGGTTAAAGAATTGCTGTTGATAAATGCGTAATTCTTCCTGGCCACTAACAGACCATTCCGGGAAGTTTTTGCTCAACAATTTTTCAAGATATAATTCATACAATTCTGCAATGTCAAACAAGTAGCCTGTGGTTGCCAATTGCTGTTTATCATTATCTGGCATCAGGTCTTTGTCCAATAAAATGATTTCAGCATACTCCAAAACCTTCTTAAACCCGCTGTACATTGGATTATTTATGGATTGATGAGCTTTTGCTTTCTGTATGGTTGCGTAACTGGCAAATTGACCTGAATAATTTTGTTTTAGCAATTGGTTTAATCCAAGTAACCGACTGTGTATTTCTTTACCAAAAATCCTTTCTAATTTACGCAATGCAAGGTAAAGCACATCCACAATTTCCTGCACATACATTCGCTCTCTGAACGTACTGGTTAGTTTTCCCTGAAAAGGAATATCCCGTTTCAGGTAATCGTTAAAATCAATACTCCCCCTAACTTTGTGGCTTCTTTCCTGATGCTTTTTGTATTGTTGTGGCAAACCCAACACGGCAGCCTTCTCAAGTGATTGGATAAAAAGATAAGCGATGATAAACAAGAATTGATTTTCAGTTTCGTCCTTTTTAGCTTTTACCTGTTCGTTATCTACATAAATATCATTCACAAAATTGAGCATTCGTTTCAAAAATGCATCTCCGTATTTTGTGGTGATATTGATTTTACAACCTTTGTAAAACAAAACACCGGCATACAATCCAGTTTGAACGATGTATTCTTTCTCCTGTTCGAGTTTTTCTTTAGAATACAATTTCAGAATTAAGCGTTCTTCATCCGGTTCAAAAAATCGCCTGCGTTTGAAGTTGAATATTCTGATTTGTTTTAACTGCTCTGCCCCAAATTTTAATTCATAAACCGATGAGAACATTTGTTGCAAATGTTTTTTGTCGCCTGCCTTTTTTACAGCAAAAGCTTCGCCCAAAGCCGACTCACGGATAGGTGCTTCTTCGTAATAATTATGATTGACAGGTACGCTTATTCTCATTTTATTTCAATGTTTCTTTAAATCGGTTCAATGCCTCATCTAATTTTCCATCAAGCTCACTTTCTGCAAAAACGGCTCTTAAATATTCTTTCAAAGTTGGGCGTAAATACAAACTGAATAATGTTTCAAGATTATGTTGTGTGATTTCTTTGCGTTTGGCTATATCGCTCATCTTCATAAAAAAGGAATGACCAAATTCGTATGATTTACCTAAGCCCAATTCAGCAGAAATATAGTTATTCAGTTTTTCGCAAGCTTTTAGATATTGATTAATGTTGCTAAAATCTTCTTTCCTTTTAAATCGTGTTTCTTCTTCTATCACATCATAGTCGCAGTCTTTACGTATCCATTTAAACCTTCTGCGAAGTGCCAAATCAAAAGCATCAATACTCTTATCCACATCGTTCATCATTCCTATAAAAAAGACATTTTCAGGTACGCCAAACTTTACTTCACCATTGTCAATGATGTAGGCTAACTCTTTGTACTTGTCATCTTCTTTAATCAAATCTTCAATGAGTGTGGAATACTGGGTTCTGATTAGGTTTCGTTTGTTTATACCATCGTGGCGATAATCTTTTTCTAATAATGAAAGTGTTTCGCCAAATACCGAAGAAAGGTTGGCACGGTTGATTTCATCTACCACAAAATAAAAAGACTTATCGGGGGTGTTTTTTGCTTTGATGCAAAAGTTTTTAAAAATGCCATTCACCAATTCAAAACGGATATTTCCATCTTTTGAAACGCCTTTTGGTTTAATACCTTCTATAAAATCTTCATAGGTAAATGAAGGATGAAATTGCAATACTTCATAACGGGAACTATCGCCTTGACTTACAAAATCTAGACTGTTGACCACCGAATAGGTTTTACCTGTGCCCGGAGGTCCGTACATAATTACATTTGGATTATCAGCATCGGCAATGGTTCTTGCGTTCACATACCGCCACAAGAAACGAGAAAGTAAAATGAGTTCGCCTTTGTCTTGCTCGTTTACAGATAATAGTTTTTTGGCTACCAAACAAACCTGATGATTTTTGGTGAAAATGCCTTCAGCATCACCATCAATAAAATCATTGTATAACTCTTCCAACCATTGAGTAGAGTAGATATAAAGAAAATCGGTCAAGTTGTCTAACACCGCCATTTTCATCAAAATCTGTTTGGCACTGTAGGCTGCATCTTCCACCAATTTGATTTTTGCAAGTGGTTCAGTTTCGGAGACAATGCTTTTCAATAAGCCTCTGATATTGCTGTTGAAGTAAGTTTCAGCTTCTTCCTTGGAAGCATTTTGTTTGTTTTGCTTTAGGATATAATAGCTTGCATTGTCGTTATTTAGCTTTACTTCAAAATTAAATGCAGTGCCGGGTTTTGATGAACCTAAAACCGTTCGAGTAGTTCGTTCTAAAAAATTACATAAGTAACCACCGGGCATTGTTGCTGTACTACTGCCTAATGTATTCGTGTACTCGTCTAAACTTAAAGTATCGTTTGTGATTTTCTCTTTATATTGATTCCATTGACCAATCAAATTTTCGATTTCCCTAATATTAAAGGTCTTATCTTCTGCTTTGGTTTCCGATTTATACTTTTCCCAAAGTGCTTTGATTTGCGCTTGCCTCTCGGCTGAAAGCTTAATATTTTCCATAAGTTCATCAATTCTTTTTTGATTAATGGCTGCCAGTATTGTAGTAGCTATTCTCTGGTCGTTGCTATTTTCCCAAGGTTTAAGTTTATAAAGGGCAGGTATTCTATCTGCATCTCCATAGGCACAACCGTTATAATCGAGCTTTAATGCTGCAAGTTCTTGTTCGTTAATTGCGTGTATGAGTACCCTACGTTGTGCATAGCCCGGAGTGCCTTCTTCTTCACCTGCTATGGCTGGGCTGTTAACAATACCTGCTAAATAACTTCGTTTATTTCTATTTGCTCCTTGAGCTACAATAATGACATCACCCTCTTTTATCTGATTGAAGAAAGTAACTCCTGTAGAATCATCAGGTCCGAAACCAATGTATGCTGTTTTTCTTTCGGCAATAATCTCTTTCCAACGTTGCTCGGTGGCATCGTTGTGAACATTAGGCGATATTATCCAATAGTTAATTTCCATCTATTAAACTTCTATTTGTCCATTCATCAGTTTAGGTAATAAAATATCCCGTGCCTCTCGGAGTTTGGTGTTTTGTTTCAAAAGGTTCTGAATTAGGTTGAAATCATTTTCAACATCTTTCTTATAATCATTGATAACCTTTTTAGGCGGCAACAATACAGGCATAGCTTTAACAACTTTTGAATTTATTGCCGTTCCAATTGAAGATGTGCTACCCAATGAATCATAAGGGAAGTTCTTTAGGTAGAAATATGTGTATTCAGAACACATTTGACTTTCATCTTCAATATTGAAATGAGCAATCGCTTCATTGGTTGTCATATCCTCAGTTGTGATTGCAACTTTACCAACAGTAAGTTTGAAACTCAACAAAACTGTATGTGCTTTTGCAGCATTCATATTGAATTTGCTTACTGCCATTTCAGTCACGGTTTCACTTGTTTCAAAGGCAAATACCGTTGAATTGTTAATGTCCTTTATCGAAACCCATTTAACTTTTGAATCCTCATCATTGAACCATTCCGACTGTTCTCTTGGTGGGGTTTTACCAATGTTAATTTTGAAAATCTCATCTGCCCGTTTAACAGACCAACCTTCTGGAATTTTATGGATTTCATTTGAAGGCTTGAAAAAATCAAATTCCGATTTATACCTTAAAAACGCCTTCTCCTCCAGCAACTTTATCCGCTTCAAATTATTCTCTATCAAATCATCATAAGCCGATAAAATGGAGGCAATTTTGCGTTGGGTAGGGAGTGGGGGAAGATTGATTTCTACTCCTTCAACATCTCCTGGGCTAATGTTTGCCTGATTAGCTGCTCCTTGTGCCTTATTTGCAATTTTGGTTAATGTTTCTTTTTGCAAAAGGAAGTAGAACAAGTAGTCCTTATGACATCTTTCATCATCAATGTTAATGAACTTTCCTGCTCTCTGATTTAAATATGAATTTGTTTCGTGTCTATATCTTGCAACTCGTCCAACTACAGATGAAGGAAGCGTAATATGTGAACCTGTAAGTGAAATTAAAATATCGCCTTTACTTAAATGAAATCTTATCGGAACTTCAATGGCTGAATCAACACAATCACTTTCATCTAATATAATGTTTTCATCCTTAATACTTTTAATTTTTACAATAGGAGTACCAATAGACTGAAAATCTTTCGACTTAAAAGCAAAACCTGAAATCACTTTTGAAACTTTTCCTATTTCAACTTTCTCCCACTTCATATCGCCAACTCTTTATAGTTTTCAGCAATGGTTTTTGCCAAGGCAATAGCTTCTTCGTTCAGTCCGTCCAACTCAATATGTAATTCGTTCAGGCGTTCTTCGTAATCAACATCATCATCAGTGGCGGTGTCCACGCCTACATATCTGCCAGGGCTTAAACTCCAATCTTTGGCTTCAATTTCTTTTTGCGTTACTACTTTGCACAGCCCTTCCACATCGGTATAAACGCCATCGGGGAAACGGCTTGTAAGCCAATGTGCTTGTTTGTAGAAATATTCGGTTTCGTGAAGCAGGCCGGGTTCTTCTTCATTCGGGTTGCCGCTGAGTTGCTGTTGCAGGGCTTTTAGTTGGTCGAGTTGTTCTTTTAGGTTCAGCTCTTTCCAGTCTTTGTTTTTGCTCAGTTGGTATTCTTTGGCGGCTGTGCTTATGGCATCGAGCAATTGCTTAATGAGTTTGTCTTGTGGTTTGCGGAGTGCTTTGCACAAATTCGCAATGTTTTCTAAAATGTCAATGTCCGCATTTGCTTTCTTCGCTTCGGCAATCAGTTTATTTTGTTGTTCGTAAATGCTTGTGGTTTCTTCAATGTTCAGGGCATCTACAAACGATTTTGCTTCTTTGTTTTCTTTTGCGAATTTGTGGGCAAAGTCGCTAACGGTTTTCAATACTTTCTGCAATTGCTTTTGCAGTTCGGTGCTTACTTCGGCTGTTTCTTTGGCTAAGTCGGCAGACATTTGCAAATAGCTTTTTACTGTGCTTTCAAACTTTTGGGTATTGCCTCTATACAGGTTTACAATGCAAATTAGGTTTTGTAATTGTTCGGGGCTAAAGTCGTTTACCTTACTGGTTACTTTGCGGTAAATTTTACGGGCATCGAGCATCAACACTTTGTCTTTTCTTTCAATATCTTGCTCTTTTGCTCTGTCAAAAAACCATAGGGTGCAAGGCAATGAACGGGTATAGAAAAAGTTGTTGCCAATAGCCATCATCACATCAACTGCACCAGTTTTTACCAGCTTTTCCCGAATGTCTTTTTCGCTATGCCCAGCATCGCTGGCAGATGAAGCCATTACAAAACCTGCTCTGCCTGTTGGTTTCAGGTAGTTATAGAAATATTGAATCCACAAATAATTGGCGTTGTCGTTTTTCGGCAGGTTTACTTTGCCGTCTATCATCAAACGAGGGTCTTTCTTTACGGCATCTTTGGCTTTATCCACTCCATCTACATTAAAAGGTGGATTTGCCATAACAAAGTCTGCACCTCCTACAAGATTATGTTTATCTTCATAAAAAGTATTTCCTTCTTGAATATTCCCTTCCAATCCATGAACTGTTAAGTTCATCTTTGATAATTTAGTATTAAGCTCTGCTTTCTCCTGACCAAAGAATGTAACTTTTTCAGCAGGTTTCA
>WARP01001036.1_pt1 | contig 16380 bp, 11 predicted proteins | sample 4769151 | NCBI WGS metagenome assembly WARP01 (sample SAMN08893023, study PRJNA449175) | gut metagenome | isolation source: rumen sample fed with dry roughage | host: cow | place: India: Nagpur | collected 2016 | reverse complement strand
TTAAACCAGAATGGGCTTTCCTTGAAGATGAAGAAAAGAAAGCAGACGATCGTCCAGCATTCGTTAAAAACATTGCAGACGTCATTAACGCAATTGAAGGGGATTCACTACCTGTATCGGCATTCTTAGGTTATGAAGATGCTCACATGACTCAAGGCTCAGCGGCTTATGAAAAACGTGGAATTGCAAACTTCGTTCCTGAGTGGAGAGAAGAAAACTGTATCCAATGTAACCAATGCGTATTCGCATGTCCTCATGCTGTTATTCGTGCATTCTTAGCTGATGACGAAGAAGCTGCAAAAGCACCAGCTGGTTCTAAGATGATTCCAGGTAAAGGTAAAGACTTAGACAAATACAAATACACCATCCAAGTTTCAACACTTGACTGTACAGAATGTGGTGTTTGTGTTCAAGTATGTCCTGCACCTACAAAAGCATTAGCAATGACACCAATTGGACCTGAATTAGCGAATGGGTCACAACAAATTGCTGACTACTTCTTTAATGAAGTTACTTATAAAAATATCGGAACAAACAACGTTAAAAACGTAAACTTTAACAAACCATTATTCGAATTCTCAGGGGCTTGTGCTGGTTGTGGTGAAACACCATACATCAAAGCAATCACGCAATTATTCGGTGAACGTATGGTCATTGCAAACGCAACTGGTTGTACATCAATTTATGGTGGATCTTTCCCAGCAACGCCATATACCACTCTTCCAAATGGCAGAGGACCAGCTTGGGCTAACTCACTATTTGAAGATAATGCCGAATTTGGTTTTGGTATGAGAATTGCTTATGAAACCATGAGAGACAGAATCCAAAGCATCTTTGCTGATCATTTAAATGACATGCCTGAAGCATTAAAAGGCCTTGTAACTAAATGGTTAGAAAATAGAGCTGATGGTGAAATCACTCAAGAATTAGCACCTCAATTAATTGATCAATTAGAAAAAGTTGACGCGCCATACGCACGTGAACTATTAGAATTAAAAGAATACTTCGTTAGAGTCACACAGTGGATTCTTGGTGGCGACGGTTGGGCATACGACATCGGTTACGGTGGTATTGACCACGTCCTAGCTAACAACGAAGACGTCAATATTTTAGTGCTTGATACCGAAGTTTATTCAAACACTGGTGGTCAATCAAGTAAATCAGCACCAACCGCAGCAATCGCTAAATTCGCCGCTTCTGGTAAGAAGACTAAGAAAAAAGACTTAGCTGCAATCGCAATGAGTTATGGTCACGTGTACGTTGCACAAATTTCACACGGGGCATCACCTGCTCAAGTCATTAAAGCAATGAAAGAAGCAGAAAGTTACCCAGGTCCATCATTAATTCTTGCGTATTCACCATGTATCGAACACGGTATCAAAGGCGGATTAACTCAATCAGCGGCACAATCAAAACTTGCTACTGAATGTGGTTACTGGCCAACGTTCCGTTTTGACCCAAGACTTGCAGAAGTAGGTAAGAATCCATTCCAAATCGATTCTAAGCCACCAGTCTGGGACAAATATCAAGATTACTTATTAAGTGAATCAAGATACTCACAACTTTCTTCAATTAATCCAGATCATGCGGAAGAGCTTTTACAACAAAACCTTAAAGATGCTAAACATCGTTGGGCAATGTATCAAAGATACAAAGCAATGGATTACTCATTAGAAACTGAATAATTAGATTAGTAAAACACCACTTGGAAACGAGTGGTGTTTTTTTAATTAAATAATCATCTATAAAAAAGTGTTTGACAAATTAAGCTTTGAGGTTTAAAATAGTTCAAAAGGAGCTTGAAAAAATGGAGAGAAAGAGTCAAGTATTAGTTAGACTAAGTAGTTTAGTTCTAATGAGTTTATTTTTAGTTCTTTTAAGTGCATGTTTAAATAGCACGAATTTAAAAGTAACGATTGATCCACAAAATGGAGAGAGTACAACGATTGTTGATGTGATTAAAGGTAATACGATCACTGAGCCTTCAAAACCAAGTAAAGAAGGTTATGTATTTGGTGGTTGGTATGTAGACCTAGATGATGCAAAAGCATTTAGTTTTAAAACAGCCATTAACCAAAACATGACACTATATGCCAAATGGTTAAACGAGTATACTGTGTCGTTTAATGTGGATGGTGGTAGTGATGTTGGTGAAGTTACTTTTGGTGAAGGACAAATTCCAAAAGCACCAACGGCCCCAACAAAATCTGGCTTCTCATTTGCTGGTTGGTATCTGGAGAATACTTATCAAACAAAATATGAGTTTAAGACAGCATTGAATAGTTCAGTTACGCTTTATGCGAAATGGGAAGTGGTTTTATCGGACCAAGAAAAAGTATCTGGTGACTTGGTTGCACTTGAGTTTCCAAGTCAAACTCAAACAAACTTAGTATTTCCTATCAGAGGAGAAAACGGTTCAAGATTAACTTGGGAGTCGAGTAAACCTCACGTGATTACGAACAAGGGTGTCGTTTTATTTGGTGGTATTAATCAAGGTGAACAAGTGGTTAGTATCACTGTCACTTCAACCTCTGGACAAGTCACCGATACGAAAACATTTGATATACTTGTAGGCGGTAGTAGCGAAGTTTCCATTACGACTGTGAAAAATGTCTTATTTGAATCAGTTTCTGATGAATACATTGTTGCCTCTAGCGACATTGATTTATATTTCCAACAAGATGGTTTCCTACCATACGTTGACATTAGCGAATTCTTAATGTTACTTGATGGCGCGATTGAAAGCGTCGCAGGTGATCCGGTTGAGATTACAGCAGATGATGGACAAATCTATGACGTGGTAAAATACATGGAAATTGATGAGACCGCGCCAAATATCATCAAAGTATCAATGATTACAGAATACTACCAAGAAGGCGTCTTATCTGAAACAGAAGTATATGAAGCAATCCTTGATTTTGAGGCAAATACGTTTTACTCAGAATCTTTTGACTTCTTGGATTCTTTAGGTGCAGCAACCTCAACCGATTTTGGTCAAGGGTTAAGTTTTGGTGATTCGATTTACACCGAAGGCAGTGCACTTGAAATTCCACTAGGTGATTATCGTTTTGATCTAGTTACATATGAAGACGATGGATTAAAGTACTTAATGCCTCTTCAAGTAGCGAATTTGTTATTTGTAGGGCAAGTTTATTATGACGTTTATTATAATGGCGACAAACTTTACGGTGTGGATTCCTATCAATTTTTAGATGGAGAAGCAATTGTAGAATCGACAGTGAAAAATTCATCTTATAATAGCTTATCAGCGACGCGTGAAGAACGTATTGCAACGTATGATTTCATTGTTTTAGCGTTTGATTATTTTTATGGTCTAAAAGACGTAAATGGTGTCGAAACGTATTATGATGTTTTTGGTACCTACGTGGATGACATCACGATGGGCTATGATTTAGCTCACTACGAAGCAATCTTTAATTTAACCTATAGTATGGACGATCTTCATACTTACCATATTACAACAGGTTACTACGCAGATAAGGGAACAAGTTTCCAATTGTCATACGCTCAATTAGGCTCAAGAATGAAAGCTTACTATGACGCCTACGGGGCAATTGAGGATGAACTAAACGCGCTTTATAGTCAAGTTAGTCTGCCGCCAGTTCGCGTAACTGAGGACGGGTTAACCGCGATTATTGCCATTGAAGGGTTTGATGTCTCAACACCTGATATGTTTAAGCGAAACTTAGATTTAATTGCAAAAGAACACCCTAGTGTCGTTAATGTGGTAGTAGATTTAAGCATTAATGGTGGAGGTAATGTCGGTGCAGTATGGCGTACACTTGGTTATATGACCGATGACGTAATTTATTATCACTCTCAAAACCCTACAACCAAAGCGACCGTATCATACACCATCTATGATGAGTACGATAAGTATAACTACAATTGGTTTGTCTTGATTTCACCGATGACGTTTAGTGCTGCAAATATGATGGCATCAACCGTACAAGAACAAGGCATAGCAAAAGTGATTGGAATCAAGAGTAGTGGTGGCGCATCAAGTGTCAGTGGCCTTGTGACACCAACCGGTGATGTATTATTCTATAGTTCGACAAGTGTTATCTCAAGAAAACTAATAGATGGATCATTTGAGAGTGTAGAATATGGTATCGTTCCTGATGTGGCATTTAACGAATATGCTGAACTATTTGATTTAACTTATATTCAAGGCGTTGTAAATGCAAACTAGAACACATTATTATTAAAAACTCAATATATACACGTATACGCGTGAGAAAGACATAAAAAAAAGTTCGCCAGAAATGGTGAACTTTTTCATTATTAAACAAATAATAACATCAACGTTAAGGATAAAACCATCAAGGTTGCACCAGACAACCAAAAACTAAGATAAAAGCTTCTGTCAACTTCGTCTTTATCGTAAAGGTATTCTTCAAGGGTTTTCTTTGGACGTTGTTTAATAATCGCCTTTGAAAATGAGACANNNNCGTAAATCATGACATCGAAGATACCTTCGTAAGTAACAAAGACGAACCAACCGATAGCAAATAAAATGAATCCAGAGACAAATAGTGCGTCCACGTGTGCACGTGCATCGCTCCTTGAAATATATAAAAGCATTAACCCATATAGGACAAAACCAATAATAAGATTGATCAAATACTTCTTCATAATTGGTTTTTTCAATTTTTGATTCATTAAATCACCGTTACTTTCTTACATCAACCATTTAATTATACCATAAAAAGAGCGTTTTCAATGATTTTTATTGTGTGTTATTGCAATGTTTGCGCTTTCAATAATATTTTTATAGCAGAAATGAAAAATTAGTTGACTACTGACTTTTTTTGTAGTAAACTTATTTCAAACCATATTTATGGTATGTAAAGGAGAGAGAGAAATGAAGAAAGTATTATTACTTTTACTGGTTGCCGTTAGTGCAATAGGCTTAGCAGCTTGTGGCGAAACAACGAATACACCAGGGTCAGGGTATGACAAAAACGCAGTATTCCGTAATTACTATTCGGGCGGCGTATATAACATTAACCCTTACTCAGAGACATTAGCAGACGCATCAACAATGTATGAATATCTAACAGATAGCTTATACACTGGTGATTTCGACTGGGAGAAAGCAATCGCTGATGGACTAGCTACCGAAGTTGGAGACTTCGAAACTAGTGGCGCAGCTGCACTTCCATACAATAGAGTTCCAAGAATGGCAGCAGGAGAACCTGTTGACGTTAGTGGTGATGGAACTAAATGGCAAATTACGCTAAAAGAAGGACTTAAATTTGAAGACGGTACAGCAATTACTGCTGAAACATTCAACTATTCTTGGAGAATGTTACTTGATCCTCTACTATTAAATGATAGAGCTTCTAACCTATATCAAAACACTGACCTACCTCTTAAGAACGCTGAAGCATATTTCAAACAAAGAACAGCTGACGTTGACAGCCTTGGTTTTACAACTTACAAAGTTGGAGATGTTGTTTACTCAAGAGCTAATTCTTATTTAACAACCGCTACAGGTCAACCTACATGGAAATTATACGCAGTTGAAACAGAAGTTGACAACGGTATTAAAGGTCCAGCTATTGAAACACCTGAGTACGAAGGCGGACCACTATACAAGACTATGTATACTGAAAACTGGGGAACTGGTTATGGTAAAAATGGTTGGGTATTAGTAGATAAAGACGACAATAACTTTAGTTATGACGCTGATGGTGAATTAGTTGCACCAGAAGCTGGGTGGACTTTTGCTGATGGTACACCAATTCCACACGAAGGCGGAACTGGTTATGCCGGTGGTTACCCTGCATACATGGATGCTGATGGAAATCGTGCAGCTGTTGATGCAAATGGTATTCCTGTCGATGGTGTTGAAACTTATGAAAATGCCGTTCCAGTTGAGTGGTCAGAAGTTGGATTCAAAGTTATTAACAACTTAACATTTGAAATTGAATTAGCAGCAGCTAAAACTGCTTGGGACGTTAAAGGTGCATTATTATCAGGTATTACTGGTGTTGTACACCCTGCTAAGTTCGAAGCTGGTTTAAATGAAGCTAAAACATCTACAACTTATGGTACAAAAGATAATCCATTATCTTCATATGGACCTTATTTATTAACAACATGGCAAGAAGACGTAGTTTTCATTTTCACTAAGAATGATAACTTCCATGCGGCTGATGATTACAGAATTCAAACTGTACGTTATGACCGTATCGCTGAACAAAGTGTTGCAATTGATGAATTTAAAGCTGGACGCTTAGACATCGTTGGCGCAAGTGGATCTTATTATAAAGATTTCAAAGACGCTCCAGGTCTAAGATTATCACCAACTTCAACATTCTTCCGTTTCGCATTTAACGTTGCAGAACGTCCTGATGGATCTACCAACCCAATTTTAGTTTATCCAGAATTCAGACAAGCATTCTACTTTGCAATTGACAGAGAAGAATTTACAACTGAAGTTCGTCCACCATCATTACCAACTCAAGCATTCCTAGGGCCTCTATACTTATCAACTGAGTATAATTCAACGCCTTACCGTGGATCAGAAGCTGGTATGGATGTTGTTGAAGACTTTGCACCAGACACATTTGGTTTTAACCCTGTAAGAGCTAAAGAATTATTTGACGCTGCTTATGCTAAGGCTATTGCTGATGGAAACATCGTTGATGGCCAAAAAGTAAGTGTTGAATACACATACTATCAAGTTGAAACAAACCAATTAGTTGCTGACTGGGTGAAATCTTCTGTTGAAGAAATCTTCGGTGCAAGTAAATTTGAACTTAAGTTAACCGGTGTTTCAAGTGCGGCTCTTGACCAAGCTTGGGATAACTTAGACTTCGATATGACATTTGGTGGATGGCAAGGTCTTACTTTCGATGCACCATCAATGTTAGGTCAAGTTTATAACTCCGCATTAGCTTACATGCTTGAAGGTGGTTTCGATACTGCTAACGCAGAAGTAACTGTTGAATTAGCAGCAACTAAAGCTGCATTAGAATCATGGGTAGCTGCTTTCGATGAATCTAAAGCTACAGATGCTCAAAAAGCCTCTCATGCTAAATGGGTTGCATTATTACCTTTATTCGATGGTAATACATTAACAACAACTTATAATAAATTATTTGGTTACGCTTACGGTGAATTCTATAACGTTGCAGACGTTGATTATGAAGGTAAGAGAGATGACTTTGACCGTATTACTGCGGCTCTTGAAGGTGTCTTACTAGATCAAATGATCGCTATTCCACTATTTACAACAACATCTGTTACTGTTTATAGTACAAGAGTAGTATTAGAAGTAAACGAATACCATGCTTGGATGGGCTATGGTGGATTGAAGTACATGTACATTACAAAATAATGTGCTAGTATAATTTATTAAAAAATTCGACTGCAACCCTAGTGGTCTTTACACTAGGGTTGTTTGTTTCGAAGAAATGGAGTGATTTATTTTATGAAAACTTATGTATTGAAACGTATAGGTTTGATATTCGTAACAGCCATTGTGATTATCTTTTTGGTGTTCGTTTTTATTAAACTTTTGCCCACTTATGATGCTAAAGTAATAGGACTAGATCCTGAAATTGCTGAACTAATTAGACAGCGTGAAGGCTACGGAAAACCAATAGTTGAGCAATTTTACATTTGGGTAAGTAACATTTTTAGATATGGAAATTTCGGCCGTTCCTTAACAAGAAATAGGGATGTTTTTGCCATTATGGGTGATAGAATTCCAGTCTCAATGAGACTTAACATTATTCCTTATCTTATTGGTATCCCAATTGGAATCGGTTTAGGTATCTGGGCAGCATTAAAGAAAAACAAAGTAACAGACCATGTTATCTCTACTGGGGTTATTTTCTTTATCTCAGTGCCAAGCTTCGTTGTCGCAACGATGCTTCAGTATTACGTGGTTTATGAATGGCAGTTAATTGATACACCGTTTGTACTTGCAACCGTTGACTTTAAGGCTGATTTCTGGCGTGGGATTACTTCCTATATTATGCCAGTTACAGTAATGATTATTGGTAACGTCGCTGGTTTAACACGTGTGACAAGAGCTGAATTAACTGAGGTATTAACATCTGAATTTATGTTATTATGTCGTACAAAAGGTCTAACTAAAGGACAAGCTACGGTAAGACACGCACTTAGAAATGCAATGGTTCCGATTGCACCATCATTAATTGGTGGATTCATCTATATTATGAGTGGATCTCTAATTATTGAGCAGATATTTAGAGTACCTGGTATTGGTGGCGTCTATCTAGAAGCTTTCAATAACCAAGACTACCCTCTAATTTTAGGTTACCTTGTGTTCTATACAGTATTGTCGTTATTTGCAACACTAATAGTTGACTTATCTTATGGGTTCATTGATCCTAGAATTAGAATGGGGGCGGGTAAGAAATGATCAAAGTAAATAAAGAACAATTTGAATTTGTTCAAAGTGATCAAGTCATTTATGATGAAAAATTTCAGACCAAACCAATTGGTTATTATAAGGATGCCTTTATTCGCTTTAGAAAAAATAAAGCGTCAGTTGTTGCAGCAATCATTCTTATTTTTATCATATTAATGAGCATTGTTGGTCCTCACTTTAAGACTTATTCACTTCCAAAAGAGAATGCAAAATGGTCAATGAGACTTGCTCAATTACCTCCTAGAGTCCCTGGTCTAGAATGGTTAGGTTTTGATGGATCTAGAGAATTAGAAGGTTTCCCAGGTCGTTTCGAAGGACTTCCCGAAGGAATTGTTATCAAAAAAGGAACAAAGACCAACGCTATCGGACAAATTAAAGTGACGGTTGATTATTATAAGTTCCGCAATTATGAGTTATCTTATGAAAGCTACACTAGTTTAAATCAAAGAGAATATGACGCAGTTAAAGAATATGAACAAAGAACAGGTGAGACCTTAATTATTGAGGAAAGAGGTCTTGTAGAGGGCTCATATCGTGTGAAAATTCACTTCTTTGAGTTTTTACAAGCCATCTATGGTGTTGAAAACTATAATTTTTGGTTTGGGACTGACAACTTTGGTAAAGATTTATTCACTGAGCTATGGAGTGGTGCACAATTGTCATTACTGATTGCATTTGGTGTATCTTTAATCAATATTTTTGTTGGTGTGATTGTAGGTTCAATTAGTGGATATTATGGTGGAACACTTGACTTAATTATTGAACGCTTTAGTGAAATATTGTCGGGATTACCATTCATGGCAATCTTAACGCTATTATTACTAAGATATGGTATGGAAGTTTGGGTGGTAATTCTCGCCTTTACGTTAACGGGTTGGCTAGGGATTTCTTCGCTTACACGTTCACAATTCTATCGTTATAAGAATAGAGAATATGTACTTGCGGCTAGAACACTAGGTGCAAATGACGTGAGAATTATGTCAAGACACATTTTCCCAAGTGCGATGGGGACTTTAATCACAAGTGTGGTATTATATGTACCATCGGTTATTTTCTCAGAATCAACGTATTCGTATTTAGGTATTATTAACTATTCTAAGGTTACATCGGTTGGTAAAATCTTATCAGCAGGTCAAGCAGTAATGAAAGAAAGTTTCTACATGGTATTATTCCCATCGATCTTTATTTCACTATTAATGTTATCATTTAACTTATTTGGTAACGGACTTAGAGATGCATTCAACCCATCATTGAGAGGAGTTGAAGAATAATGAGCAAAGAAAAAATATTAGAAGTCAAAGATTTAGCAATCTCATTTAGAACACAACAAGGGGTTCTACAAGCAGTTAGAGGTATTAATTTCGAATTATATAAAGGTGAAACATTAGCAATCGTTGGTGAATCTGGGAGTGGTAAATCCGTTACTTCAAGAGCCATTATTGGTATCTTAGCAGGTAACTCAATTCATGCTGGTGGTTCAATTTACTATTACAATAGCGGTTTAAAAAAGTTTAAACAAGAACACGTAGAAGACTCTCAAGGTCAAGAAGAAGAAGATGTCATCGATTTAATGAAAATTGATGAAGAAGACTTCCATAAACTACGTGGAACAAAGATATCAATGATTTTCCAAGATCCAATGTCGAGCTTAAATCCAATCATGAAGGTTGGTAAGCAAATCAGTGAAGCCCTTTATCTTAAACTGGGTTTAACAAAAGAACAAGCAAAAGAAAGAGCAATTGAATTGATGCGCGAGGTAGGGATTCCTGAACCGGAAAAACGTTACTATTCTTATCCATTCCAGTTTTCTGGTGGGATGAGACAACGCATTGTTATTGCGATTGCACTTGCAAATGACGCTGAAATCTTGATTTGTGATGAACCAACAACAGCACTTGACGTAACCATTCAAGCGCAAATCTTGGAATTAATTAACAGAATTAAAAAAGAACGGAATTTATCAATTATCTTTATTACGCATGACCTTGGGGTTGTAGCAAATATGTCTGATCGTATTGGCGTTATGTATGCCGGTAAGATTGTTGAATATGGAACAGTAAATGAAGTATTTTACCAACCAAAACACCCTTACACATGGGCACTACTATCTGCAATGCCAGACTTAGATTCTAAAGATAAGCTATTTGCAATACCTGGTACACCACCAGACATGCATTTCCCTCCTAAAGGGGATGCGTTTGCAGCTAGAAACAAATACGCAATGAAAATTGATTTTGAAGAACAACCACCGATGTTTAAAGTATCAGATACACATTTTGCTGCGACATGGTTATTACACCCAGATGCACCAAAAATGGATATTCCTGAAGGCTTAAAAGCACGTATTGAACGTAACAAGGCATTAACGAAGGAAGAGGTGTAACCAATGGAAAAAATTCTAGAAGTCAAACACCTAAAGCAATACTTTAAAGCTGGTTTCGGTGGTAAAAAAATCGTTGTTAAGGCGATTGATGATGTTTCCTTTGATATTTATAAAGGAGAAGTGTTTGGTCTTGTTGGTGAATCTGGTTGTGGTAAAACAACCACTGGACGTACCATTATCAAACTATATGAAGCAACCGATGGACAAATTCTATTTAATGGAGAACAAATCGGTGGCGGTTACGACACGTTCTTAAAAAATATCAAACAAGCAAAAATGATTGCAGAAGCAGAAATTGCGAAAATTAAACAAACGTCATCACCAAAAGTTGACCGAATTACGGCTACCGCACTTGCTCAAATCGATGAGTTGTCACGTAACGGAAATAAAGTGATGAGTGAAAGCTTAGAGAACATTGCAGAAATGCAAAAGCAAATCGCTTCAGATAATAAAGATAGTCAAGCGGCTATTTCTGAGATTCGTTCAAATTTAAAGAAATACATTAATGAACAAAAAGAGTTAATCAAACACACAAGAAAAGAAAATAAAGTTACTCATCACAAGTATGAAGTAATGAAGAAAATCCAAATGATTTTCCAAGACCCAATCTCTTCTTTAAACCCACGCATGACGGTAAAAGAAATTATTGCAGAAGGATTAATCATTGCAGGAATAAAAGACAAAGAAGAACTCACTAAGAAAGTTAATGATATTCTTGAGGTTGTGGGATTAGTTCCTGAACATGCGCACCGTTACCCACATGAATTCTCAGGTGGACAACGTCAACGTATTGGTATTGCTAGAGCTTTAATTGTTGAACCGGAATTATTAATTGCGGATGAACCAATCTCAGCATTAGACGTATCAATTCAAGCACAAGTCATCAACTTATTAAAGGATCTTCAAAAGAAACTCGATTTAACAATCATGTTTATTGCGCATGACCTTTCAGTTGTGAAGTATTTCTCAGATCGTATTGGCGTTATGTACTTTGGTAAAATGGTTGAACTAGCACCTTCAGATAAGTTGTTTAGAAACCCATTACATCCTTACACAAAGTCGTTGTTGTCTGCGATTCCATTACCGGATCCAAACTACGAAAAACAACGTAAGAGATTTACATATGATCCGAAAATTCATAATTATAGCGAAACAAACAAACCTTCATTTAATGAAATTGAAGAAGGGCATTTCGTTTATTGTTCACAAGAAGAAGCAAAAGAACTAAAAGCATCATTAAAATAAATCACACAAAAAAAAGTTGACTCTATGTAAATATGGAGTCAACTTTTTTATACTAGGATTTGTTTGATTAAATCTAGGGCATAAGCGTAGTGAAGTGTTGGGCTAAACTTATCGGAGGCTAGATAATAGACCGATAAATCCTTAAACTGTAACACATTGATTTTTGTGATGTGGTGTTTTAATTGTTTATCAAAAACAACCTGATCCGTTTCGTGAATCAACTCATTTGAAATTGAGTCATTTTCTCTAAACTGTAAAATCACATAATCCTTAAAACGTTTCTTTTGTTTTTTTAGATTGTCTTCTAATTGATTGATTGCTTTAACGATTTCGTCATCTGCAAATGGTGTAAATTCATTTTTGATTAATATGCAGATTTCAAGTGTGCCTCGGTTATACTTAAACTCTTTACGATCTTTCGTTAAACGATAATAAAGAAGAAATTCACCATAATCCTGGGTTAGTTTAAACGTCATTTTTTCAAGTTTTCTGACAAATGATTGACTTAAAAAAGAGAGCTTTACTTGTCTTTGACTTATTTGTGATTCCTTCATCATTAAATAGGCAATCTGTTGATGATAGAAAAACATCTTTGGTCGTATCGGCCAAATATAGATGATTAGCCCTAGTAAAATGAGTAGCATTACAGAAATTTTTGTTGTAACTATCCAATCAGTCAAACCAATGGCAATTACAAATGCTAAACTTATAGCGGTAGAAAAAAGGAATTTTAGTAACAATTTTTGTCTTTCTTTTTTTAATTTTATTAGCATATAAGCCTCCATAACTAGCCTATATTATACCATAGAGTAAAGGCTTGGGGACAAGAACCATAAGAATGAAAAAAAAAACATCTTTCGATGTTGTTTTAAAGGGAGTCACCGTTCATAGATGTTTTACTTCCGAGGATGGCATTTCGGTCATAAAACATCAAATACGTGGTGTAACGTTAGTATTTTTTTGGGAGAAAAAATACGAAATGTCAATTGACCTAAAATAAAAAGGATTATGTCTTTTGACACTTTTATTATAACGAATCAATTATCGTTTTAAAACTTGAAAGTGCTTTAATTATTATTGAAAACGATTTCCATTTGAATTATGGGATTTTATAACATTTTTAATGTAGAAGTAAGTTTGAAATTCATAAGGTATATCATTAGAATTAAGATTCTAAATAAGGTATAATACATGTGATAAATAAGGAGGGCTAAACATGTCAGAATTAGCAATTAAGAATTTACACGTGTCAATTGAAGACAAAGAAATCCTAAAGGGAGTCGATCTAATAGTAAAGAGTGGTGAGGTGCATGCCATCATGGGTCCAAACGGGACTGGTAAATCCACTTTAGCAAGTGCATTAATGGGTCATCCAAATTATGAAGTTACCGAAGGTGAAGTATCACTAGATGGTAAAGACTTATTAGAAATGGAAGTAGATGAACGTGCAAGAGAGGGTTTATTCCTTGCGATGCAATACCCATCAGAAGTACCTGGTGTAACAAACAGTGATTTCATGAGATCTGCATTAAAGGCAAAAAATGAAGGCCAGCAAGTACCATTATTTGAGTTCATTGGAAAATATGAAAAAGCGGCAAAAGAATTAAAAATGAGAGAAGATTTACCACACAGATACTTAAATGAAGGTTTCTCTGGTGGTGAAAAGAAAAGAAATGAGATTCTCCAATTAAAGATGATGAATCCTAAATTTGCGGTACTAGATGAAATTGACTCAGGTCTTGATATTGATGCGCTACGTATTGTTGGTGAAAATGTCAATGGTATGGTTAATGACAATTTCGGTTGTATTTTAATTACACACTACCAACGTATTTTGGATTACATTAAACCAACCTACGTTCATATCATGATTGATGGAAAAATCGTTTTAACTGGTGGTCAAGAATTAATTGAGAAGATTGATGCAAACGGATATGAATGGGTAAGAGAAGAACTTGGGATTGATTTTGTAGAAACGGAACAAGAATAGTATGCATCAAATCGTAATTAAGAATCATAACATTAACGATAGCTTACCTCTTGGAATCACGTTTGAAGATCAAAAATTAATCATCCCAAACAACACCGTGAGTGTTGACCCAATCAAAATAACCATTAAAGACGACAATAACGAGTCACTTGAGATTGTTGTCGGACAATCTAGTGATGTGACAATCATATTAGAAATAGCAAGTGAAGAACTTGAGAAAAACACTTATGATTTGAATTTAGTTGCAAAACAAAATTCGAGAGTTAAATACTTATTGGTTTGTGATTTAGCAAGTAAAGACGCACAATTACATCATTATTTTACTGCCGAAAGAGATTCAAATCTTGACTTGATTGGCGGCTTTGTAAGTAACGTCATCAACGCAAAAATGAATGCCAAATTGATTGGTGAAGGCTCAAATGTTAGCATTCGTGCCGTTGCTATATCAAGTACAAATAATAACCAAACAATCGATATTGAACTTGTTCACGCAGCTAAAAACTCAACGGGTATGATGCATAACATTGCCATTGCTAATGATAATGGTAAGGTGGTATTAAACGGTGTTGAAAAAATCTTAAAAGGCATGAAGAATGCCAATGCGTATCAAAGTTTAAAAGGCATCATTGGATCTGATAAAGCGGTAATCGAAGTGAATCCTATTTTATTAATCGACGAATATGACGTAAAGGCTGGACATGGGGCAACGATTGGTAAATTAGACCAAAACAGTGTTTACTACTTAATGAGTAGAGGCCTAGAACGCAAAGAAGCAGAAAAATTAATGATTAATGGTTTCTTAAACCCAATCATTAAAGAAATTGCGGATGAAACACTTAAAGAACGATTTGTTTCGTTAGTCAACCAACGCTTATAATATGTTAGATGTTAAGGTAATACGTCAAAATTTCCCCATTTATGAACATAACAAAGATTTAGTATATTTAGATACAGGTGCTTCTTCCCTAAAACCTAAAGCAGTCATTGATCAAGTTGATCACTATTATTCAAACCTAGGGGTCAATGTGCATCGTGGGGTTTATGGGTTATCCTATGAGGCAACGGATTTATATGAAGAAGCAAGAACAACGGTTTCGAAATTCATTAACGCAAATTTTGAAGAGGTCGTTTTCACTAGAGGAACAACAGCTTCACTCAATATGGTGGCACAAAGTTATCTTTCAGTTTTAAAAGAAGGCGATGAAATTATTACGAGTGAACTAGAACATCATTCGTCAATGCTACCTTGGTTAAATGTTTCAAAGAAAACAAACGCTAAACTGAACTACGTTAAATTAAATGATGAGGGCAGAATTACCGTTGAAGCATTTAAAGACGTCCTGACAACTAACACAAAAGTCGTTGCCTTAACGTATGTTTCTAATGTGATGGGCTACATCACACCAATCGAAGAAATCATTAAACTTGCTCACGAAGTCGGTGCGGTAGTAATCGTGGATGCAGCTCAAGCAGCTCCACACATGCCAATTAACGTTAAATCGCTTGATTGTGACTATTTGGCATTTTCAGGACACAAGATATTAGGGCCAACCGGTATCGGTGTCTTATATGGAAAAAAACACTTACTTGATCAAATGGAACCATCGGAATATGGTGGAGACATGGTTGATTTTGTTGTAAAAGATAACGCTAAGTGGAAAGATACACCATACAAGTTTGAGGCAGGCACTCCAATCATTAGTGGCGCGATCGGATTATCTAGTGCGATTAAGTACTTGATGTCGATTGGGTTTGAGGCGATTGAGGCCCATACAAAAGAACTGCATCGTTACACACTAGAAAAACTTAAAGACATCAAAGGGATTGAAGTGTATAATAGTAAGAGCGATACAGGTATTATTACATTTAATATTAAAGGTGTTCACCCACACGATGCGGCGAGTATCTTTGATAAAAATAAAGTATGTATAAGAGCTGGTCACCACTGTGCACAACTTATCACAAAGTGGCTAGGTCAAATTGCAACGTTGCGTGCGACCCTCTACATTTATAATAATTACGAGGATTGTGACCGCTTTATTGACAGTGTGAAAGAGACCATAGACTTTTTCAATCAATTTTAAGGAGATTAACATGAGCACAAATTTAGAACATTTATACAGACAAGTCATCATGGATCACTACAAAAGTCCATTTAACAAGGGCCTCGTAGATGACCCTAATTACTATACCGTTCACCTTCATAACCCAACGTGTGGGGATGATATGACGGTACAATACAAAGTAGACCACGGTGTGGTAACAGACATTAAGCATCAAGGGACTGGCTGTTCGATTTGCTGTTCAAGTGCAAGTGTTATGAGCATTACT
>WARP01002475.1_pt1 | contig 16416 bp, 18 predicted proteins | sample 4769151 | NCBI WGS metagenome assembly WARP01 (sample SAMN08893023, study PRJNA449175) | gut metagenome | isolation source: rumen sample fed with dry roughage | host: cow | place: India: Nagpur | collected 2016 | reverse complement strand
CCCTTGAAGTGATCATCGTCTCCCTGACAAGGGAAGACGGGTGACGCAGGCGGAAGAGATGTTCGCCGGTGGTGGTGTTTTCCGTCTCTTTGAGTTTTTCCAGGATCACACTGGTCTTCCCGGAGCTGATGATCTCAGGATCAGCTGCTCCTTTGAAGAAGACCACCGGGAAATTTTCCCCGATGTTGAGGCTTTCAAGAGCGCCGACGGCGGTTTCCGCAAAATGCAGGCGCAGTTCATCCGCTGTTCCCTCAGGCGGCAGATCGATGAACAGAGCCGGCAGACCCCCGGATGCATCCATCTTCAGACGGACGTAGAGCTCCTGATGTTTTCCGGAGAGTTTCCAGTCGATGTTACGGACACTGTCTCCTTCGGCGTAGGGACGAAGGGTCCGGGTGTCATAGCCTGAAATGAGAGCAGGCCGGTCAAACTCCACGGCGCTCCACCCCGACCCCTGACCGACGGCAAAGTGCGTGGCTGTGATGCCGGTTGGATACATCGTAAGTTTCGGCAGCTCTGCGCCGCGTGCGATCAGCAGGGTCTGCGTGAAAAACTGATCACGACAGGTTGCCCTGACTCCCTGAAAATAGGAGGAGCCGATCACCGGGAGTCTGAACCTGTAGGATGCCCGGCCGGCGGTGAATGCCGGCGAGCCTGAGACAAGGAGCGCTCCCGGCGGCAGAACGTCATCGAACGAGGCGGTCAGGCGGCCGGTCACGGCAGTGATCGCGGATGTGATGCTGATGAGCCCGTTCTGATCCACAACGGTCCTGTCGGCTTCACGGACAACGGTCAGCGAGATGGCAAGACTGCGCAGGTTTGTCTGAAAGATGCCGGCGGAAAGCGAAACAAACACCAAAATTCCAAGGCCCGCCGCCGCCGCCTCTGCTGAGTTCATCATCCATGCATACATGAAAGAGAGCAGGCTGAAAAGCAGAAGGAGTCCGGTCAGCAGTGTTGGACGCATGGATCATTTCACCGGCACGGTTTGAAGGATATCATCAATGACTGAATCCACAGTAATTTTGCTCAGGGCCGATTCGCGTTTCATGATGATACGGTGAGCGAATGCAAACGGCACGAGATATTTGACATCGTCAGGGATGACATACTCGCGTCCCTGGATCGCAGCATTGGCCATGGCGCTGCGCAGCAGAGCAAGGGACCCCCGCGTGCTGATGCCGAGTTTTATATCGGGATGATTTCTGGTGGCTTCGACGAGATCGCCGATGTAGGAAAGGATGTCGTCGCTTGCATAGACGGATCTGACCATCGCCTGCATGGCGAGGATCTCAGAAGGATCTTCGACAAGCTTGTTATTGGGATCGAGGATCCCGGGATTGAGGGATCCTGCCATCCCTTTCTTCAGAACAGAGACCTCTTCCGCGACATCCAGATGCTTGATCCGGTAACTGAGCGTGAACCGGTCTTTTTGCGACTCGATAAGGTTGAACGTTCCTTCCATCTCATACGGGTTCTGGGTCGCGATGACGATGAACGGCGCGGGGAGGCAGATGGTTTCGTTGTCGATCGTGACCTGACGCTCGGCGAGCGCTTCGAGGAGGGCGCCCTGTGCTTTGGGCGTCATCCGGTTGATCTCGTCAACGAGGAAGAGGTTTGAAAAGATCGGACCTTTTGAGAAGATGAATTTGTTCGTATCCTGCTGATACTTCTGGACACCGATGACGTCCATTGGGAGAATGTCGACCGCACCCTGCAGGCGGCCGAAGTCTCCGCCGATGTTTTGCGCAAAGAATTTGCACAGTGTGGTCTTTGCAGTCCCGGGGACCCCTTCCATAAGAAGAGCGCCGTCACTGAGTAATGCAATGGTCAGAAGATCCATCAGGTCGTCATACCCGATGATGCACTGATGCAGTCGTTTTTTGAGATCGTCGTGGAAGGTGCGTATGGTATCAATGTTTTGCTTTTCTGTCATAAGCGGAATCTCCGGATGCCGATAACGGCTGTTAGAATGAAAAGAATGGTTATGAGGATGGTCCCAAGGGCAGGATATCTGTGCATCGCCCCAAGAAGAGGGCAGAGCCCCCCGCCTGATGTCGATGCCGAGTTGGTCTGATCGATTATGAGCTCCTCTTCGAGGAGAGCATTGATGAACTGGATATTTTCGGTGTGGGTACGGACAAGCATACTGTTGATAAAGACCGATGGATCAGCAATGACGATGACACGACCAGTACTAATAGTTTCTGATGCGATAAGAGAATAAACTTTCAGTGGTTCAGAGGCGTCGGGGATGTTGTTTTTGTTGGCGTCGACCCAGGAGAGATGGGAAGTTGCGGCGACGGTCTCGCCGCCGGTGACATACCCCGGGTAGTTGAAGGTGAGGGTGGTGACATTGGATCCAAAAAGATCGCCCTCTACCGTGCCGCGGAAAATGCCCATGTCTTTGTACTCCATGCTGGTTGATCTGACCGGCTGATCATGGACCCGGATGGAGCTGCCGATCTGTTCAAGAAAAATGTTGGCATTTCCACTCTGGTCGGCGATGATGACGGTGTTTCCCTCGTAAAGATACCGGGAAAGCCCGCCGAATTCAGTGCCCGGCGCGATGATAAGCAGGGTGCTCCCGCTGCCGGCAGGCAGATCGTCGTAGCTGAAAACTGATGGTTTGTCCGCTGCAAGGCCGAAGAAGTCCGAGGTCCCGTTCCAGTTGATGTTGTACCGGCTGTATTCATCGCTTGTCGTGGCAAGCTGACCGGCCAGGATCAGTCCGGCAAGGAGTATCAGGATCAGGGCTGCAGCGACGCGTTTGTTCATGTGTTCTCTTTAAGGATCTTGGCTGCAAGTTCAGCGAGGCTGGCGATGTCTTCAGGTGTGGAACCGGGAGAGTAGCGGACCTTTTCGTAGAGGGCGACATACTTTTTGATCAGCTCGCTCGGATTCTTCGGGTCGATGAGCTCTCTGGGTGAGAGGGCTTCGCTTGAACCAAGGAGGCCGCGGTTTTTGGCAATCGCGGCAGCCACAATTCTGAACTGCTCTGCGGCCCCTGCATTTGGATCCAGGCTGACCGTTTTTGTCTTTGGCTCGGGTGAGATGACCGTTTCAGAAGCCTGGACACGCGTCTGCGTCTGTTCCGGCTCTGCCGGCTGTTTTTCTGCTTTGGGAGCGTCGGATTTTTCACTGAACGAAGCTACGGGCACAAACTGCTCTTCTTTAGGCTTGGGAGCAGGCGTCTTTGGCACTGCCGTCTCCTGATTTGCCGGAGATTTTTTGCCGTTTCGTTTTTTCGAGCGGATGAAGAAGGCAACTGCAACGAGACCGACAGCGAAAACACTGATGATGATGATGATCGGAACGATAAATCCTGCGCCGTCATCTTCTGTTTCGTCCGGGATGATCACCTCAGGGGTGGGCGTTTCTGCAAGGTTCGTCTGTGTCGGTGCGGCTGTCAGCGTCGTCTGAGGCATGGTGACGGTCTGCACCGGGGTCTCCGCAGGAGTTTCTGCTGGGGTTTCTGCTGGAGTTTCTGTCGGTGCCGTTGTCGGGAGGAGTGCAGCATCCGCCGAGAGCCGGACGAGCACTTCGGCCGCACTGCCGAGCATATCCGCAGCCGTCAGCGGATCACCGCCGTTCTGCAGGGAATCGGCCGCGGTCCTAAGACTGGAGACGGTCAGGTTGAGTTCATCAGTGAGAGCCGCAGGCGCCGAATCGGCGGCAAGCCGGTCCCTTATGAGCGAAAGATCATCGATATGCTGCGAAAGCTGCCCGCCGGCGGCTGAGATGTCAGGTGAACCTGCAGAAAGGGAGGAGGCCGCGTTCTCAAGTGATTGGGAGACGGCTGCAAGACGAAGAAGAGATGTTTCCAGAAGCGGGAGATCATACTCGAATTCATCCGGATTTTTGCCGGCCCATGTATAGGTAGAGATCAGGGTATTTCTGATGCCCAAAACATCGGTCTCTGCCTGCGTCAGAGCAGAAACCGCCGCTGAAGTATCCGCACCCTCGATAAGAAGATCGGCTGCAGAGGTATCGAGCCGGTTTTTGATCCGGATAAGGTCCTGGACCTCGGAAGAAGCGAGCGGAGTGCCGGCCAAAACGGTGCGTACGGAGTCGATATCCGCCGAGATCAGGCTGATCTCAGCGGCAGCGGCGTGTGGATCCCCGGTTTTCAGAGAAGCGGCGGTGCTGTTCAATGCGGCGGCGAGAGCAGAAAGTTCCGCTGAGGGGCCAGTCGTCTGGACAGGGTCTGTCTCTTCGGCTGCGGCAGAGCCGGAGAAACCGCCGGCTAAGAAAAGCGTGAGGATCAGCAGAAGAACTGCCGATCTTTGAACGATCCCGGGTATGCCGGATCGTTTCGTGGTCAGAAACTTATGTTGAGCATGTGTCATGTATAGCCCTCAATGATCTGTTTAGAAAGACGCTCCAGATGTTTTATCTGGTCGTGACCTGCCGAAACGTTCGCATAATGGAGATATTCATACGTTGATATAAACTCTTTGATGTTCTCGTTTGGTGCGGAAAGCGCGGCCAATAACTCCCGCGGTGTCAGAACGGCAACGTTTGCTATCCCTGATTTTCCTGCAAGGAAGACCGAGGTCTTCCTGTAGAGGCGGCGAAGAGGATCCGCATCAGGATCCTCTTTTTTAGTGACGGCGTCACGGATCTTTTTCAACGGCCCGGAAGATTTAGGCGCTGGTTCGAGGGTCAGCGGCGGAGCTTTTCCGGAGGCGTATTTTGGTCTCCGTTTTACGACGAAACGAATCCCCAAAACGAGAAGAACGCCGCAGGCGGCGATAAGTATGATATAATATATGGTCGGATCAAGTATCGTGACCGGATAGAGTTCACTCATGCTTTCCTCGAGAGGGAAGGAGACGTCGTCAAATATTGCGTAGAACGCGTAGCCTCCGTCGATGAGCTCAGCCGAGACATTCCAGATCCCGTTTGCATTGGTGATGCCTGTCCCGATGAGGATATGATCTTCAGAGTAGACGGTTACGGGAGCTCCGACGACCGGGAGGTCGTCTTCAGTCAAGAGCGAGCCGTAAAGCGTGAGTTTTCGGTGGAGTTCGCCGTTTTCCTGCTGATCTTTGAGGATAGCAACGACCGAGGGCTGTGAGAGGATCGTGATATAGACCGGTTTGGAGGTGATGCCGCCCGACTGAGCGGTGACCGCGTGGATGCCTTCGGCTATCCTGCCGATCTTCAGTTTTTTCGTGTAGTATCCGGCACTGTCGACCGATGCTGTTCCCCAGAGGGTGGTGTCCCAGTAGATGTCAAGGCTCCCCTGGGTTCCCCGTGCGATGCCCGAGATCGTGAGGGTATCTCCGTAGCGTGCGATCGAAGGATCGACCGAGATGGTGATGGATCCGGAGGTGTCTGTCGTGGTCCCGGATGTGTCGATAATGACGATATTTCCTTGTGCATCTGTCGTGACGGTGAGTTTTCCCGAAGTGGCGGCAATTATGACCTGGCTTAGGAGCGGGACCGAAGACTGGAGTTTGGCCGGATCGAGCCCGTAGGCGGCCGAGATCTGCTGCATGATCTCTGCAGATCCTGCGTAGTTTTCTGCGGTCAGGGCAAGTTCGCTGTAAATGAGTTTGGATTCTGCTGCAAGCTCATACAGGGCCGGGGAGTTTCCTTCGGATGCATACTGACGTCTGAGGTGATCGATCTCTGCAAGACGCACCACATCCCCCTGGATGATCCTGATGGATGTTCCAAGAGCAGCCGATTCTTTTCGGAACTGGTTTATCTCGGTCTGGGTGAGTTTGATCTTTCCCAGATTGGTCCCAAGCCGGCTGACCGTATTTTCATATGCGGCGAGATACCGGGCAGCATACTCGGGATCATTGAGATAGAGCTGATAGACCGCATCATAGGAAAGGCCGATGATATCTCCCATGAGAGGAAGAATGGTCTCGGCCTCTTCGGTCGTCATGACGGCGATCGTGGAGGGGTCAGCGTGGCTGGAGGTGTTGGTATGTCCCTCGGCAGCGTAGAGAAGCGTTCCCCCGCCCGCAACGAGCGTGATCAGCATGACGGCCGCAATAACGGCGAGGAGTGCGGCGGCGGCGGCGGGGTTTGCCTTCATTTTGCGATGATCTCCACGATTTTTATGATGATGATGAAGGCAAAGATGCCGACGCCTGCAATGCCGATAAGGCGCTGCCAGCGGGCGCTTTTCGGCCGGAGGGTGGTGACGACGAAGAACTCGGTGATGATCAGAAAGCCGATCAGCCAGAGTACAAAAAAGATCTCGATATTGATGGTCCGAGCAAGTATCATGATCGAAGCAACGGTCCCCATCCATGCAAGGAGAAGGGATGCGGCGATCAGAGTTTTTGACGGAGCCATGGGTAGTTAACTGTTATTGATTTAAGGAGGGTAATAGGTTTTGGTTTGGATCGTCCGGGAAGCGGCGGAAAGAAAAAAAGAGGGGCGGTTGTGTTCTCCTGACCAGCACCCTGACGTAGGGTTATGATCAGCACTGATCCAGCTCCCGATTCAAGAACCTGTCCTTCGTCGCGTTCGCAAACTTAACAAGCATGAGCATCACCGGCACTTCGACGAGCACCCCGACGATCGTCGCGAGAGCGACCGGACTGTTCGTTCCGTACAACGCTATCGAAACGGCGACGGCTAATTCGAAGAAGTTCGAAGCGCCGATCATACCTGCCGGGGCTGCAATACCGTGAGGGAGATTCAGGAACCATCCCGCGCCGTATGCGATACAGAAGATCAGGATCGTCTGGATGATCAGCGGTACGGCGATCAGAAGAATGTGCAGTGGATTTTCCGTAATAACGGTTCCCTGATACGAGAAGATGATCACGAGGGTAAGCAGCAGCCCGGCGATGGTGATGTTGTCGAACTTCGGGAGGAACGTTTTGGTAAAATACTCCTCTCCTTTTTTCCTGATGAGATACATCCGGGTGATCACTCCGCACAGGAGAGGGATCACCACAAATAGAACCACCGAAAGAAACAGTGTGACCCACGGGATGCTGATCCCGCTGATTCCGAGCAGAAATGCGACGATCGGGACAAATGCGACAAGAATGATCAGATCATTGGTCGCGACCTGGACGACCGTATAGGCGGCGTTTCCTTTCGTCAGATGACTCCATACAAAAACCATCGCCGTACACGGAGCTGCGCCTAAAAGCACGGCGCCGATAAGATAATCCCGGGCGAGTTCAGGAGGAATGAGGGCGCTGAACACGATATAGAAGAAGAAGGCCGCGATCGCAAACATCGTGAACGGTTTGATCAGCCAGTTCACGACCCAGGTAAGGACGAGCCCTTTGGGATTTTTTCCGACGTATTTCACGCTCTTGAAATCCACCTTCAGCATCATCGGGTAGATCATGACCCAGATGAGTATCGCGATCGGGATGGAAACGTTTGCATACTCGAACGTGCCCAGGAATTCCGGAACGAACGGCACGAACCTGCCGATCAGAACGCCGGCGATCATGCAGATGATTACCCAGAGGGTAAGATATTTAGCAAAGATCCCAAGGCCTGCGGTTGTGTTTTTTGTCATAGCATCACCCTTTCAATGATTGTATGTTCGCTTCGATCTCGGCGATCGCGAGGCGATACGCCTCCTCGCCTTTTCCGACCGGGTCGTCGATGTGCCATTCGATCCGCTGTGTTCCGGGAATGACGGGACAGGCGATCCCGCATCCCATCGTGACGATGATGTCGATCTTTGGAAGGTCGGAGATCTTTTTCGGCCGATTCGTCGAGAGATCGATCCCGTAGATCTCCTGCATGAGGCGGACGGCTGTCGGATCGACGTTATCGCCCGGCTCGCTCCCGGCAGAATAACAGGTGAACCTGTCGCCGCCGAGATGCCGGCAGAGCGCTTCTGCGATCTGTGATCTGCAGGAGTTTTTGATGCAGAGAAAGGCGATCCGTTTCATACGATCACCTGCACGACTAATCCGGTCACCACAGCCGCAATAAAGATCGTTGCGACAAACACCAGAACGAACTGTTTTTTGAATATCGCGGAAAGCATCGTGATCTCGGGAATACTCATGCCTGCCCCGCCGATCAGAAGAGCGGCCACGGTCCCCACCCCCATTCCTTTACTCAAGAGAGCGGCGCTGATCGGGAGGATGGTCTCCGCTCTGATGTAGAGCGGGATCCCGATGATCGCGGCGATGGGGATCGCGAACAGATTATCCGGCCCTGCGGCGGCTAAGATCCAGTCGGCCGGCAGAAATCCGTAGATGAATGCCCCGATCGCGGCTCCAAGCAGGAGGTAGGGGATCATCTGCCGAAACGTCATCCAGGCAAACCGTACGATCCTCTGGAGTTTCGTCCCGGTCTCTTCGGTCATTCCTTCGACGGCGACCGGTTTAACGTATTTTTTGAACCCGAGCCGCTCAAGAGTGAGGCCGATGAGGACGGCCGCCGTGAACATGAGAACGGCATATACAACGGTGATCTGCGGGCCGAAGATGACGAGCATCATCGCGATTATCACCGGGTTGAGAAGGGGGGACGCGAACAAAAAAGACATGGCGCTCGAAAAGGCCACGCCGGATTTCAGAAATCCGAGCGTTACCGGGATCGTCGAGCAGGAGCAGAACGGGGTGATCGCTCCAAACGCGGCGCCGATCACGCTTCCCCTGACCGATCCGGAATGCCCGAGGACTTTCTGCATCTTCTCTTTAGGGACATAGACGTTGAGTGCCCCGACGATCAGACAGACGACGATGAAAAGCGCCGTAAGTTCCAGAGCTATGATCAGGAAATACTGACCGGCCGCGAGGAGCGTTTCTGCAAAATTCATTCAGATTTTCCGGAACAACAGCAGTTTTCTCCGCATTGATCTTTCGATCCGGCTTCATCATCGCAGCAGGATTTTTCCGGCACGATTTTCACATTGCAGCAGCACGAGCAGTTTTCTGCGGTGATGGCTTTTTTCAGCTTTCCAAATATCGAGGTCTTTTTTTCTTCGGTCATGATACTCACATCTTTTCACAGGGTCGGGTTTCTCTAAGTCTTTTCAAGGTGTCTTTGTCGGTTTTTGTCATCGGCAGTTCGGCGCAGATCTTTTCCAGGGCAGTGCACAACGCGGGATACTGGGCGAAAAATTCATCGCTGATTTTGTAGTATGCCCATTGTGCCTGTTTTCTGCTCTGGATGATGCCGGCGTTTTTCAGGATCGCGAGGCTGCGCGAAGCGTTCGGCTGGGAGAGGGAGAGCGCCGCTTCGATCTCANNTCATTACCCTGCAGGAGTGCAAGGATCCGCAGTCTGGTCGCATCGCCGCATGCCTTGAAGATCGTTTCCGGATCACTCATCGCATTCATATCCGGGAATGCAGCAGGAGCAGCAGTGGGTTTTTCGTTCGATGAGGTGGTCGGAGACATGCAGGATCTGTTTGACCTCTTCATCGGTCGGATACCTGCCGGTGATCATGACAAAGTCATTGACAACGACCGCCGGAAGGATTTTCTCGCCGTGCCGTGACATAAGACGGACGATGTTTGGGTTGGCATCGCATGTTGCCCGCTCTATCAGAATGCCTTTGGGTTTGAGCCGGTCGATGATCTCAGTGATCCGGATGTACTCGGGATCGGTCGTGTCCGGGTCTTGTGCTTCGTAAAGACACATTGATGACATATATTATTATATTCACATATTTGCATATAATGATTTTCAAAAGGTGCGGGTGAGGGCACCCCCAAATCCCGTTTACCGCTCCTTCTTCCCGCAGTCGCAGACCGCAGCTTTTTGTTTCGGTGCGGAACTTCCGCAGCAGGAACTTCCCTCGCCGCAGCAGGATTCGGTGTCCATGTCCCTTCCCCGGAGTGCGGCGCCGATCATCCCCCACGCACAGCCGACCCCGCTTTGAACGGTGATTGCCCGGACCGGGCAGTTGAGAGCGCAGGCTCCGCATTCCATGCAGACAGAAGGCCGGTCGAGGATCACACGAGTTCGCCCTGCAGTAAAAACTGCATGGGGACAGACCTGCGTGCAGCGTCCGCAGTTTATGCAGAGCGCCGGATCAAAGCAAAGGCTCGTTTCGGTGTAGGAATTAAACATCAGATCACCCCCAGAATTCTGGATACGCCAAGGATAATACCGCTTATCACGCCGAGCGCCGCCATTCCCGCCATGACCTTGATATACGAAAAGATCTCCTTCTTGACCCCCGTTCGTGAGGTAAACGGTGTGCAGCCGGTGAAGTTCAGGGCAAGATACGAGATAACCGGCGTGATGAGAAGGAAGGCCGCAGCGGCTGAAAGGACGCCGACCCATACCGGAAGGTTCGGATCTGTGCCAAAAACATACGCGAAGGGAAGCGATACGATCATGCCAAGGATCATCCCTTTGGTCGAAAAGTCCCGTGTCGGGAGAACGGGCAGAAGCAGAGGAAAAAGCACGGTGCCTGCAAGGACTGCGGATATTGCGGCAAGCGATGCGACGGGTCCGGCAAGAAACCAAAGTGCCGCGGCGGCTGCAAGAGCCGGAAGCGCCGCGTGCATGAACTCGACAGGCGTTAAGACGAGCCGGTCCCGCAAAGAGAATTCGACACGCCGCATGGCAGGCGTCGCCGTGTGCGTTTTCAGATACTCCGGCAGATCGTCTGCCCGGACCGGGCCGTATTCGACAGTGAACTTCGTCCTCCGCGCCACTTCCTGGCAGGAGACCCCCGGTGCTCCAAGCTGGGGTACGATGATTGTCCTGTGCGAGACGATTCCAGCAAGATCTGAGGATTCTATCCTGCGGACGAGTTCATCCGTTCCAAACGTTCCCTTCCCGGCGGCGCACCAGACGTTTATCCCCTTCGTGTCCAGAACAAGGATCCATGCATCGATCCCTGCAAGCGGGGAGCGGAGGGCATCAAAACTGAGAGAATAGTTTGCCGATGCAAAAACCGGTGAGTCTGCATTTGGATCCCCGAGCCGATACAGGCCGGGTTCGACACGGTGCTCTGACCGGCGCCAGCCCAGCCGGGCAAGGAGATGGTCGAATCTATCAGAAAAGGTGATGATGCCCGTGGTCGTTTTGATCACCGGGGGCCGGGAGCTGTTTTCAGCGCATCCGCAGGTCTGGTCTCCGGACGTCGATGAGCAGGAGCAGCAGGAGCCGGATGTTTCGGTTATTTTCATGAATTGGTCCCTCACGACCGGTCCTGTTCGTTTAGGAGCGGGCCGAGAATATCCTTTACCATGCAGCTCAAATTGTCAGCTTTCATCAGAGCAAGACAGCAGATGCTGCCGTTTTTCTCCCAGCTGATGAGTGCGAGTTTGTCTCCTGTCCGGATGCCGGCTTTTTCCCGCACGTCTTTTGGCAGGACCATCTGCCCGCGTTCATCCACGCTGAGTACTGCTTCGATCCGGCAGCCCGTTTCACCGCCGCACCCGCAGTCTGAATCATTTTTTTGTGATGATGGATCTTCGGTATTTTTTTGGGTCATAGAGAACTCTTCACTCACGACGTAGGCATTCTGATAATTTATATGTTTCTGAAAAATCAGAATTTTCTGAATTGCCGGAGTCTCTCTGTTAAGCAATGTCGGGGTCGGGATCCCCGCCGGCGGTGTCAGGCCGTCGGGTGAGTGAAACCAGATGACGATCCTGCCAGGCGCGTTCCTCCTCCCTCTCCTCCGGAAAAACCGCCTTCACGGCGTATTCTGCGGCATGTACCGCGTGTCCTGGCGTGTGCGCCGAAATCAGAAACGGAATTGCATAATGGAAAGTAATTCTACAAAGCATGAGGCTCGCGAATTCTTTCTGAGATCCTATTTGGATCACCGTATCGAATGACCTGAGAAAAAAGAAAAAAATGTTCGGGTTTCGCACCCTGCCGGGATCCTTTCGAAGAATTTCCGCACTTAAAGTCCGGCCCGCTCGACGATAACATCGGCTACCGATTTCGCGCTCTTGAACGGGAAATCCGCTGCCGTGAGAAGGGTGCCGGCTTCGCCTGCGGTCATCTTCAGATCGCCGACCTGACAGGTCGTGTCTGCGCCGTTTGGAAACGCGGCGATGAGAGCGGCGGGTGTGTCGATCGGGAACGATGCTCCCGCGAGTGCCCCGCTGATCTGGGCATGGATCTGCTCTTTTACGGTGAGGGGGACAAATCCGGGCATGCCGGCGACCTCTCCTGCTGCCTTAGCGATCGGGCAGTCGGCGCTGTGGGTCTCGCACCCGAAGCATGCTCCCTTGATCGATTTGAGGGACTCTTCCGCCTTTGTCTGTGATACGTCTTTACCTGTATAACTCCATGTTGGCATCTTGTTTCACCACATACCTATGGGGATGTTATATTTATATACAAGAGCGTCATTAAAATATACAAGGCACACTGATACAGAATTATGACCCTGCGGGTTAATGATTGTGCATTTTCAATATGTGTAACGGGAAAAGAAGGATCATGGGAACAACACTGGGTTCATCACTGACGGAGATCCGTGAACTGAAAAAGGAGGTCACCGGTCTGCGTATGGATTTAAAGCGCTTTATCGAGCATGCAAATCAGCAGCATGTGCAAACCGCTCTTACGGATCTCAAACAGAATTATGCCGGGCTCTTCGCGAACGATCAGGTGGAAACGGCAAAATCGGAACTTTCGGCGAATATGGTTACCGACTGCGGGATGCGGGACAAATGCTACGGGGTGTTTCTGGATTTTCTGCAGAACACCTCAAAGCATATCAAAAACGGTCAGGTGTCCGAAGAGATCATCCAATCCTATCGGGATCAGCTGAAAAATATGCGGGAGGCGGGTCCGTTCGATCGGTGCGAAACCTGTTTTTCGCAGGTCTACCGGCTTTTTGAAAAGCAGGTCGATTTAATGCAGTCTCTCGGCATTTATGCAGAAAACAGCATCACTGACGACATCATTACCGATATCCCGGAAGAAACGGCGGTCAGAGAACTCCTAGAGCCGGTAGCAAACGTCCTGCGTTTCCAGATTTTGAAATCGCTTGCGGCACAGACCCGAACCTTTTCCGATCTTTCGAGCATGACCGGATTACGCGGCGGCAATCTGCTGTTTCATATCAAAAAACTCACCGACTCAGGGATGATCCTTCAGCGTCATGAGCGTGGGGATTACGTGATCACGGATAAGGGATTCAAAACGCTGAACGCTGTTTCAGCGCTGTATCATGAGACCCATCACCCCTGACTGCGTTAAAAATAGGAAAAAATATTTTTTGGATTTATACAAGCTCAGTTCCGCCCGCCACCACCACGAACTGGCCGGTCACGTAGCTCGACATATCGCATGAGAAGTAGAGGATCGTCCCGTTCAGTTCCCCGCGTTTTGCCGGGCGGCACAAGGGGCACATCCTGCTGTACTGGGTCAGGAACTCGTTTGATTTGAATAATGTGCCTTCCGTCATCTCCGATTCGAACAGACCCGGGCCGACCGCATTGACCGTGATATTGTTCTGACCGTACGACGTTGCCATACCCATGGTCAGACCGAGGACGGCCGCCTTCGACGTGTTGTAGACGTGGCGGACGAACATATCTCCCTTATCGCCGATCACTGCATTGATCGATGCCGTGTTGACGATCTTTCCGTAGTTCTGGGCCTTCATGTGCGGAACGACATACTTGCTCATGAGATAGATGCCTTTGACGTTCGTATCCATCGAGCGGTCCCACTCTTCTACGGTGAGGGTCTCCACCGTTCCACGCTGGGCGATGCCGGCGTTGTTGAGGAGGATGTGGATCGTTCCGTACTGTTTGACGATCGCGTCAACCGCCTCTTTCACGCTTTGTTCGTTCGTTACATCGCACGGATACGTGAACACCTCTCCGCCCTTCTCGGCGATCTCTTTTGCGACGGCTGCGAGTTTGTCCGTTCTGCGTGCAAGCATGGCGACTTTTGCTCCTGCTTGTGCATACGCACGAGCCGCGTCGGCACCAAGACCGCTGGATGCTCCTGAAACGACCGCCACTTTTCCTGTTAAATCACAATAGTTTGACATTTTTACCAAGCTGATACTTGCCGCTTGGGAATAATAAAGAAAATGCCACTCGAAAACCGGAACATGCAGCGATTTTCTGCGCAGAATCCCTCCTGGATTTTTGCAGCGGAATTGTGCCTGGAATGCCGAACAGAAGGCTGAAACGTTGGTGTTTGTCTATTTCTGACCACTGGCCCGGAAGCGGATTCAGAAACTTTATCTTGAAACAATGTGTTTATGAGGTAGTATGCAAGAGATATGCAGTTACGAAGGATGCGGGGATGTCTGAAGACCCTCTTCTTTCGATCCAGCAGCAGTTGATCGCCTGCGGGATGCGGGAGTATGAAGCAAAAATCTATGTGACCATCTTCAGCCGGGGCATTCTTACTGCGTTCGAGATCCATCAGTTCAGCGGGGTTCCCCGCGGGAGGGTGTATGATGTTCTCGCGCTTCTTGAGGAGAAAGGCTTCATCACCCGTTCGTGGGAGAAGCCGGTCTATTATACCGCCGAACCGGTGGAAAAGGTCTCGTTGCGTCTGGTGAAGGATACGCTGGCAAATCTGGAACGCATGACCGGCTGCCTCACCGAACTTCAGGATGTCTGCTATCCTCTGGGATCGAAAATCGTCGGCGTCCATGAATTCCAGACCGATCTTGCGATAGATACGCAGATCAGGGTGGAACTGAAACGCTCCTGCAAGGAAGTTCTTATCCTCTGTTTTGATGCGCGGATCCTGGAAAGATATGCCGATGATATCAAAGAAGCTGCAAAGCGGATCCCGGTGTATGTTGTCGTGAAAGATAAGAGTATGGCAAAGTTCTCGCCGATCAAATGTTATATGATCAAACGCGGGATCCCTATGACAACGATGGAGATGCCGCTTTCTTCCAATAAGCAGAGGGTGCCTGTACTTGCGCAGTTTTATTACGATCGCCAGGGAACGATCGCGATCCTCGAACATCAGGGCCAGAAGATTTGTCTTGGTCTTGTGAACAACGTTTCGGTATTTGTGGCGCAGAGTATTCTTCAGAATATCGAAAGGATTGAGCCGGAAGAGTGAGTGAGGGGAAAATAGAGTGTGCTCTCAATCCGCCAGCCGCTTTAGTATCCTCATCGCTCTCAGTGTAAGCCATTTGCTTTGGTCACCCTTTTGTCCGAATGGTACGAGAAGTCTGTCACTGGCATACGTATTCCCGACCCTCCATCTGCCCGTATCATCCTGCCTGGAAACAACGAGCTCCAAAGCATCGTCCATGCGGGCGTCCCGAACACCAAGTCCGCTCAAAATATCGAGTATTTCAAGCACATCGGTCTGATACATCAGAGGAAAACCGAATCTGAGCCAGCCGGGTTTTGCCGTCCGGTTAAGATCATGGCTGCGTTTGTAGATATGGTGGGTGAGCATGAACTCTGCGGCCTTGTGAATCGTATCTTGCACCGCCGGCGTTCTCTTTTCCTCCGGTATGGCGCTTAACGCTTTGAGCGCTTTAACGACGCCCATATGGCAGGTATGCCTGCCCCAGCACATTTCCAGGCGGTCATACGGCGGGACCTGTGGATCGTCTTCTGTCCCGTCGTTGAAACGCATGTATCGGGTGAGCCAGCCGATCCCTTTCTGCAGTCTTGGATCATCGAGATATCCGAACTGTATGAGGGCCCACACCATATTTCCCGTCAGACAGGGGATAACTTCATGTATTCTTCCGCCTCCGGTTTTTACTGCGGTGTTCTGCGAAAAACCGCCGTCCTGTATTTCCTGTGAGTTTGTCAGGAGATATTCGCACTGCTCCCTGATCTGCGGCACCGGGGCGGCGCCCAGCTCCGCGAGGGTGATCAGCGACCAGATGAGCCCTTTGTATTTGTAGGTGTAAAACCGGTGATAGGTTTGGAGGCAGGCAGGGTCCTGCTGTTTTTGAAGGATCTCAGGCACGATGCCGTATTCCATGATCTGATTTTTTGCCTCCAGGACGGCAGGGTCATCTTCGGGCCGGTCAAGTATCTGCTTTAACGCAAAATACCGTACTGAAGGGTTTTCTTTTTCCAGCAGCCAATCCGAGGGATCAGCTTTGAGCAGCGCTTTCCAGTTGTCCATTTTTTCCCTTTTTATTTGAGAGGAGGCGGCAATGCTTCCTTTCTGAATCATTCATTCTCAATCATCAAATAGCTATGTCCTGAGATGGAGGTCGGTGATTTTTCCCGATGCTTTATCCATCCCGGAGATCGGGGTGATTCCACAGGGGACTAGCGCTTCGTCTGTTTTTTGCAGAAAAAACCCGCGTTAGAAGGATTGATAAGAACAGACATGACTCTCTAAGACCTTTGGACTATTCAACGTATTGAGCTGACCGGACTTCCAGAGGATGAACTCATACTTCATCAATCATACTTCATCAATCATACTTCACTCATGATTCCCGAAAAAAGAACTGCCTGGAAAAAATCGAGCCGCACTCTCCTTGGAGAGATTTGCTGCCGACACACTCTTGTGTTATTTCTTTCTT
>WARP01001996.1_pt1 | contig 16428 bp, 18 predicted proteins | sample 4769151 | NCBI WGS metagenome assembly WARP01 (sample SAMN08893023, study PRJNA449175) | gut metagenome | isolation source: rumen sample fed with dry roughage | host: cow | place: India: Nagpur | collected 2016 | reverse complement strand
GCAGACGTAATTGATCGAACTCTTTTTTGAGTAACAACGCAAAATAGACACTCATTAATACATCCAAAAAACAATACAGATGTATATGGAAACATTGCGTCTGAGTGCAAAACAATATCTTATTGCCATAACAGTCGGAATTGCCTGCTTTTTGCCCCCGTTCATCGGAGAAGCGACGAACATCGCCCTCCCGAATATGCTGAACGGACTGGGATATACGATGGGACCTGACTACTGGGGTCTTTACGGCTGGATCCTTACCGTCTACCTGCTCACATCCACGATTTTTCTTATACCTGCGGCAAGACTTGCCGATAAATTCAGCAAGAAGTGGTTCTTCTGTATTGGTGTCCTTCTGCTCGGCATAGGATCACTCGGGGTTGGGATGTCAACGTCAGGCGAAATGGTCCTGATGATGCGGGCGATCGAAGGCATCGGAAATGCGCTGATGTTTGGAACCGCGATAGCTTTGCTTGCATCGGCCGTGAAAATCGAACTGCGAGGCACAGCAATAGGGATCGCCATGACCGGCGTCTTTATGGGACAGCTCGCCGGACCTCTGCTTGCCGGAGCACTGACCGATGTCTTCGGCTGGTCGATGGTATATCTCATCCTCTGTCCCGTGGCGCTTCTCTCCTTCTTCCTTGCACTTCCCTTCATTCCGCGTGATCAGCCGACCGACAAAGGTCCTTACGACTGGATCGGAGCTGTTCTATTTATGATCGGCATGGCGCTTTCGCTCTATGGATTTTCCAAACAGCCAAACGCGGAAGCATTCGGGATTCTTATCGTAGGGATCATTCTTCTGATCGCATTCTTCTTCTATGAAAAGAGGAATGCAAATCCCCTTATTCCAATCAACCTGATCCTGCACAACAGGGGATTCACCTTCAACAACTCGGCAAACCTGCTGTATTATGTGGCTATCTATGCAATGGGGTCCCTTGTCTCGCTCTACATGACAAATGTCTGGGGAATAACAGACGCGCTCCCGCGTGCCCTTATCGTCACCACACAGGGACTGATCCTCGTATTATTCACAATCGTGGCGGGCAGATTCTATGATCACCTTCTCCCAAGATGGCTTCTTGCTTCCGGCGTACTTCTCACCATCGCAGGAATTGCAGGAGCATTCCTTATGGGCGCAGCTTCCGCGGAACCTGTCTGGCTGACCGGAGCGATCCTCTCGGCAAGCATCGCCGCATTTGGAATCGGATCTCTGATCCTCACCACGATCGACCGGCTCATCAAACACGCCCCGCCAAAATATGCAACGACCACGGGACTGCTCATCATCAGTATAGGAATGATCGTTCTGCTTACCTGCGGTACGGAAACAGCCATCTGGAGCATGATCGCGGTTCAGGCACTCTTCGGAGTAGGTATCGCGATCTTTGTAACGCCCAACAGCACTGCCATTATGAACTCCGTGACACGCCAGGAGTTTGGAATGGCTTCAGGAACGCTTTCCACCACCAGAATGCTTGGAATGGCAATTTCCATCGGGATCGTTTCCATCCTGAAAAACATCTTCCTTGCGGGAGCCTCGGACAACTACTCAGCATCCTTCCTTCAGATGCTTGACGGAACCATCATTGCGGCACTCATCGTTCTGGTCCTTGCGATGATCCTTTCCTGGACTGCGGGCTCTGTAAAGAACGCATAATCCAAAATACCCAAACCAATCTCTTTTTTTCTTCAGTGTTCATATCATTACCTCATATGGCAAAGAGATCAGGCAGAAAACGGCGTTCATCAGCTTCGGCACAGAAAAAGATCATCAGCCTTATCGCAGGTCTGCTCGTTATCGCCGCTGTAGTCATCTTTGGAGGTGCGGAACTTGGCGGCTTCGGGGGTTCAACACCGCTTGCCCCGCTGATCACCGATGAGCACGCATTTTCCATGCATGTCATCGATATCGGACAGGGAGATGCGATACTTCTTGCCAAAGACGGAACATATGCGCTGATAGATGCAGGAGAGACGATGTCCCCTTCGGCCCGGGAATCCCGCTCGGCAATATTTGCATATCTTGACTCACTCGGCGTCAAAAAACTGGAGTTCCTGCTTATAACCCATCAGGACTATGATCACATCGGTTCAGCAAAGGATGTTCTCGCGACCTATGACGTGGGAGTTGTCTATGACAACGGTGTGGAACATACATCCGCAACATATGAAAAACTCCTGCAGTACATCTCTGACGAAAATGTCAGTTACTCTCTTGTCAGAGAAGGAGATGTTATTCCATCACCATGGAACGGCGTGAAAATCGAGATCATCTCCCCGCCGCATGATCTCATCATGACCGGATCATCGCCCGATATCAACGAAAACTCCATCGTTCTCAACGTAACCTACGGGAATGTCTCGTTTATTCTCACCGGAGATGCCGGAAAGAAGGCCGAGGCTTACATTCTCTCCACCGGAACCACGATTGATGCTGATATCCTCAAAGCCGGACATCACGGAAGCTCCACCTCATCCACGGATGCGTTTCTCAAAGCAGTCAGCCCGAACGTCATCGTCATGAGTCTTGGTGCTGACAATGAGTACGGTCATCCGCATATCGAAGCCCTGACACGGTTCGCAAAATACACCGACCATATCTACCGGACCGATCTTGACGGGGATGTGGTTGTGACGACCGACGGATCGGTCTACTCCGTCGTCACTAGAAACGAACATATCGCAGGAAATATTCTCGTGTCGGGAGATGGAATCAGGGTATGAAGCTGCTCGTGACCGTGGATGAAATAGAAAACAACAAAGCCGCCCTCCTGCTTCGCGGTCCAAAAGGCGAGAGACCGCTTGGAGTGTTCCCTCTGGAAAACCTGCCGGCAGGCACAACCGTCGGCGATATCCTCTCACTCTCATTTGAAAAAGAAGATGAGGAAACGACTGCAGCCCGCAAGCGGATCCATACCCTTCACCAGACGTTGAAAAATCAATAGATCCCTTTTTATTTTTGTGAAGCACAAGTGGAACATATGTCCATCGAAGCTCACAGGTATTTTTTTGACGCCGGCAATACGCTCCCGATAAAGCGCAGACTCCTCGCTCTGCAAAAACTCCGTGCATCCATAGATGCCCATGAACCGGAGATCACGGCCGCCCTGTTTGCCGATCTTGGCAAATGTCCGTTCGAGGCATACGCATTTGAGATCGCGCCTGTCCTTCACGAGATCGATTACCTGATCAGGCACACGAAAAAACTCCTGAGAGATGAGAAGGTCCGCTCCCCCCTGCTGCTTTTTCCGGCAAAAACTGTTATTCGTCACGATCCGTTCGGGCTTGTTCTCCTTTTGTCTCCGTGGAATTATCCGTTCCATCTCTTCATGCTCCCGCTTGCAGGCATCATCGCCGGAGGAAACGTGGTTATCGGAAAAACATCCCGACGATCCCCGGAGACTGGGATAATCATCCGGACGATCCTTGCGGAAGTTTTTCCCGAAGAGTGGGTCAGTGTAGAGGATGAGGTCGATCTGGATGCCCAGTATGACTACATCTTCTTCACCGGAGGGAAAGATACCGGAAAAATGATCGCTGAAAAGGCGGCGATCCATCTCACGCCGGTGACCCTGGAACTTGGCGGGAAAAATGCATGCATCGTCGACGAGACAGCCGACATCTCCGTAGCCGCAAAACGGATCGCCTGGGGGAAGTTTGCAAATGCCGGACAGACCTGCATTGCCCCGGACTATCTGCTGGCACACAGCTCAGTGCGGGACGAACTCGTGAGAAAACTCAAAGAAGAGATCGTCACCCTCTACGGAAGTAATCCGGCAACAAATGGCGACTACGGAAAGATCGTGACAAAAGAGGCATATGACCGTCTGATTTCATTTGAAACGCCGGAGAACCTCATCTTCCGTGCCGGAGAACACGATCCAAAAGGAAGAAAGATCGCGCCGACGATTTTGTCCGCCGATATGTCCGACACGATAATGCAGAATGAGATCTTCGGCCCGATCCTCCCTATCCTCACCTGGGATAGGAAAGATGAACTTGAACAGCTGATCAAAAAATATCCTCTGGCTCTGTACATTTTTTCTGCGAACAAACAGTTCTGCAAAACCCTCCTTGACCTTCATCCCTCCGGAGGAGTCTGCATCAATGATGTGATGATGCAGGTTGCAAACCAGAATTCACCCTTCGGCGGGGTCGGAACAAGCGGGATGGGAAAGTATCACGGAAAAGATTCGCTGGAAACATTCACGAGGAAACGTACGGTCGTGATCCGAAAAACAAGACCCGACATCGCCCTTCGGTATCCTCCTTACAAAGAGAAAACGCTGAAGCTCGTGAAAAAGTGGCGGAAAAGACTGTTTTAGATGGTGAAGAGATGCCGGTCTCCGGAAATCGAAAACAGACCGACACGAACCCCGCAGTCAAGCCAGCCGTATCCGTAGGAAAACAGCACCAGAGCATTGATGAGATCATCCGGAAGATGAGCGGCCCCTCCGTCCAGATACGAGCGTGCCTTCTCCTCGATCGAACATGCCGCCGCATACATCGCGGTCTTTTGGTCGGGCGCGGGAGTAACTCCGTCCAAGGCGCTCGTCAGCATTCTCTGATACCGGTAGGTTTTCTCTGAGAGATGGTCTTCAAGAGAAGGCGGAAGATCTTCATCGATCTCTGGCGGAGCCGACGGCGAGCCGGCGAGGTAGCCTAGATAACGACCGGCATCCAGCCAGCCGGAGCCATAGGCAAACGAGGCGGCGGCGTTGACCAGATCACCTTTTTTGTAAAACACCCTGCCGTCCGATGCATAACAGGAGACCATCTCGCAGATCTCGTCCGCGGTCTGTCCAAGAACCGTGTCGTTCGGCACGGTCTTCTCGGAACGCGAATCCCCGGCAAAAATCTTCCCGTATGCATCGATCAGCATAGACCGGCGAACCTCTCGAGATACTCCCGCTCGATGTCGTGAAGTTTTGCCGGGACGATTAAAATATGCAGAGGGGAGCCGAAGTCAAACGATCTCATCTCCTCGGCACTTCCTGCATGGACCGCCGGCTCGGGCGAGCCCGCACGGGCGATTCCGACATACAGCGGGATCTTTGCATCCACGCGGCGGGCCTGCTCTTCCAGCAGATCGACCGCCTCGGAGATCTTCATGTAGCGTTCCTTGTCTTTTTGAATATCTAAAAAGACCAGCGTGTGGAGGTTTTCCTTCTGGTTTGCCGATATGACCTCGATCGGGGTCATCGGGAACCATTTTCCGTAAGGAAAAGGAACGGAAACGGATTTGCCGAACCGGTAGTTCTGCAGACCGGAAAGACCGCAGACCGCTGTCGTGATCGAGGCCCCGTGAATGATTTTCGTCTGAATGTTTCGATCTGCCGCCCGGATACGGAGATCCGAATGGGTCGTCGCGATCATCGAGTCACCTGCGGTCAGAAAAACCGCATTCCCAAACTCGGCGGCATCGAGGATCTTATCTGCATGGATCTCCACATCCTCCCTGTAGAGAGGCGTGATCTTTTTTCCGTAACAGGCTTCGAGCCGTTCGATCGAAGCGCCGGTAAGAACTGAGGTATACACTTCCAGAAACACCGTGTCGGCATATCTGATGGCATCCATTCCCCGGACCGATACATCAGATTCGTCAAAGAGGCCAAGCCCGATAAAAGTCAGCATTGTTACTCATCTGTTGGCTCTCGCTCATGTTATTTTTATTGAGAGAGGGAGGGGGATCCCCGGCTCATACAAGCATGAACACAAAATGCAGAAGCGCGCCAAGGGAAGTGCCGAGCAGAAGAGTGAACACCGTGATAAGAGCGGCCGCTTTTACCCCGATCTCCTTCATCAGAACGGCGATCGTTGAGATACAGGGAACGAAAAGAACACACACCAAGGCAAAGATATAGAGCTGACTGCTCGAAAGGATCGAAGCAAGATCGGTCGTTCCCCCTAAGACCGCGAGTGTCTCAAATGCCATCTCTTTTCGAAGGATCCCAAACATGAGAGCGGTGAACGCAAATCCGGGCAGCCCGAGGACCGCGGTGGAAATCGGATCTATGAATGACTCGAACATCGTGACAAGTCCGAGGTACTCAAAGATCCCCAGAAACACACTGCTGATCAGCAGAAGAGGCATCGCGATGTACAGGAACTCGCTGACACGCATCCATGCTTTTTTCACCACATACTTCGGGATCGGACGGCGCAGCTGAGCCATCTCGAGGATCATCCCGTACTGTTCACCGGGAGTTATCCGGGAAAGCACGCAGCCGAGAACAAAGACCAGAATGAAGACGATCCCGTAGATGGAAAATGCGGCGCCGAACCCGACGAAGGAAGCAACGATCCCGGAGATGACGACGGTCCTCGCAGAGCAGGGAAGCATCGTCACGAGAACGGAGGCGATCACCCGTTCACGTCTGGTCGGGAGAAAACGCGTGCTCATGATCGCAGGGACACTGCATCCAAATGACAGCACGAGTGGAATCAGTCCCTGCCCGTGGAGACCTAATCTGTGCATACCCCGGTCCGCAAGGAAAGCAGCTCGGGTCAGATATCCGGTGTCCTCTAAAATCGAGATGAAGATATAGAACAAAAACACGTAAGGAAAGGCGATGCCGAGACCTGACATCAAAGCAAGGATCACGGCGCCCCCGACCGTATCCAGAAACGGATTCAGCTCCAGAGTGTGAAACGGATCAAGAAGGTAGGTCGTCATCAAACCGATGATGCCCTCCTCCAGAAATCCGCCCAGGAGAAAGACGATGCCGAGAATACCGACCATCGTGATGATCAGAATGGGAACGCCGGGAAACCCGCGCGTGAGAAGCGAGTCGAGGTCGCGGCGTTTCTTCTGCGGGGATATGGTCGTCACCTCTTCGGAGATCGCCTTTGCCGTGTTGTGCCGGTTTGCCCCGATGATCTGATCCGGCGACATCATATGCCGTTTTTGGATCTCGTCTGAGATGACCGAAGCGCTTTCCATCACCTCGGGGGAGAGAGTGCTCAGGGAAACATTTTCCAGAGCAAACATCGACTCGGCTTCCGAAAGATTATGAAACTTCTGCAGGTTCTTGGCCGCTGCTTCGATGTGATGATCATAGCGCGGAACGATCCCGGGCACAGGCAGTTCATCGCCGATGACATAGTCCGCGATCTTTTCCAGGTTTTTACCCTCTGTTGCGATCGTCTCGATCACCGGAACCCCGAACTTTTTCGAAAGCGCATCAGCATCGATGATCTTGCCTGCAGATCTTGCATCGTCCATCATATTGAGCACGATCACCAGAGGTTTTCTGATCTCGGAGGCCTGAAGAAGAAGATACAGATTCCGCTCGAGATGTTTGGCATCCAAAACCGCCACGATGAGATCCGCATCTCCGGTGACAAGATACTCTCTGACGAGTTTCTCCTCATCGGATCTTCCAGAGAGAGAATAGATCCCAGGAAGATCGGCAAGTGAAAACTCTGTTCCGTTGTGACGAACGAGTCCGGACATCAGGCCTACGGTCGTGCCCGGATAATTACTCACCTCGACACCCAGCCCTGTCAGGTGATTGAAGATAAGGGATTTCCCTACACTCGGATTACCGATCAGAACGGCCCGGCGCATCATGGGGTATTGCACCGCTCGACCATGATATTCTCGGCGACCTCGGGGCTTAATGCGATATCGCATCCTTTTACGGTTATGACGACCGCGTGATTGTCAAGTTTTCGTCTGAGTGTGATGAGCTCCCCGGGGATGACGCCGAGATCGATGAGCCTGCTGTGTTTTGCAAAGCACCGGATCATGGAGACATGCAGGAGAGAACCTTCCTCGCACTCGGAGAGAGACACGATGGGATTTCGTTTCGTGAGTCCGGCATGTCCTTCATGTTCCCTGGGACTCGTCTGTTCCGACGTGGATGCGCGTCTCCCCCATCCTCTTTCGCGGCCGGGTTTATGTCCCGGGCCGCGCTTTTCCAGAAACGTGTCAAGGCGGTCAATCGTTTCTGACGAGATGCTGTGCTCCATGAGGCACGCCTCCTTTGATGCGTGATCAGGTTCGGTTCCAAGAACATCGGTAAGAAAACTGGTCAGGACAGCATGTTTGCGCGCCACCTGGGCAGCTTTGACTGAACCCTTATCAGTGAGTGAAAGGCCATGAGCAGATTCGGTGAGATACCCTTTGTCTTTGAGACAGGTTACCGCTTTGCTGAGTCCTTCGGTATCACCGTGTACCAGATCTTCCAGATTCGAAACCTTTACTGTCTCCTTTCCGGTATTGAGTATTGCTTCGAGAATATCTTCTGAGAGTTCAAAGGTCATTATTATCTTAGTATCTTTTATTCTCAGAATATCTATGTTATGCCTTTGACATCATTTTGGAAAAGAGAGATTTGGGTTTTTCAACGGCGGAACAGGTGTCCACGAATTTACACCAGGTACAATACGGGCCGCGGACGACTTTCGGTATCCCCCCATTCATCACCTTTTCTGCTGCCCTTAGTGCAAGAAAAAGAGCGCGGCGGTCTTTTGGCTCTACAACGACACTGCGGATCGTTCCCGAACCAAGATACTCAACGCGCCCGTAGAAGGGTTTTCCAAACATCTCTTCAAGACAGACGGCATAACAGATCACTCTGAGGCGATCGTGAAGATAGACACCGCGGGTCGGCGCCTCGCCGCTTTTTACAAGTGAGAAACTGTCATCAAAGAACCGGTCTACCTTCCCGTATATCCCGTATTTTTCAGAATAAACAGATACATCATACCGTTCGGCCTGACGCCAGGTCACCTTGCTGCAGGCGGCAACCATTTTTTCCAGGTACGAAAGCGCGGGCTGATCCTCGGGAACCATATTTTTCAACCCCTCTTCCCAGACATCCTCGGCAGAGAGGATATCTCCAAGATAATAGGACAGTTGCTTTGCAACCGTGTAGGCAATCGGCTCTTCGTAGGGAATAACGACGGATTTTGCCAGGTACAACTGCATGGGACAGGTGCCTGCTTTCACCACATCTGTTACAGAAATTTTTTCGTCCGGCATGATGACTCCATAAACATAAGTTCGTTTAACACACTATTAATAATTATGGCAGGCAACGAACTCAACATTCAGATCCCTCAGAACCTTGACCCGGTCTACAGCAATATGATCCAGATCGCATTCAAGGATGACGAGTTCACGATGATGTTTTTACATCAGCTCCCTATGGCAAATCAGGCAAAAGCAAAGGCAGTCGTCGCGATCAGCCCGACCCATGCGAAGAAACTTCTGACCGCGCTGCAGAAGAGTGTGAATGAGTACGAGACGAAGTTTGGACAGATAACAAACGGAGCGCATCCCGAAGGAACGGATACGCCGACCCTTCAGGGATATTCATAAATCAATAACCTATTTATTGTCTAACAGGCAATGTGTTTAAGCACACAGTGTGCCGTCGTGGCTTAGCGGTATAGCGGCTGATTCGTAATCAGCAGGCCGAGGGTTCAAGTCCCTCCGACGGCTCTCTTTTAAGGTCGTTAAATCGTGATTTAAGGCAGTATTCGTCGCTATGAGACGGAACAGCGGAAATATCTCAATTAACAGAGTGAGCTGACACTTCCACCACCTTTCGGTGTCGATAAAACTCTGTTGAACTCACATGGATCAGAGATGAGCTGTTCAGAGAGAGGATGGTTTTTCGATACTTTCACTGACTGTTTCATCCTTCCATACCCGCGACCTGATGAGAACGGCAGCAAATATTCCCATAAGAAGAAGAATCGGCAGAAATGCTATGAGAATATTGCTGTTTGCGATCAACCCGCTCCCAGTACCAATAAAGGCATCCGTGAGCGCATGCAGCAGCACTGCAATCCAGATGCTCCGGGTCTTCAGCACGGCATAGCTGAATATAATACCGAGAATGATCGTCCATCCGATATACATGATATTTCCTGCAAGGGGGGTGTCGGGAAAATTCAACCCGACGAGCATAAGCGGCAGGTGCCACAAGCCCCATACGATCCCAACAATGACAACTCCCGGGTAAACGCGAAAGAGGGCAAATACCCTGTCCTGAAGGTAAAATCTCCAGCCGTACTCTTCTCCGAAATATTTGGGCCATGTAATGACGAACGTCAATACGGACATGCCAATGAACACGAAGAATGAGCCAGGACTGTATTCCATCGTCGGAAGGCTCAGTCCAAGCATATGGATCATGAAATACGCAAGGATGAACAGCACCGAGAAGATTACCGGTATGATGAGGTAGTACCGGTAATTATGTCCAAAGGATAGTTTTGCGTCAGAGAGGCTTCTCCTCCCGAATGCTTTCAGGTTCTGCAGGAGAACCAGTAGGAATGCCGCAACAGAGATGATCGCGGTAAGAAGGGGAAGAGGTCCGATCGTTCCAAGAAGAGGCTGATATAATCCCTCCACCAGCGTGACAGCGGAAGCGAGCAGGAACATGGCAAGGAATTGTTTTGACTGCTTTGTCAAAGCCTTTGATTTGAATCCGACCATACACAGTATTGCACCAACAGCCGGAATGTACATCGGAATGAGCACCCACTTGCTGGATAATATCCCGGACCCCTCCTGCATAATCACAAAGATCTCAAGGAGATAGGTTGCGGCAAAGGTTATGGCAAGAAAAGCAAACAATTCTCTTGTCAGTTGTTTTTTTTCAGGTTTGGCTGCGATCATATTCTCAGGTAAATGATACGTTCTGCACGGCAGTATTTAATCCAGTCCCCGCCAATTTTTATCTAGGCCCTCATCTCAATTGATGGTCGGACATTCTTTTTTGGGGTTCTCTGTTAATAATAGTACACACCGTCGATGCGGATCGTGGCTTTACCGCCAAACAGCAGGAGATCGTCCTGAAACTGAAGTTTGATACTATTAAATACTCTGTTGTTTCCCCCTTGTTCGATGGAACACAATGAACCGTTCCATATATCGTGTTTTAACATGTAGTATCCAAACGCGCTATTTCCGGAACCGGTAGCAGGATCCTCCAAATATCCAAATTTCGGTGCAAAAACCCTTGTATGGGCAATATTATTTGTATCGACCGGGTCCAGAGAAAAGATCAGAATGATGTCGATATCGTTTTGCAGGCAGAACTCCTTGAGACCCGGTTCATCCGGATAGATGGAGACGAGTTTTTGGAAAGAGTTCAGCGGCACGATCAATGTTATGAGTCCGGCGTCGATGACCTCAAGCGGAAATTCCCTGCTTATATCTTCATCGGACAAACGCAAAGGAGCAGAAATATCCGCTGCCTGCAGAGACGAAGCGATATACGCTGGCTTGGGAGCAGAGATAAATACTGCGTCCTGATCTCTGATTCTGTTATAGACAGTTAATTGCCCCATTCTGTTCGTATGGATCGGTATTTCGCTGCATGCAGAAAGGCTCGCCGTGTTTTTAACTAAGGAGTACATACATGCGATCGTCCCGTGTCCGCAGAAATTCACTTCACATTCAGATGAGTAGTAGGTTAGAAAAACACCGCCGTGCATCCGGCAGTAGACCACTTCGGAAACAAACCCTTTGTGATGTCTGGCAATCTCCAGCATTGCTTCTTCTGACAAAGATTGTTCTTCATCCAAAAAAATGCAGGCCGCCGGATTACCGGCTGATGTGTCTGATGTAAACGCATCCACTTTCTGATATCGGTATATTCCCATTGTTGCACGCATCCTTTTGCTCTGCAGAATTTTTTTCCTTACTACTGCTATGCAATAGTAAAATTGTACCAATTATATTAATATCACCATTGGCTTAAAAAAGCAGATCATACATTTTTAGGAGATAAAATTTCTTCAGGGATACATTTCGGCGCCTGAATATTCCCATTCCACAGGGAATCGAAACAATATCACCGCGTCAAGATCAAAAAAAGTATGTCATCCCCCTTATACAACGGCGGATATATTCTCACTTTGCCGACTCTTTCAGCTGTTCGATGAGTTCATATTTCCGACGAATGGTTCTGGCAGACTGTCCCGGGGTTTTTGCGGGAGGCTTCTGGTGCTTTATTTGTTTTTGTAAGGTTGCGACAAACTCTGTCATTTTTTCTTTCCCGTTCTTCGCTTTGAAGAACGCTTGTTCACATACCAGATTCCGCATAACGGGATATCCGTTCGTGCGGATCGTTCAGATGATATTCCCGGAAATGTTCCGCGATGTTCTATAATAGTTCTCCAGCCTTAACTTACTTCGTGATGAAAAATGGTTCATGGACCCGGTATGTCGTCTCCCTCCATCAGACCCGGGATCATGCCCAAATTGTAATTTCAGGACATTCACACCCATTTCTGAATAATATCCCCGGATTAAAGCATAAAATGCCGAGATAATACACACAGATGAGTAACAGTAAGTGATATTTGGATGTATTCCGTATCAAGCGCGGGCCCCACCTGAAAAAAACTGTTGCTCATATAAAAATCAGGGATATCTATTGTCTTTTGGACGGATATGTTTCTCCACGCCGTTTGATATGTACACGTACCGGTACCCCTGCCACTCACCGTTTGGTTTTTTCACGTCGGTGAGCGTTTCCATCGCTTCAAGCCCGTCCTCATCATAGCATTCCAGCTCAAGGATATCTTCCACCTCACCGGTCTTTGTGTTGTACCGCTCCCAGATGACAATATTTTCCTCATCAGACTCATCATCCTCAATCTCAGGCGCATTGGAAGATGCCTTCGATTTTTTAAACAGATCAAACATAATCCTAACGTTTCCAGCAGGATGATATTAATACATTCCCATCGAGAGGAAAAAGGCGGAACAAACCAAAAGAGCCCGAACACCGCAAAATGAAATAAACCACGAATCTCTATCGGTGAGGAGTCAGTAGTTACGTGCAGAATCAGACGGTACCCTGCACAAGATCGCAACCAACATACAGTTTCAACAAAAAAGTATCATAAATTGAGAGCTTAGGCAAAAGCCTTAGTTCTCAACGATTACCCGGACCGGAGTCGGGAGTTTGTATCCGCTGTGGAGCAGGGCATCCTTTGCCTGGTCGATATACTGCGGGGTTGTCCAGACGGTGAAAATACGCTGTCTTTCTTCAACACGTGCTGCAGTTCCGACTGGTTTGCCGAATGCAAGTCTCATACCTTCAGAAATACGGTCTGCACCGGCTCCGGTTGCCTGTTTGTGTTCACGGAGAACGTGGTGAGGGTATGGTCTGATCTTTAAGTGGAAATTGTTTTTTCCGACATCTTTCATCAGACGTCTGTTCATGTTGATACGTGCAGCTTCCATTGCCGTGTGACGGATCTGGCATGCTTCAAGCGCTTCAAGATGAATTGCGACCGGGAACTCTTCAGAGAGGTTTCCCATATCAAACGTTACAACTTTTAAGCCCGGTACACCGCCCATATATTCACGGCGGCAATATGCCTTCTTGGCGAGCTTATTATACATTCGTGCTGGCTTTCTTACCATTTTTAATTACTCCTAGCTCTCTTAAATGTGCAAATTAGGTTGGTTGGAAACCATATTAAAGGTTCTCATTCTCCCCCTCTAATTTCTCGATCTCGGCGAGAACATCTTTCCTGAGTTTCGCAAACTCCACACTGGTACGATCACGCGGCCTGGGCAGAGTATTTGGATATATTTCATATATTCTTCCCGGACGGGGAGTCAGAATGACAATTTTGTCAGAAAGATAAACCGCTTCATCAACACTGTGTGTAACGAAAAGGATCGTCTTTTTCGTTTCCTCCCAGATCTGGAGAAGCTCGCGCTGCATTTTATTCCGGGTCTGCGCATCGAGCGCGCCGAATGGTTCATCCATCAGCATGACGGCCGGATCCGAGGCTAGAGCCCGGGCAACGGCAGCCCTCTGACGCATGCCCCCTGACAGCTCGTAGGGATAACTGTCGGCAAATCCGGTCAGACCTACCAGAGCGAGACGCTTATTCACCTCGATGATCCGCTCTTCTTTGGAAACGCCCATCATCTCCAGACCAAAACCCACATTTTCCGAAACCGTACGCCACGGATAAAGCGAGTATTCCTGGAAGACCATCGTCATTTTCGGTGAAGGCCCGTCCACGATTTTTCCATCGATGGAGACTTTCCCACTGGTCGGAACATCAAGTCCCCCGATCATCCGAAGCAGCGTGGTTTTTCCGCAGCCGGAAGGACCGAGCAGACAGACGAACTGACCGTCGTGGACCTCAAGATTGACATGCTCCAAAGCGGTGACATCACCTTTCCGGGAAGAGAACGTCTTTGTGGCGTCCTCCACCTTTACCCATACTTTATCCCAATCAGTCATTTGTCAAGCACCTCCCAGGCAAACTTTTTCCGCAGAACATACTGGAAGAACTGGTCCATAACAATACCTATGATACCAATAGCGATCATACCGGCGATAACCATCTGGACCTGGCCCCAGTTGTACGTATACATGATGAGATAGCCAAGACCGGAAACGGTACCCGGCATCATTTCTGCTGCGACAACACTCATCCAGGCGATCCCAAATCCCACACGGAGCCCGTTCCATATGGCGGGACCTGCCGCGGGGACGAGTACTTTCGTGATGATCTGGCGTTCATTTGCCTGATAGATCCTGGCTGTTTCGACCCAGCTCTTCTTGACCCTCTTTACACCGTCGATCGTGTTTACAAGGATAGGGAAGATACACCCTATCACGATAATGAACACGATAGGAGTAAGCCCCAGACCGAACCAGGCGAGAGAAAGAGGCACCCACGCCATAGGAGGGATCGGGCGCAGGATCTGGATCAGACTGTCTGAAAACTGTTCAAGAACCGGATACCGGCCGAGAATGATACCCAGCGGGACTGCGATCAGACAGGCGATGATAAAACCAAGCGTTACCCGGTAAATACTGACCCAGCTGTTTTCCATCAGACTTCCGCATCCGTAGAGGTCGGCAAACGGCGTCAGAAAAACAGCAAGGACGTTTTCCACCCGGGGGAGGATGTATGCATTGTTCATCAGAATTGCCGCAACCTCCCACATGACAAGAACAAGTGCCGGAAGTATCAGCTTAATGTACCATTTCATGATCTTTGTTATTCACCATCCTCTTTTATGTATGTACATGTTACAGGATATCAAATGTGTTACTTGTTTTACCCCGGCACGCCGGCGTGAATAACCAAAGAAACATGCCGAAAAAAGAGAACAAAAAATTGTGAGTGAGGTTACGCGGATTTAACCACGTAGCCTATGCCGGCATATTCAAGAGCGGACTTCAGCTGAACGTCCTGGATAGACCCGAGCTGAGGGTCACCAAGAACCACATTTTTCCCTTCGGCGCTGCGTGCTTTGATCCAGGCAACAAACCCGTCCCAGTCGTTTGCCGGGGAAGAGGTCGAGACCACAAGTCCTGAGCCTTCAAGCATAAGGGGCGAGAGGATCTTGAGACCCATATCACCGGTACTCTTATCGACTGCACTGATAAACGGCGGGGTGCCGGCGAGTGCATACTGAATTGCATTCTGCTGGAGAAGCGTCATCAGCTGAGGTCCGCCGGTTCCTTCGATGAGTTTGACATTGGCAACCTTCTGACCGTTGATGTAGAGTTCTGCGTCCGTGATCTTTCCGGTTTTCTCCGTGACGGGTTTCAGATAACAGTTGTAGGCACTCTTGAAGTACTCCCAGTCCTTCAAAAGAACAAACAAAGGCGCATCGTGATCGCTTGGCAGATACCCGATCGATATGGTCGAGGTCGCAGCAGGAGTGACGAAGGTTTTGCTTTCGATCTGTTTAACTGCTGAGTCATACGGACCAAAGTCGTAAAGGAGAGCTGCAGATTCGTCCGTTGTGGTCGAAGCGAGCTTGGCGGTAACGATACCCAGATCGCGCTGTGACTGGATGAACGCCTCATTGCTGTTCAGCCACGAGTCAGTGATTTCGCTGGAGAACTTGATCGTCGGGATCGAGGTCTTCATTACATCAGTTGAACTGACGATCACATTTCCGTAAGTCATGTTCTGACTGGAGAAAAGCCAGTCTGCAGTCAAAGCTGCGGCATTGTCCGGATAGTCGTTGATATATTTGTTTCCAAGGATCATCAGAGCCGAAAGGCTTGCTGCAGCATCCGGATTTTCCAATGCCTTGGAATTGGCGCCGAACACACAGCAGGTATGATCGGTCCAGGTCCCTTTAGGTGGTAAATCCTGACTGTAGGATACCACTTTTCCAATGTCACCCTCTAAGGCAACGGCAATGAAAGGCTGCCAGTTGATGTAACCGTCGATCTGGCCGGTAGCGAGAAGTCCGGGCATGGTTCCTGCTCCGGTATAGAGGATCTCAACGGTGGCATTCTCGTTGCCGGTCTCGGTGCATCCTGCGGTAAAAACTACCATGACACACATAACGAGAGCCATGAAAATAAGAATCAGCTTTTTCTGCATACAAGTATGTTAGTGTATCTCCATTATTAATTAATCGTATTGTAAAATATAATATTTATAAATATTATA
>WARP01002989.1_pt2 | contig 16488 bp, 17 predicted proteins | sample 4769151 | NCBI WGS metagenome assembly WARP01 (sample SAMN08893023, study PRJNA449175) | gut metagenome | isolation source: rumen sample fed with dry roughage | host: cow | place: India: Nagpur | collected 2016 | reverse complement strand
AAAAACAGAATATATTTAGAAGATGGTTTTAAATTCATTAATAAAATTAATAAAAGTTTGAATTTATATAACAAATTAGTAATTTTGTTGAAAATAAAAACTTGGACATGGCTATTAACATTCAAAACATTTTGTCGGACAACGCAAAAAGCATGAGGAGATCTGCTATCCGCGATCTTTTAAGCGTTGCCAACAGACCCGAAGTAATTTCATTTGCGGGAGGATTCCCCAATCCCGGAACTTTTCCTGTAGAAGATCTCAAGCTGATCATGCAGGAAGTCCTTGAGGTAGAGAGTACTTCTGCCCTTCAATATGGACCGACCGAAGGTAACGCAAAGCTTCGTGAAATCCTTGCCCAGAGGTACAGGGCCCAAGGTTTGGATATTACAAAAAACAACATCCTGATCACAACCTCTTCTCAGCAAGCTATCGATCTCACATCCAGGATATTCATCAGTCCGGGCGATACAATCGTATGTGGTTTACCATCTTATTTAGGTGCACTTCAGGCTTTTTGGAGTTACCAGGCAAAACCTATAGGAGTCAGGAAGGATGAGGAGCTGGAAGCTGTTGTGACCGCCCTGATTGAAAGTGGCCGCAGACCCAAGTTCATATACACCATACCCGATTTCCAGAACCCTTCGGGAGTTACCATGAACATGGAGCAGAGGAGGATGGTGCTGGAAGTTGCCGAAAAGTACGATTTGCTGATAATCGAAGACAGTCCTTACCGTGAAATCCGTTTTGAGGGTGATCCACAACCGCTGCTATACTCCATGAACAACGAAAGGGTTATGCTTTTCGGGACATTGTCCAAAACAGTACTTCCGGGATTCCGTATCGGATGGATCATTGCCCCGGAAGTGATCATCGACCGCCTTGTGGTGGCCAAGCAATCTGCCGATCTTTGCACACCTGTGTTTGACCAAGCGGTTGCAGCCCGCTATTTTGAAAAGGGACTTTTCGAAAAGAATCTGGGAAAGACAATTGATTTGTACAAGAAGAAAAGGGATCATATGCTCTCTTGTTTCGAAAAATATATGCCCGAAGGTGTCAGCTGGACAAGGCCCGAAGGTGGTTTGTTCTTGTTTGTCACCCTTCCCGAGGGTTATGACGCTACCGAATTGTTCAATGTTGCCATCAAGGAAGATGTTGCCTTTGTTATTGGAGAGGCTTTCCATTGTGATGGTACCGGTAAAAACACTATGAGAATCAATTTCTCATTTATGGACGAAGAGAAGACCGAAGAGGGGGTAAAAAGACTCTCGAAGGCAATTGGCAGGATGCTAAACGAAGGTAAATAGACTTTTGTCGAATTTTAGTGAGGAGTCTTTGAACATGTGTTCAAAGGCTCCTTTTTCCATGAGTTCATCCGGTGTGCCGTCAAAAAACCGATCGTGCCCCATTATCCATATCCTGTCACACATCTTCACGGCTTGCTGCAGGTCATGGGTCGAGAAAATGATAGCTTTGTGTTCGTTGTTGCAAATGTTCCGCAATAGTTTTGTGATCACTATTTTATTGGCAATGTCCAAAAATGCAGTAGGTTCGTCAAGCAAAATAATCCGGCTGTCTTGTGCCAGACTCCTGGCAATGGCAGCCCGCTGGAACTCCCCGTCACTCAGTGTGGATATATCTCTTTTTTCATATCCTTCCAGCCCAACCTTGGCAATTGACTCCTGGATAACCAGTTGGTCTTTGCGGGTTATATTGCCTATCCAGTTGGTCCTGCTGTAACAACTTGTTGCCAGCATATCCTCCAATGAGAAATTCCTGGCCCTGGGGCTTTGTGATGGGACAAAGGATATGACTGAGGCAAGTGTGCTCCCTTTGTACTTCTCTATCCTTTTTCCAAAAAGTTCAATTTTACCCGAGCGGTAAGGTAATATTCCCGATATTGAACGGAGCAGTGTGCTTTTACCGGTTCCGTTTGCCCCTACCACCCCTATCATTTCGGAAACCAAAGCACCAGCGTTGATGTTGCTGTAGATGGTTTTGTTGTATCCAAGTGACAACTGCTCCAGTCTTAGGATTTCCCCCTCTCGTATAAGTTGCTCTGCCATGGTTACAAGAATTTACTCTTTAGGATTATGACCAGGATTACCGGTACTCCAAGCAAAGCACTGACGGTGTTTATCGGTAGAACTTCAGGTTGTCCCGGCATCTGGGAAATGGTATCTGCAATTATCATAAGCGATGCACCTAATAGGGCAGTGGCTGGTAACAGTACTTTATGGTCGGCGTTACGGAAGATCATCCTTGCAATATGGGGCACAGCTATACCTATGAATCCAATGGGGCCGCAGAATGCTGTGACACTGCCAGCCAACAGTGTGGTAGCTATGAGTATCCTTTTACGGGTGTAATCCAGGTTCACCCCTAAGCTTTTTGCATAGGCCTCTCCCAACAAAAGGGCGTTGAGGTCTTTTATATTGTATACCGATAGTGCACTCCCGGCAAGTACAATCATGAACATGATCCATATTCCCTCTTTTGAAATTCCGGAAAAGCTACCCATTGTCCAGAGTACAAATATTTTGAGGTCGGCAGAGGAAGAGAAATACTGGATCAGTGAAATTATTGCACCAGTGACACTCGCAATCATTATACCGAATATGAGCAACGAGATGTTGTCCTTGAGCCTGGATGAGACCAGCAGGATAAGGAGGGTCACTCCAAATGCCCCCAGCCATGCAGCAAAGACAATTCCCATGTTTGCAGCAAAAGAGGAGGAGAGGGAAATCCCAAACGCCGAAAAACCCATTACAAACAGAGCTACGCCGAGTCCTGCCCCCGAACTTATCCCAAGTATGTACGGATCTGCAAGAGGATTACGGAATAAGGTCTGCATCTGCAATCCACAGACCGATAACGCAGCTCCTGCCAACAGCGCAGTGATTGCCTTTGGTATTCTGTGGGAAAACATTATGTTTTGAACAGGTAAGGGGGCATCGCCTCCCGTAAGGGCAGCTATGATCTCTTTTGCCGGCAGCAACACTGAACCAAGTAACAGGTTAAGGGTTATAAATATAACAAGTGAAATTGCTATTACTGTATAACTGGTTATATATTTGCCTTTATTGTTCAATGCTTTGGTTATCTTTTTGGCTGCTAAGATAGTGGAAAAAAAGATAAAACGCTTTGATTTTATTTTTGTAATTTTGCGGTTCACAGTGAAATAACTTAACTATCAAATAATATGAGAAAGAAAATAGTTGCCGGAAATTGGAAAATGAACACTACTGTTGCCGAGGGGGCACTTTTGGCAAAACAGATATGTTTTTTGGCCAGGGAAATGGAGACACCTGCAGAGATTATCATATCACCCCCTTTTACACATCTCGAGAGCGTAGGCAGGATACTCAAAGAGGAGAAAAGCCGTGTAATCCTTGCCGCCCAAAACTGCGCCAGCACAGAGTCAGGAGCCTATACCGGAGAGGTCTCTGTAAACATGCTCAAGGAGCTGTCCTGCAAGTATGTGATTCTTGGCCACTCCGAAAGAAGGGAATATTATGGTGAAACTAACGAAATTTTGCTCAAAAAGATCAATTTGGTACTCGCTGCCGGACTTCACCCAATCTTTTGTGTGGGAGAAAAGCTGGAAGAACGTGAGTCAAACCGACATTTTGAGGTTGTGGCCAGCCAGATAAAGGAGGTACTCTACAAGCTTAGAGGAGTGGAACTGGCTAACGTGGTGGTAGCATACGAACCTGTCTGGGCAATTGGCACAGGTAAAACAGCCACTTCGGACCAGGCAGAGGAGATGCATGCCTATATAAGGAGAGTGATTGCAGACAAGTTCCCCTCCTATGCCGATCAGACTCCTGTTTTATACGGAGGCAGCTGCAAACCATCCAATGCAAAAGAGCTCTTTTCCATGGAAAATGTTGATGGAGGCTTGATTGGTGGTGCATCCCTGATTGCCCAGGATTTTGCAGCAATCATCAAATCTTTCTGATGGATTATCACGAGGTAATATTCAGTTTGCAACCTTGCAATGATGAGTATGCCGATATATTGGCTGCTTTTTTGGATGAACTCCCTTTTGAGAGTTTTGTCTACGAAGAGCCGTATGTCAAGGCTTATATGCCATCTTCGCGGTTTGATCTTGACAAGCTGAGTTCAAAGGTCTCTTCCTTTGAAGCAATAATCCCTTTTGCCCTAAACTATCAAGTCTCCAGAACGGAGTCAAGGAATTGGAACGAAGAGTGGGAAAAGAATTTTCCTCCGATCACCGTTGCCGGCAGGTGTACGGTCAAGGCTGGTTTCCATAAAGATTTACCACCAACCCAATACAATATCGTGATAGATCCCAAGATGGCGTTCGGAACAGGACACCACCAGACTACATCACTTATGATCGAGGCTGTCCTGGATACGGATATGGCCGGGAAATCGGTTATGGATATGGGGTGTGGAACAGGCATACTTGCAATCCTGTCAGTCTTGAAAGGTGCGGCACATCCGGTAACAGCCATCGATAACGATCCCGATGCAACCTCCTCCGCTATTGAGAACAGCTTGGTTAACGGAGTCGGGGATGCGGTTTTGGTTATTACTGGTGACGAAACTTTCATAGAGACAGGTAAATATGATATAATATTGGCCAACATAAACAGAAACATCATTCTTTCACATATGGAATCATACTCAGCCGGGCTTAGATCTGCCGGTACGCTTTTGCTGAGTGGTTTTTATACCCAAGACAGGGATACTATATGCACAAAGGCAGCGGAGTTTGGTTTTCAACTTCTCTGCGCACAAGAAAAAGAGAATTGGGCCATGCTGAAACTGGTAAAAAGTTGATTTTTTTTGAGGAGCAGGTATTGCACAACAAAAAAAAAGGCTTACCTTTGCAATCCTCAAAGAAGCGGGCATGGCGTAATTGGTAGCCGCGCCAGACTTAGGATCTGGTGCCGAGAGGCGTGGGGGTTCGAGTCCCTTTGCCCGCACAATAAAAGGCAGATTCCCTTTGGGATATCTGCTTTTTACTTATTAAGCTGATATTGACAAAATTAGATATTTTATGAAAATCACACAAAAAAATGTAGATGACTTGACCCTGGTAGTCACCTTAAACATTGGAAAAGAGGATTATTCCGAAAAGAAAAAGGATATTCTCAAAAAGTTTCGCCGCGATGCCGATATCAAAGGTTTCCGCAAAGGGATGGCTCCTGTTTCCCTGATAGAAAAGATGCATGGTCATTCAGCTATGCTGGATGCAGTTAATGGTGTCATTTCTGACGGCCTTAACAATTATATTACCGAAAACAACCTCAATATCATTGGAGAACCTCTCCCGAACGAAAGTGAGCAAAAACCTATTGATTGGGAAAAAGACGAAGAATTTTCAGTCTCATTTGATCTTGCCCTTGCTCCTAAGTTTGAGCTATCCCTCACTTCTGAAGACAAAATCCCATATTATGAGGTTGAGATTTCAGAAAAAGAGAGGGAGCAATATGTCTCCAACCTAAGGAAGCAGTTTGGAACACTTGAAAACACTGAGAGTGTTGAGGAGGATGATTTCATTATCGCCGATTTGGTCCAGGAAGAGAACAGGGTAGAAGGTACTTACATTGCCTTGCGGTCAATAGCCGATGCCTCTGCAAAAGAGCAGTTCATCGGAAAGAAGAGTGGTGACAGCTTCGAAATAGATGTCAATAAGACTTTCGAAAACGAAACCGACAGGGCTGCAATGCTCAAGGTTAAGAAAGAGGAGCTGGAAGGATTGTCTCCGATCTATACCGTAGTAATCCAAGAGGTCAAACGCTTTAAGGATGCCGAGGAGAACCAGGAGTTTTACGACAGGGTTTTCGGTCCAGGATCAGTTAATAGCAAAGATGAGTTTGATGCTAAGATAACTGAAAGGATGCAAGGTGAGTATGAGCAAGAGAGCGATTACAGGTTCATGCTGGACGCCAGGGATTCCCTTATTGAAAAAGCAGCAATAGCATTACCGGAGGAGTTCCTAAAAAGATGGTTGTTCACTGCCAACGAAGGCAAGTTTACAATGGAGGAGATTGAAAAGGACTTTGGACTGTTCCTGAAGGATTTCCGCTGGCAGTTGATACGCCAGGGTATTACCCGTGAGCAAAAACTTACGGTGACCCGTGAAGACCTTCTTGACCACGCAAGAAAAGTGGCAAACTACCAGTTTGCGATGTACGGGCTCAACAATGCCCCCCAAGACCAGATTGACAAATATGCAGAGTCACTTTTGGCTAATGAAAAGGAAGGACGCAGGATTTACGAAAAAGTAGAGGAGGACCTTGTACTGGGATATGTACGTTCGGTTATCACACTCGATAAAAAAAGCATCTCTCCTGAGAAGCTTCGTGAACTAACAAATTAATAATTCAAAAAAAAAGGTTTATGGCTACCGATTTTGAAAAATATGCAATCAAGCACAGAGGTATTAGCAGTCTATCCCTTCACAGGATAAATTCGCTTTACGGTGCATATATTAACCCGACCATCATCGAAGAGAGGCAGCTGAATGTTGCAGCCATGGATGTATTCTCCAGATTGATGATGGACAGGATCATTTTCCTGGGGGTGCCTATCAACGACGACGTAGCTAACATTATCCAGGCTCAGTTGCTCTACCTTGATTCCACAGAGAGCAAGTCGGACATCCAGCTTTACATAAACTCTCCCGGAGGCAGTGTTTATGCAGGGCTTGGCATTTATGACACAATGCAGCTGGTATCTTCGGATGTTGCAACTATTTGCACAGGAATGGCAGCTTCCATGTCGGCCGTTTTGCTGACGGCCGGAGCCAAAGGTAAGCGGTCGGTATTACCTCATTCAAGGGTAATGATTCACCAGCCGATGGGAGGTGCAGAGGGGCAGGCAAGTGATATTGAAATCACAGCCAAACAGATTGTTACTATCAAAAAAGAGTTGTACGAAATTATCTCCTTTCATACCGGCAAAAACGTGAAGCAGATAGAAAAGGATGCTGACAGGGATTACTGGATGAGGGCACAAGAGGCTAAGGAGTACGGTATGATTGACGAAATTTTGACTAACCCAAAAAAGAAATAGATGCCTTCATCCAAATACAATGACTTCTGCTCTTTTTGCGGGCGGGGAAGGGAAGAGGTAGATGTTCTTATCGCCGGGGACATTGCCGCAATTTGCAATGAATGTGCACAACAGGCTATCGATTTTTCAAAGGAGGCCATGTCCAAGCGCAAACCTAAGAGCCCTCAGGGAAACTCCAAGCTGTTAAAGCCCAAGGAAATAACCCGCTTTTTGGACCAATACGTGATAGGTCAGGATCAGGCCAAAAAGTATCTTGCTGTAGCTGTATATAATCATTACAAAAGGATAAACCACCCAGGTGATGACGAACTGGACCTTGAGAAATCCAATATTTTGCTTGTAGGCCCGACCGGAACAGGTAAAACTTTACTTGCCAGGACTATAGCCAGGATGCTTGATGTGCCGTTTACAATTGTCGATGCCACAGTACTGACAGAGGCAGGATATGTGGGCGAAGATGTCGAAACAATCCTTACAAGGCTGTTGCAAGAGGCCGATTACGACGTGGAACGGGCCCAAAGGGGAATTGTGTTCATAGACGAGATTGACAAGATTTCCCGTAAAAGCGACAACCCATCCATTACCAGGGACGTTTCCGGAGAAGGTGTACAGCAGGCTATGCTTAAATTGTTGGAAGGTAGTGTGGTGAACGTACCACCCCAAGGAGGCAGGAAGCATCCCGAACAAAGGCTGATACCTGTTAATACCAAGAACATCCTCTTTATTTGCGGAGGAGCCTTCGAGGGTATAGACAGGAAGATATCCCAAAGGCTCAACACCCAGGTCGTTGGTTACGGTACTTCGGTTATCAAAGATAAGGTGGACAGACAGAACATGCTAAAATACATTGCACCACAGGACCTCAGGTCGTATGGGCTGATTCCGGAGATCATCGGGAGGTTACCTGTACTGACCTACCTGGAACCTCTTGACCGGACTGCACTCAGGGATATCCTTACTAAACCCAAGAATGCACTTGTAAAGCAATATGTCAAGCTATTCGACCTGGACGGAGTTAAGCTTACCTTCGAAGATGATGTGCTGGAATACATTGTAGAGACAGCAGTTGAGTTCAGGCTAGGAGCCAGGGGGTTGAGGTCAATTTGTGAAGCTATCATGGTTGATGCCATGTACAACATCCCATCCCAAAATAAAAAAAGCATGGCAATCAAGCTCCCATACGCCAAAATGATGATAGATAAGTTTACAGGTACCCTTGCATCAGAGCCTGAAAAATAGATATTTCCTAAAGGAATTCAGATATTCTGGAAACAGAAATCAAAATGAGTAGGATTAATAATTCTACTCTTTTTATTTTGTCGTCCCGGGAATTGCTTAGATATTCATTTAGTATGAAGGCCGATGGTATGGCCAGCAAATACATGAATCCGTCCTGTAAATCGGGATTGATTGTTGCAAGTACCAGAAAAACCACCAACACAACCGTGAATCTGGTGATAGTTATGGCGTTGGTTATTTTAAATGTGCTAAGCCTTCCAAGTAGGTTTGAGACAGCCCTGTACGCAAGATAAAACGAAAAGAGGACCAGGAAAAGGTCTGCAACACTCTCTATCTTGATTGTCGGGGATGATGCCGATAACAAATGATCCTTGAATAGTTCGGCAAAGAGTAGTGCGTCGTCAAAGACTATGTACCTCAGAGCGAAAAGAAACAGAAACGGGAGGAATACCGAAGTCATGAACAATGCAATACTTCGAAAAGAAAAAGAACTGCTTACCAAAGTGAAATAGAAAATGAAGGGAAGGGTAGCCAATATATGTGGGTAAAAGAGGGATGCCACAGCGGTGAGGAACCCTGCGTTGAAAATGCTTTTTTCGCTCTCGCTGGTTTTGATTGCATTGTATACGGCCATTAAGAAAAAAGGGGCAGCAAGGGTACTTCCACGAAGGAATATTGTTCCGGGGACTGCCATCACAATGATAAGGTACAGTAGTATAAGTGTGATTGACTTCTTTTCGTTTCCAAGGTAATTGCTGTTGATCATGAACACAATTGTCGCAGAGACGCCGGTTATGGCAAGAGTGAGCAGTACAGATGTAGAGGCTGAATAGAATGATGGATCGGTGAAACCACTCAAAAGTGGTATCCAGATCTGCTGAGGCGGGGAGTATGCCGAGCCGCTCAGGTACAGCGAAGAGACCAAAAGCGACAACATATAGAGCCCCATGAAAAGGGGGGAACAGATAAATTTATATTGATAATCACCGGTTGCCATAAGTCCAAAGTCAATTCAAATCCAATCCCAAGTCTTTGCGGTAGGAGCAACCATCGAATCCAATGTTGGCAACTGTCTTGTAAAGTTTTTCCCGGCATTCGTTGATACAGGTGCCAACATGAGTCAAGGCCAATACCCTCCCTCCGGATGTTACAAGTTTGCCATCCTTTTCCTTTGTCCCTGAGTGGAAAAGGAGTGTGTCTCCTGTAAGTTTTGAAAGGTCCACAGGGATTCCTTTTTTGTAATCTCCGGGATATCCTTCCGAAACCATGACCAAAGTTACTGCTGTTTGTGAATCTATCTCCAGTATTTCATTGGAGAGAACCCCGTTTTCCATGGCTATCAAATGTGACAGCAGATCACTTTTTATACGAGGCATGACTGCCTCCGTCTCGGGATCGCCCATCCTCACATTGTACTCGATAACATAGGGGTCGCCTCCGCAATTCATCAGACCGATAAAGATAAAACCTTTGTAGCTGATGCCATCTTTGCTCAGCCCTTCAAGGGTCGGTTTCACTATCCTTTTTTCTACCTTATCCAGGAATTCTTTGCCGGCAAACGGTACCGGGGATACAGCACCCATTCCTCCGGTGTTGGGACCTTTGTCCCCATCCCAAATTCTTTTGTAATCCTTGGCTTCTGGCAGGATCATGTACTCTTTTCCGTTTGTGAGCACAAAAACAGATAACTCTATGCCGTGAAGGAATTCTTCGATTACCACCTTGTTGCCGGCACTCCCGAATTTGCCTCCCAGAATCTGGTCAACAGCAATTCTGGCATCATCAATGTTGTCTGGGATTATCACCCCTTTCCCGGCCGCTAGACCGTCTGCCTTCAAAACAAAAGGGGGTGAGAGGGTTGCCAAAAATTTCCTGGCGTTATCCATTTCGTTTGCAGTAAATGTTTTGTAGGCAGCTGTAGGGATACTGTGCCTTTTCATGAACTCTTTCGCAAAATCCTTGCTGCCTTCCAGTTGTGCGCCTTCCTTTCCTGGACCAACAAACATAACATGTTTCAACTGAGAGTCATTTTCGAAGAAATCCCGGAGACCTTCAACCAACGGCTCTTCGGGCCCAACAATCACCATACCTATTTTATGGGTGGTTACTGCATCTTTTATGGAGTTGAAATCCTTCAAATCTATCTCCAGGTTTCGGGCGATTCCAGATGTGCCGGGATTGCCTGGAGCACAAAAAAGGGAGGTAAGCAAATTACTCTGTGAAACTTTCCATGCAATGGCATTTTCCCTTCCGCCCCCTCCGATTATTAGAACTCTCATATCTATTTTTGGGCAAAAATAACAATAAAAAATTAACTTTGCAGGAACGATATGTTAACTATGAACTATTTTAGAGTCGCTTATTTTCTGCTCTCTTTACTGATTGTATCCTGTTCCCGGGGGCTGATTCCCGACAATGATATGCCGCGCATCATTGCCGAGATATATAAAACCGACAGGTACATGAGTTCGGATTATATGCTGACCCTCAAATCCGACACTACCAGGATTTACGAAAGTGTCCTCAACAACTACGGCTACACTTCGGAGCAGCTGATAAATACAATTGAACACCATTTGTGGAGGCCATCCAAACTCAAGCAGTTTTACCAGGAGGCCTTGGCTATTGTCCAGGAAGAACAGGCTGTTGTCAAGTCGGCAATAGAGGCCAAAAGCAGGGAGGAGTTGCACAAAGCACGTTTTTTGGAAATTCTTTCGGATTCAACGACAATTAAGTATACCCTTGGCCGGGAAAGGGCTTTCCGGTGGATAGTCTCCCCCAATACCCATCCTGTTTTAAAGGTCATTTACAACGATTCACTGATGCATATCTACGAAACTCCCCAAATGGTAAAGTGGTGGCAAAACAATTTCCAAAAGGATAGCATAAGAACACAATATATTACATTTAAGGATGAGAAAGATCGCCGCACACTGCATAATACCCTCAAACTGCGGGAAACCTTTGAAAAAAGGGCTGGTAGTACTAGACGATGACGGAACTGTCCTCGAGGTAAGGCAAATGGAGCATGAGGAGGAGAGTACTGAGTTTTACGACGGATTGTTGGTCCCCGGGTTTGTAAACTCCCATTGCCACATAGAACTTTCCCATCTAAAGGGCAGGTTCTGCAAAGGGTCGGGTATGGCTGGCTTCATCAGACAGATAAACAGTCTAAGGGAGAGCTCCCCTAAAGAGGAGAGGATCCATGCATTGTCACAGCAGATGGACCAGCTTTACGAATCGGGTGTTTCTGCAATGGCCGATATCAGTAATTGTGAAGAGAGCTTTATTGCTAAGGCAAATTCCAAAATGTATACAAGGACTTTCCTTGAGGTGTTCGGAACCGAACCAGGCTCTGCCAGCTCCATTGTGGAAGGAGTGGTTGAACTCAATGCCAAAGCAACCATTGCAGGGATTGATGCTGCTCCTACCCCGCACTCTTGTTATACAATGAGCCCCAGGTTGCTGGAAGAGGTTTCGGCGCATGCCCTGAGTGCAGGATGGCTCTCATACCACAACCAGGAGAGTTGGGAGGAGGAGGAGCTTTTGATCTCGGGACAAGGGCCTCTTGCAGAGGAGTATCGCAGCCGCTCATTGAGCACTCCGCCCATAACCGGAAAGCCATCACTGTTCTACTTTCTGGAAAGGCTCAAAAATGCCGGACAGGTAGGGGAGCAAAGGATCTTACTTGTTCACAATACTTCTGCCACCAGGGAGAGTGTGAAGGAGGCAATCAATCTTGTCAAAAATTTGTACTGGGCAATTTGCCCTCTTTCCAACTTGTTTATTCATAAGTCACTGCCTCCATTGGCCATGATGATGGAAGAGGGAGCTGTGATAACATTGGGTACAGATTCCCTTTCGTCCAACGATCTGCTTTCAATGGCTGCAGAGATCAAATGCCTCCACGACTACTATCCCTCGATACCTCTCGAACAGATAATCGAATGGGCTACTATCAACGGAGCAAGATTCCTGGGCAAGGAGAGCTACCTTGGATCCATAGAACCCGGGAAAAAACCGGGGATTGTACTTATAAGCGATATTGACTGGAAAAAAATGCAGCTTACAACCAAAAGCAAGTCGGTGAGGCTGGTTTAACCAAATTATTCAAGGAAATGACTATTTTATTCAACGAAATTGTATTTGGACCCATCAAAAGCCGGCGGCTGGGTGTTTCTCTGGGAGTAAATTTACTGCCTCTGCACGGAAAATGGTGCAACTTCGACTGTATTTACTGTGAATGCGGTTTCAATAAAGATGGAAAAGGGGATCTCTGCTTGCCGACCCGGGAGGAGGTTGCAAATGCCATGGAAGCCAAATTTAAAAACCATGATCCAAGTATTGGGAATATTGATACAATTACTTTTTCGGGAAACGGAGAGCCTACAATGCACCCGGAGTTTTCCAAAATAATCGTCGAAACATTAGAGTTAAGGAAAAAATTTGCACCACAAGCCAAGGTCTCTGTGTTGACCAACGGATCCAGGATTGGTGTAAAGGATGTTGCTGAGGCTCTGCTAAAAGTAGACAATGCAATCATCAAAATTGATTCGGCACTTGACGGTACAGTGTACGCAATTGACAGGCCAGTGTTCAACTATTCTGTAGAAAACATGGTTGCTATGCTCGCCCCTTTCAAAGGTAAATTTGTTTTGCAGACAATGTTCCTCCGTGGAGAATCTCCGGATGGAATAATTGACAACACTACCACGGAGGAGGTTGAGGCCTGGTACAAGCTTGTGAGACGCATCGATCCGAGGGAAATCATGATATACACAATTGACAGGGAGACTCCTCTCAAGAGCTTGCAAAAGGTTTCCGTATCCCAAATGGAAGAGATTGCCGCACCTTTAAGGGCGCAGGGATACAAGGTTTCGGTAAGTGGCTAAATAGAAAGAGATGAGAGTGTTGATTCAACGGGTAAAGGAAGCTTCCGTGGTCTCGGACGGGGTGCTGACCGGTTCGATAGGAGTTGGATTGCTTGTGTTGGCCGGCTTTGAGGAGGCCGATTCCCGGCAACATTTGGATTATGCTGTCAAAAAGATAGTTAACCTCCGGATTTTTGACGACCAAAACGGGGTGATGAACAAGTCGTTGCTGGAAACGGGAGGGGAGTTGCTTTTGGTTAGCCAGTTCACACTCCATGCCTCCACAAAAAAAGGAAACCGCCCCTCTTATATCAAAGCGGCACCGCCGTCTGTTGCAATTCCCCTTTACAACCAGTTCCACCAATCACTTGAATTCTCATTGGGAAAAATAGTACCTGCCGGGGTTTTTGGTGCAGACATGAAGGTCTCCCTGTTGAACGACGGACCTGTTACAATATGGATAGATACAATGGAAAATCTTGGAGTAAAAAAAGAAATACAACAATAATGACAAAGATTAATATTAAAGATAGCCTTAGGGTTGCCACCAATGTTGCAAAGAGCAACATGAATGCAGGTGTATATGCAAAAGCCCTCTCAATGATAGACCTCACTTCACTAAACACCACCGACACTATTTCGAAAATAGTCAAGATGACAAACAAGGTCAATCGTTTTAAAGCCGAATTCCCCGGAAGGCCTCAAGTGGCTGCAATTTGTGTCTTTCCGAACTTTGCTTCGGTAGTAAAAGAACATTTGAAGGATACAGAGGTGAAAATCGCTGTAGTTGCGGGGGTGTTCCCAAGTTCTCAGAGCTTTACATCCATCAAAGTGGCCGAATGCGAAATGGCCGCCGCCCAAGGCGCTGACGAAGTGGATATTGTCTTGTCGCTAGGTAAATTCCTAGAGGGCGACCTGGACGGAGCAGGGAAAGAGATAGCCCGGATAAAAGGGGCAATAGGCGATTCACACCTAAAGGTCATCCTGGAAAGCGGTTCAATCGGTGATGAGCAAATGATCTACAACGCCTCTATGTTGGCTATGGAACATGGTGCCGATTTTATCAAGACCTCTACCGGCAAAACTGAACCGGCAGCAACACCCGAAGCTGCCATTGCCATGTGTACTGCCATTGCCGATTTCCACAAAAAAAGCGGGAAGAAAGTTGGTTTTAAACCAGCCGGAGGCATAGTCTCCCCCGAAGATGCAGTACTTTATTATTCAATAGTCCAAACAATTTTGGGTGATCAGTGGTTAAATAGTATGCTATTTAGGATAGGAGCCAGCAGGCTTGCCAACAACCTGCTTTCAAAGTTGGAGGAGCACGATGTTAATTATTTCTGAAAGCATTTAAAATTAGTAATTTAAATAGATTATTTTATGAAAAAGACATTTCTTGTATTTTTAATTTCCCTGTTTGCAGGGGGATTGTTTGCACAGGACTACACAAAGGCGATTGGTCTGAGGATTGGCTCAAGCATTGGTGCCAGTTACAAACAATTCATGAATCCGGACAGGGCAATAGAGGGAATACTGGACCTGGATATTTTGGAAAAGGACCAGATGAAACTAAAAGTGACAGGGATCTACCAATTCCATTTCAATATTGATGTTGACGGGTTGTCTTGGTACGCCGGACCTGGAGCATCTGCCGGTATATACGTTGGCGACAACAGCGGCTTTCTGATGGCTATAGACGGAATGGCAGGGATAGAATACAAATTCCATAACGTACCTGTAGTGCTTGCATTTGACTGGAACCCAAAAGTACAGATCATTACAAATGCCGGTTTCAAACCGGACAATTTTGGACTCACAGTCAGATTTACATTATAAAAACACATATTAGTATGATTAAGAATTACATCCAGGAAAACAAAGATCGTTTCCTCAATGAATTATTCGAGCTGCTCAGGATTCCTTCGATTAGCTCCATGGCACAACACAAACCCGATATGGAGAAGGCTGCAGCAAAGTATGCAGAGGTTCTCTTGGCAGCTGGCTGTGACAGGGCAGAGGTTTACCCTACCAAAGGACACCCTGTTGTTTTTGCCGAAAAAATCATCGACAAGAACAAACCTACAATCTTGGTTTATGCCCACTACGATGTCCAGCCGGCAGACCCGCTCAACCTGTGGACAACACCACCTTTCGAACCTCAGATCAGGGATGGTGCGATTTATGCCCGAGGGGCCAATGACGACAAAGGCCAAGGTTTTATGCATATAAAGGCATTTGAGTACCTGGTCAGGACAGGCCAGCTGAATTGCAATGTCAAGTTCATAATAGACGGAGAAGAGGAGATTGGTTCGCCAAGCCTTCCCGAATGGGCTATTGCAAACAAGGATATGCTTGCCTGCGATGATATCCTGGTGTCGGATACCACAATGATAGATGAAAAGATCCCATCAATTAATGTAGGGATGAGAGGTCTGTCATATATGGAGGTTGAGGTGACAGGACCAAATAAAGACCTTCACTCTGGTCATTACGGTGGTGCTATAGCTAACCCGATTAATGTCCTTGCAGGAATGATTGATAAACTCATAGACGATAAAGGAAGGATTACCATAAAAGGATTTTACGACGATGTGGTGGAACTGACCAAAGAAGAACGGGAGATGCTAGGCAGGGCTCCTTTTGACGAAGATGAATTCAAAAAATTCCTGGATGTCGATTCAGTTACCGGAGAAGAGGGCTACACAACCATGGAGAGGACCGGAATACGTCCATGCCTCGATGTGAACGGGATTTGGGGAGGTTATACTGGCGAAGGTGCAAAAACGGTTCTCCCTTCCAAAGCATTTGCCAAGATTTCTATGAGGATAGTGCCAAACCAGGACAACAAGAAAATTGCAAAACTTTTCGAAGAGCACTTCATGTCTTTGGCACCCAAAGGGGTCAAAGTAAAGGTTACACCACACCATGGTGGCCAGGGTTTCTTATGTCCCATATCTTCAAATGTATATAAATCGGCAGCAAGGGCCATAGGAGAGGTATATGGAATAGATCCTGTCCCCAGCCGGGGAGGTGGCAGTATACCTGTACTAGCCGACCTCCAGCAGATACTCAATGCCAATCCTCTTTTGATGGGATTTGGCCTGGAGAGGGATGTTATACACTCTCCCAACGAGAGTTACCTGTTGAGCCAGTTTTTCAATGGAATTGAGTCAATTGCATTGTTTTATAAATATTACACCGAGTAGGGGCATCAAGTATTCAGACTAAATCTTAACTTTGGGCTCCTCTAGGGGGCCCATTTTTATTAAACCTACAAGATTGTGAAAAATATTATCAAAGTTGCGATACAAGGAGTTGCCGGAGCTTTCCA
>WARP01000429.1_pt1 | contig 16495 bp, 15 predicted proteins | sample 4769151 | NCBI WGS metagenome assembly WARP01 (sample SAMN08893023, study PRJNA449175) | gut metagenome | isolation source: rumen sample fed with dry roughage | host: cow | place: India: Nagpur | collected 2016 | reverse complement strand
TGGATATTTAAGGCAATACACTTGTCATCCAGTACCACAGGTTTCGATTCTTTGATTTTAGCTTTGGCCTGAGCATTGTTCTGTGCCTGGGCAATCGCGACTGCGGCATTGTGCTGTTCTTGTTCCAAAGCCTGAGTCAGGGTTTGAATTTCATGTTTGAGGCGTGATTCATTATTGATACGTGCCAGATATTCGGTACGGCTTGGACGGGCAATGGCACGGTAAGCCAACCATAACAAGCCATGAATCAGCAGCGATAATAAAATGGCCAGCCATTGGGTACGTAAAATTTCTCCAATACTGGGTTGAATCAGGGTAATTTCAATACTGCCCACTTTCTTTTCATTTTGCAGTGCTTCACGAACAAACACTTCACCTTGGCGTGTTTTGGTTAAACCGCCTGTTGCCAGTACCTGATTGTTCGCATCCAAAATACGGATAGAAGCCACACTCGGGTTGGTGGCATAACGGTCGGCCAGTAAAGCCAATGACACCGTATTGGCCGGTTCCAGCTCGGACAGGCTGTCTGTGACCAGTTGTGAGGTCATCAGCTGTCCCTGACTGGCGCGGTTAGCATTCAGCTGATGCGTCGTCGCAAGTACCAGTAAAAAGGTGTGAAAAGCAAAACTTACAATCAGTAGGCTAGCAAATAGCCCTTGTCTAGGCGCATTCAACGTAAACTTCCAAGGCATTTATGTTCAAATTCGATTATGATTCTAGCAATAGTTGTAGCTCAGATCCGAGTCAATTCATGCGAGAAATCATTCTTATATCATTTTTGGGACCCGACCAGCCTAATCAATTTACACGATTAATGCAGGTATTGTCCGTACATTCGTTACAAATTTTGGACGTTGGACAAGCCGTCATCCACAACCAACTGACTTTAGGTATTGTTGTTTCGTCAGATGACCAAACTGCTACAGCATTAGCCATGAAGGAGATTCTGATTCTAGCACATGATATTGGCTTAACAGTGCGCTTTAAACCAATCTCTACATCAGAATATGATCAATGGGTGAGTGAAGGTGGGCAGACCCGTTATATCGTGACGGCACTGGCACCTGAATTGACCGCCTCACATTTGCAGGCCGTGACCCAGATCGTCTCTAACCAGGGTTTTAATATTGAAACCGTGACCCGTTTGTCGGGCCGCCCGGAACTCAATGGCACAGTTGAAGGACCAAAACGCTCTTGCGTACAATTTGGCCTCAAAGGACAAATGCTCGATGCCACTGCCATGCGTGCCGCCTGCTTGCGTTTATCCAGTGAACTGAGTGTCGATGTGGCGGTTCAGGAAGATAATGCTTACCGTCGTAATCGCCGTCTGGTCTGCTTCGATATGGACTCGACCCTGATTGAACAGGAAGTGATTGATGAGTTGGCCATTGAAGCCGGTGTCGGTGAGCAAGTGGCTGAAATCACTGAACGTGCCATGCAAGGTGAACTGGACTTCCAGCAAAGTTTCCGCGCCCGTGTCGCTTTGCTCAAAGGTATGGATGCCTCTGTTTTACCTAAAATTGCCGAGCGTCTGACCGTGACTGAAGGGGCAGAGCGCCTGATTTCAACCTTGAAAGCGTTGGGCTATAGAACTGCAATTCTTTCCGGTGGTTTCCAGTATTTTGCCGAATACCTGCAAGAAAAATTGGGGATTGATGAAGTCCATGCCAATATTCTGGATGTGGAAGATGGCGTGGTCACAGGTGAAGTCAAGGGTCATATTGTGGATGGCGCTCGCAAAGCCTTGTTGCTGCGTGAATTGGCAGACAAAATGGATATTTCACTGGAACAGGCCATTGCCGTGGGTGATGGTGCCAATGACTTGCCAATGCTGTCGATTGCCGGTTTAGGGGTGGCTTTTCGCGCCAAACCTCTGGTTCGCCAGAATGCCAATCAGGCGATTTCAAGTGTGGGTCTGGATGGGGTGTTATATCTTCTAGGTGTACATGATAAAGACCTGAGCCGTGCCTAATGGTTCAGTCTAACGGTGGATGTTATTGACAAAACGCGACATTGATGTCGCGTTTTTTTGTGGTCAAAATAGTGAAATTACGATGAACGGTTGGCTGAAATTGCCGATCAAAACACCAATCTATCCATTGGTAAAAAATATTTTTTTAATGCTTTTAATGCATTATTTTTTTGTAATGACACGGCAAGTCCGAGCCCATCTTATTTCCAGAAAAAGTTAAAAATAAAAAAATGTAATGACAAAATAATATTGCGACAAGGTATGTCGCTTGCTGAAAATACAAGACTTTTTTTCTTAAAAAAACTCCGCATAATGCTTGCATAGAAATTGATATAAATATATTTCAGCATTTATTCACGCTATCGGGGATTTGATTTAGACCCATATAAAAGTGTCAACATCCTTTATAGGACGGAGGTTTTTATGGTTACAGCGAATTTAGCAACCATCATAGGCTTAAGCTTGATTGCCGCTGCTTTGATAGCTGTTTTCTTCTCGCCTTATCGTCGTTTGTTAAGCTTTATGTTTGCAGGTATGCTGTTTTGGGGCTTGATTGAAGCCATTCGCTTTAGTACTCAACTGGCGTTTGATTTACCGATGGGATACAGTTACCTGACGGCGTTAATGTCGGTCATGGGAATTTTAACCCTGCTGTTAATCCGCGAAGATCGTCGTGCAGAACGCGCTTTAGCCAAACGTCGCTATATTGAACATACACCAGTCTATGATGATGAGCAGCAACACTACTCAAGCCGTTAATTTGAAAAACTGATAATCAATAAAAAAAGATGTGNNCACATCTTTTTTTATTGATTATTGTTATACAAAGCCTTACTTCAAAAAACCCAAGTTATGGTAGGATAAGTCGTCAATTTTCCAACAATTACAATAGGCTTAAATGTCATGAAACTATCTTCGATTCCTGTCGTAAAATTACCACTGGTCGATGTAAGCACGGATCCGCTTGATTTGTTAGTTGCGGGCTTAGCTTTGCGTATGAAACAGTTGGCGCGTACCAGTCCAAAATTTATTGAACTGGTTCATGAACGTCAATTCCGTATCCAAATTGGCACTGATCTGGGCTTTGCACGTCAAATTATTGTAAATAATGGGCAAATTGACACAGTAGCAGGTGATGCAGAAAAAGCGGACTTCATTTTGCAGTTCGCAGACAGTGAACAGGGCGTAAAAACCTTAATGAAAGGTGATCCAAGCGCGTTCATGACTGGCATGCAAAATGGCACGATTAAAATGGAAGGCGATTTTGGCCTTTTGGTCTGGTTTAACAAGGTTGCCAAACTGATTCCACCAAAACTACCTAAACCGGTAGAAGAAAAAGTGAAACTGGTACGTTCATTCATTCGTGAAAAGACTGGTAAATAAGATTTTATATCTTTCGTTCTCCTCCTTTTAAAAAGGTGGGAATCCTCAGAATATATTCTGAGTTCGCAAGAGGGAAGGATTAAAACAAAAAAGCCCTCAATCGAGGGCTTTTTTGTGATGGCAATATTGTCGCCTTATTCAACTTCCAGATTAAACGTCACCGGGCCATCATTGACCAGATGCACTTTCATGTCGGCGGCAAAAATACCTGTTTGCACATTTTCAAATTGAGATTTTGCATAGTCGACCAAGGCTTCATATAAAGCTTTTGCCTCACCCGGTGGCATGGCTGGACCAAAGTCCGGACGCAAGCCTTTTTGCGTTTGTGCCATCAATGTAAATTGCGACACTAGTAATACTCCACCACCGGCCTGAGCCACATTCCAGCCCATTTTTCCCTGTTCATCATCAAAAAAACGGTATTTCAATATCTTGTCGATCAGCTTTTTGCCTTTTTCCAGATTGTCTTCTTTAGCTAATCCCAGAAAAACCAAAATGCCTTTTTCAATTTGTCCGGTGGTTTCACCATCCACCACAACCTTTGCTTCTAGAACCCGTTGCAATAATGCACGCATAACTTAACCAATTTAAATCTTCAATTTATCCGCAGCATTGTAGCAAACAGGCAGAAATTTAAGCTTTAAAATACACACAATATCTCAACAGAATCATCAGGTTTGGTTAAAGATATTTTGCTCTATCTTTGCATGAATAAACCCAAGCAGACTTTAACGAAACTGGATATGAAGATGCAAATGTGAGAGTCATGACCCACAGCGGCTCATAGGAAATGAAATATGACTCTATGGCTGAATAAGAAGGAGGTTTAGCCCTTACTCTATTGCGTTGACGGGTCCAGCTGTACGCAAAACTAGCAATATCAAGATAAAAAGTGTGTTTTAATGCAGTCAGCACAGCGAAATTTCATTAGATATGGCCCCAATCATTCAATCTTTGCTTGATACCGACTTGTACAAATTCACCATGCTACAGGTGGTATTGCATAAATTTCCTCAAACGCACAGTGTTTATCATTTTCGTTGCCGTAATTTAGAGGATACCGTTTATCCACTGACGGATATTCTGGACGATTTGAATCAGCAACTTGACTATTTATGCCAGCTTAAGTTTAAAGAAGATGAGCTGCTCTATCTTCGCAGTTTACGTTTTATCAAAAGTGACTTTGTTGATTATCTGGAACTGTTCCAGCTGAAACGTCGTTTTATTAAAGCCAGCATTGATGAACAAGGCCGTCTGGACATCTGGATTGAAGGCCCGATGGTTCAGGCCATGATGTTTGAGATTTTTGTTCTGGCCATTGTCAATGAACTGTATTTCATGCGTATTCGCAGTGATGAAGTTTTGGCAGAAGGTGAACGCTGTTTGCAAGCCAAAGTCGAACTGTTAAAGCATTATGAAAAAGAACTGAAGCCTCATGAACCACCATTTCTGGTGTCTGATTTTGGTACGCGTCGTCGTTATAGCTTTGCATGGCAAAAGCATGTGATTGAGGTATTTAACCAAGCCTCACCGAATATTTTCCGTGGTACCAGCAATGTGTTGATTGCGAAAGAATTGGGAATTACTCCGATCGGAACCATGGCACATGAGTTTTTACAGGCCTTTCAGGCTCTTGATGTGCGTTTACGCGATTTTCAGAAAGCGGCACTGGAAACCTGGGTGCAGGAATATCGTGGTGATTTAGGGATTGCCCTGACCGATGTGGTAGGAATGGATGCGTTCTTGCGTGACTTCGATTTGTATTTTGCCAAATTGTTTGACGGTCTGCGTCATGACAGTGGGGATCCCTATGCATGGGGTGATAAAGCTTATGCGCACTATAAGAAATTAAAAATTGACAGTAAAACCAAGATGCTGACCTTTAGTGACGGTCTGAATCTGGAAAAAGCCTGGAGCCTGCATCAATACTTTAAAGACCGTTTTCAGGTCAGCTTTGGTATAGGCACTAATTTAACCAATGACTTGGGACAAACCCCACTCAATATTGTGTTAAAACTGGTGGAATGCAATGGTCAATCGGTAGCAAAAATTTCCGACAGTCCAGGCAAAACCATGACCGATAATGATACCTTCCTGGCCTATTTACGTCAGGTATTTAATCTCAGCGAAACAGAATAATCATGATGGCTATAGCTGATTTTTTGCTAAACCAATGCAAAAAATCAGCATAATAGTGAAAATGACTTATGCTAAGATCGTCCATGTTGATCTAAACAAAACACGAAAAAAGTATGACTGTATCTGCATTTAATTTTGCTCTGCTGATAGAAGCAGAAGAGCTGGTTCCGTTTTTAGGCAATGAAAAATTACGCATTGTCGATTTAAGCCGTCGTTCTGTTTACGATCAATTGCATATTCCGCATGCCATTCATGTGCAACCGAAGCAGCTGGTACGCCAAGAAGAGCAGGCTGCAGGTTTGTTGCCTGATGTAGAAGGCTTAAAAGCCCTGATTGAATATCTGAATATTTCTCCGGAACATCATGTGGTGGCTTATGATGATGAAGGTGGGGCTTGGGCAGGGCGTCTGATCTGGAACCTGCATTGTCTGGGTTTTGAAAATACCAGCTTGTTGAATGGCGGCATTCATGCCTGGCTGGCAGCCGGTTTGCCTACTTCTTCAGAAGTGGAAAAATTAGTTCCCGTAGTGCCTCTGGTGGACATTAACCAGACCAATATCGAAAAGTACCGTATTGAATATGCAGAGCTGTTAGAAAAAGTCCAAAATAACAGCATTCAATTGTGGGATTGCCGCACCGAAGATGAATATACCGGTCTTCGTCTTGCAGCGCGACGCGGCGGTCACATTCCAAATGCCCGACATTTTGAATGGAGTACTGCCCTAAATCGTGAAAATCATTTAAAATTGCATCCTTTACAACGCACTCAACAGCGCTTGGAACAACTGGGTTTCAATTTAAAACAACCTGTAGTGGTCTATTGTCAGTCACATCACCGTTCGGGTTTGGCCTATATTCTGGGCCGATTGCTCGGTTGGAAGATACAGGCTTATGATGGTGCGTGGAGTGAATGGGGCAACCGCCTCGACAGTCCGATTATTACCGGAGAGTTACCATCTTGAGCTTCACATCACGTTTAAAAAAACAAATTTTTATTCAAGCACAACGTGTTGTGCCACAACACCAATTATCACGTGTCGTGGGTAAACTGGCTGCCAGTGAACATCCGATTATCAAAAATACCGTGATTCAGGCTTTTAAAGCCCAGTATGGAATTGATATGTCGATTGCTGAACAAAGCAATGCATTGAAGTTCAAATCATTTAATGAGTTTTTTACCCGCTCTTTAAAAGAGGGTGTACGTCAAATCGATACCGATCCGCATAGTATTGTGTCACCAGCCGATGGCGCCATTTCACAGCTGGGCAAGATTGAAGAAGGCGATATTTTTCAGGCCAAAGGGCAAAGCTTTTCGGTGGAAAAACTGATTGCTGATCCGCAATTGGCAGAACCATTTAAAAATGGCCATTTTGCGACTGTGTATTTATCACCTAAAGATTATCATCGTGTTCATATGCCTTTTGCCGGGACTTTGACTGAAACCTTGTATGTGCCAGGGGAATTGTTCTCGGTCAATCAAACCACTGCGGAAAATATTCCGGGCCTGTTTGCGCGTAATGAACGTATGGTCTGTCTGTTTGATACTGAACTGGGGCGTATGGCGGTAGTTCTAGTGGGTGCCATGATTGTTGCAGGCATTGAAACGGTAGCTACCGGTAAGGTCAAACCGAGTGGACATTTGGAACTCAACCAGCACAACCTGTTTCTTGAAAAAGGCGCAGAGCTGGGCCGTTTCTATCTGGGTTCAACCGCTGTGGTGTTATTTGAAAAAGATAAAATGCAATGGGACCCAATGTTTAAAGCCAATTCCGTTGTAGTGATGGGCGAGGCTTTGGGGCATACGGTTTAATAATATTCCTTCTCCCTATGGGAGGAGGTTAGGTGGAGGGGCTTTTAAGTATTACCTCTCCCTAACCCTCTCCTAACAGGAGAGGGAATTTAAGCCATAAAAAAGCGCCTCAATAGAGGCGCTTTTTTATATCTGGGGTTTATCGTTTCACCACAATCGAATCAATACCACTGCGTTGCAAGGTTTGCTGTGCAATCATCGCAGCTTCCTGAGAATCATAAGGCCCAGAAATTACCCGGTACCAGGTTTGACCACCTTCAACCGATTTTACTACATCTGCAGACAGACCATTCAGGATAATTTCGGCACGGCGTGCATCGGCACTATCTGGATCGGGATAGCTACGCACCTGCAAAATATAACTTGGCTGGTGGGCAACAGGTGCTTCAGAACTTTCCAGACCTGGCTCGGCTGTTTCAGCCGGAGCAGCTGTTTCTGTTTCTGGAGCTTCAACAATCACTACAGTTTCTGAATTTTTAGTTTCAGGAACTGCCTGATCTGGAATGGGTGTCACTTGCTGTTGTGGTAATAAATCGTAGAAACGATAGTCCTTGTTGGTATCTTCCTGATAATGTTCAGAACTGATCTGATTTTTCGGTTTAACCGGTGCCCACGGTTTCCACAGCATCAAAGCTACGGCAAAACTCAACACAATTAAAATAACCACCAGCGTTCCCAGCCATGCAGGAATCAATGGCTTTTTCGGCTTATTCGGTCGCTCAGAGACACCGCGCTGCGTTTTTCCAAACACGTGGGATTCCTCGTGTATTATTTTTAATTTAAATTTATTTAAAACAAGGTGTTATTTTTAGATAACACCTTGTTTACCCTATTGTCTATAAATCATTAACTAAGTTTAGATGATCACAAACATGACTTTTGCTGCGAGTAACATTGCTGTACAAAGGCATTAATTATTACATCGCCACTTCAAGCATAGCTTTCGGTCTTGCGGTGATGCAAAACCTTGTTTTGCTTACATCGCCTCAGGAGCAGATACACCTAATAATTCTAAACCATTACGTAAAACCTGTTGTACGTTTACTGAAAGTAATAAACGGGCTTGTGTAAGTTCAGCATCATCATTAAGTACTTTATGCTCATTATACCAACCGTGGAATAATGCTGCCAATTCTTTCAGATAGTTACCGACTTGATGCGGCTCATAACTGTTGGCTGCGCGAATCACGATCTCAGGGTAGGCTGCAAGTTTGGCCAGAATTTCTGTTTCTGCATCCAGCGCAAGTTTCGCCGCAAATTGACGTGCATTCGCAGCATCAAAGTTCACACCTGTTGTAACCGCTTTTTCTAGCATACGGCAGATACGGGCATGTGCATACTGAATGTAATACACGGCATTGTCTTTACTTTGAGAAACAGCAAGGTCCAAGTCGAAATCGATGTGCTGTTCAGACTTGCGCATCACGTAGTAGAAACGTGCTGCATCGTTGCCGACTTCTTTACGCAGGTCACGTAAAGTCACGAACTGACCTGAACGGGATGACATTTGCACCATCTCGCCACCACGCCACAAGCTCACGAACTGAACCAAAAGCACCGTCAATTTTTTCGAGTCATAACCCATGGCGTCAATCGCTGCTTTAACACGCGCGATATAACCGTGGTGGTCTGAACCCCAGATATCGACGATATCGGTATAGCCACGTTGTAATTTATTCAGGTGGTAAGCAATGTCAGAGGCAAAGTAAGTGGTTTGACCATTACGGCGTTTCACTACGCGGTCTTTTTCATCGCCAAATTCAGTCGATTTAAACCAGATGTTGCCATCTTGTTCGTATAGGAATCCACGTTGATCTAAAGTTTGTAGCGCTTCTTCAATTTTTTCAGTTAAAGATGCTTCACTGAACCATTGATTGAAGGTCACACCAAATTCGCCCAGGTCATCTTTAATGTCATCAAGAATCGCTTTTAATGCCGCTTGATGGAATACGCGGTAGCCTTCGCCAATCAACGCTTGAGAATTATGAATCAAGCCATCGATGTGTTTTTCTTTATCACCGGATAACACTACTTTGTTGCCCTCAGCATCCAGTTCTTCAGCGTATTGAATATCTTCAGGTACATCTTTATATACGTCTGCAACCGGACGTACATAAGCTTCACCATCCTGGTCGATGATGCTTTGCGCGATTTCTTTAACGTAGTCGCCCTGATAAGCATTTTTAGGGAAGACTAAGGTTTGACCCGTAAGCTCTAAATAACGAAGGTATGTAGAGGTCGCCAGAATGTCCATTTGACGGCCAGCATCATTGACATAATATTCACGGTCAACTTTGGCACCGGTTGCTTCAAGCAGGTTGGCAACGGTCATGCCATAGGCTGCACCCCGACCATGACCAACGTGCAGGCTAGAAGTCGGGTTTGCTGAAACAAATTCGACTTGAACGCGTTTTTCACCATTAGCTTGAGTACGACCAAATTGATTTTTTTGTGCTTGAATCTGGTCTAAAACAGCAAAGCGCTGGTCGGCATTTAAAAAGAAGTTGATAAAGCCGGGACCCGCAATTTCTGCTTTGCTGATGTCTGCTACTTCAGGCAATGCAGCAAGAATTTTTTCTGCAAGATCACGAGGCTTCATACCCGCAGCTTTAGAACCAATCATGGCAATATTCGAAGCGAAGTCACCGTGGCTTCGGTCTTTGGTTCGCGTTAAATGACCGCTGTTATTCCAGTCGGATGGAAGTACACCTTCAGCTTGAAGAGATTGCACTGCATGATCGAGAGCTGCTTGGATTGCCGTATTCATAATCAGTCGAAAAATAAATGTCGCAGAAAAACAGCAAATATAGCAAATTTCGTGGTCTTTAGGTGAATGCATTTGTATTGAATGAATCTTGTCCGACAACTAACGCAGAATTGAAGCAGGAAAATTCTGCAAAAGATTCAAAAAAGCAGGATTTTCTAGGCTTTTGCTTTTCCCATTGTGCTAACCCTGTTGCCTTTGGTGCGTAAATTAACAGACAAACGGGTTAATCTTTCTGCTCCCAATTCATCGAAGTGAATCAGTTCTTAGTCCAGACCAGTTGCTTTGATGAATAGGCTTTATTGATTTTGAACAGATCTTTAAAGCAATACATCCACCAAGGCACGGATTATCCCCAGCACCAAACCGATAAATGCACCGACTACAACCCCATTGACTCGGATCATATGTAAATCGCCACCGACTTCATTTTCAATTTTATCGATCATTTCGCGCGAATCCCATTCATGAATGCGTTCGCTAATAAAACGGATCACTTTTTCACTGTATTGATCACTCAAATTGACGGCAAGCCCACTCATTCGTTCATTCAGCAATTGACGTACTGCCGGATTGGAAATGATATTTTCCCCGACCTGTTGAATCGCAACACGCAGATTTTGTGCAATGCCTGAATCGGGTTTGAGCAAGTCTGCTTTAATGGCATCACAGAGGATCACTACGGCACCACTGATAAAATTCAGTACCTGAGGGCTATCTAGCAGGGCATCTTTGGTGCGGTTTAACCGTTCACTGGCCTCACTTTCACTATCAGCCAGTTCCAGCATCAGCTGCTGCCCCATCTGCTCAATTTTTTGCCGCCAGGGATGCTGCGGATCGGCCAGCATGGATTCCACCCGTTCAATCAGTGAATCAATGGTGCGTTGCTGCACATCAATCCCAATCCAGCTGGCACCTTTGGCCAGCTTCCACACGCCCAGTTCTTTGAACAGCCGACGGGTAAGTTCATGGGCTTGTTCTGGATGAGAAATCATCCATTCGTGTGCCAAATCGAGTCCACGTTGCAATACATCCTGATGGAAGTCATTTTCTAGTACCGCGCGCAGCATTTCACTGGCCAGGGTGTTAACCTGGGTGTTACGCACCCATTGCACACTGTTGTTTTGAATAAAGTTTCCAATCTGTTCCTGACCAACAAATTCGAAAATCTTCGGTACGGTTTGCTGAATGACCTGAGTGACTTGAGTATTATTTTCCGGTTTTGCCAGCCATTGTCCGACCGCAAGACTCAGATCGGTACTTTGCAGGCTTCTTTCCACCACTTGTGGAGATAAAAAGTTTTCCTGTACAAAACGTCCCATCGATTCGGCAATCCTGGCCTTATTGCGCGGAATGATTTCAGTGTGGTCGAGCAGAAACTTGGGAATTGGCATTTTCCCAAAAGGATTGCGGAACAATACGGTAATGGCATACCAGTCGGCCAGTCCGCCGACCACACCCGCTTCGGCAGAAAGCATGAAAATATGAACCAGCCAGGCATATTCAGGAATCAGCTTGGCAACCAGCATCAGCACTAACCAGATCACGATAGCACTGATGAGGGCAATGGTGGCAAAGCGTTTACTGCGTTGCAAACTTGGTGTGGTGATTGCTTCCGCTGTGGTCATGCAGGATTCCTGTCGGTTACTAAACTGTTGTTATTTTGCTGTTTTCGGCATTGCTGGTGCTAGAATTTGGCCGTTAGAACCCAAGCCATACTTTTGTCCTAGATATTTTAAAATCAAATAGGCATCAAAGGCATCATCGGGTGCTTTTTTCTGATCTTTATAACATTCAATGGTATAGGAAACTTGTACCGGGTCAATAGTCACCACGCGCGGCATATCATAAAACGGGTCAGGCCAGAAGCCAGGATAGCGGCGGTAATAACCATAGGGATAGTACATCGGGGTGGAGTAGACCACGGCCTGACGTGGGGGCTGGTTACGGTTACTCGGATCATCCAGTACTTTAAAATAGCGGAAGCCATTTTGTACCGTGGTCTGGGCGGCTTTCACCAGAGTAATTTCTTCGGCAGTCCCAAAATTCATGTTAGGACGGGCCTGAAAACTGATGCGATAGCTTTGTGCATTCAGGGGCGTATTGCTGAATTGCCCCAGTTGGTCAAAAGTCAGCGGTTTTGAAGGTGTGGTTGCACAGCCTGACAGCGCTATGGCCACGACCATACTCAAACCTATAATGCTGTTCTTCATGTTAAACCTCCATACGATTTACTGTGCGCGGGGAGGAGACACAATAAATGTTTAGAAACGACTATTCGGTTGGGTTAAAAATTCGAGCTCTTCCGCAGTTGAGCTACGTGCCAGGATGGCATTGCGGTGCGGATAGCGCCCGAAACGGTCAATAATGGCTTTATGCTGTTTTTCATAATCCAGATTCAGTGGATTATTTAAGCGTTGAAATAATTTTAACGCGAATTCGTGGATCAGTTTCGATTCACTGTGCATAAAGGGCATATATAAAAACGTACGTTGTTCTGGACTTAATTGTTTATCCAAATCCAGGCTAATGGCTTCTTGCGCCAGAGCTAATGCTAAGGGGTCCTGGGCAAAGGCCTGAGCTTGATCCCGAAATAGGTTACGCGAGAATTGATCCAGAACAATAATTTCTGCCAGGCGGCCTTCAGCTGTTTTACGCCATGACCACAGTTCGGCCTGTGCCGCTTTTTGGTGAATGTCATAAAATTTTTGCTTGATCAGTGCATCAAAATCATCACTTTTTGCAAACCACAGCGGCTGGGTTTCCGGATTAAACCAAAAGTCCAAAACATCTGGATAATTCATAATATTTACAAATCCTTAGCACTTATTATTCAATACAAACACAAAATTCAGATGTCTTATACAGTATCTTTGTGATAAAAATTTGCCAGAAATAAAATTGACGTTTTGCTTGAAAACTATACAGGGTGTAATGTAGCAGCCAAAAATCACGTTATACTGATATAAACTGATGATTTTATTTTAGTAGTTTTATTTAGTAGTTATCTTCCGATAAGCGAGATTGTTAATGAGTCAACCCGAATCGACCTCTCAAGTTATGGTACCAACTTGGGTGGATTCTTCGCTGTTTAAGGGCATGTTGCGCGGTATTGAACGTGAAAGCCTGCGTATGCAAAGCAATGGCTTTTTATCCCAGGCAACACATCCTCAGGCACTTGGTTCTGCATTAACACATCCGCATATCACCACTGACTATTCCGAAGCCTTGATGGAATTTATTACTCCTCCACAAGACAGCATTGAAAAAGCACTCGACTATTTGGCCGATATTCATGCCGTTGCGCACCGTCATCTGGAAAATGGCGAAAAGCTCTGGCCCTTGTCGATGCCCTGCATGCTGGATGATGACGAAGAAAACATTCGTTTAGCCCAATATGGCAGTTCCAATATTGGACGTTTCAAGACTTTGTATCGTCGTGGTTTAGGCGTGCGTTACGGTCGCCGTATGCAAACCATTTCCGGGGTGCATTATAATTTATCTTTTCCAGATCAATTGTTTGAAGCGCTGCAACAGCATGAAAGCGATGAAGCCCTAAAAAGCCTCAGTTTGCAGGATTATCGCAGTCACCGTTACTTTGGCCTGATCCGTAATTTCATCCGTCTAACACCCCTGGTGATGTTCCTGGTGGGGGCCAGCCCTTCTGTGTGCCAGTGTTTCATGACCGGGCGTGAACATCATCTGTTGCCTTTATTAAAAGGCACCCTGTTCTTGCCGTATGCAACAGCACTGCGCATGGGCAATTTTGGCTATCAGAATTCTACCCAGAAGCAATTGGGTATTCATTACAATAACCTGTCGGATTATCTGGATGGTTTGCAGAAAGCCGTGAAAACGCCTTATGCACCTTTTAGCCGTTTAGGACTCAATGATGAGCACGGTGAACCGATTCAAATCAATGATCATGTGCTGCAAATTGAAAATGAATACTACAGCCTGGTTCGCCCAAAACAGGTGCCTCAAGCGGGAGAAACCCCATCCCAGGCGCTGAAAAATCGCGGGGTGGGTTATGTTGAACTGCGCGCAGTCGACGTCAATCCGTACAGTCCGATCGGAATTGATGAAAACACGGCAGCATTTCTGGAAGTTTTGGCGCTGCATTGCCTGGTACAGGACAGCCCCGATTTGCTCGATCCGGAACAGGAACAGATTGAGCGTAATCAGGCCGAAGTGGTCAATCGTGGCCGTGCACCGAATGCCACTATTGTGGATGCGGCTGGAAAGCATCCGATTGAAGACTGGGCACGTGCGCAGGTCATCAAAATGCAGTCTTGGGCTGATTTACTGGATGCCGCCTATAGCACCAAGATGTATTCAGCAGCCTTGGCAGTCATGCTCAGCCGCATTGATGAAGTGGATGAAACCCTGTCTGCACAGGTTATTGCCGATACTTTGGAACATGGCGGGACCTGGGGTTTTGGCAGTATGATGGCGCTGCAGCATGCAATGACTTATGAACAGCACACATTAAGTCCGGATACTCTGGCTTATTTTGATGGTTTAGCGGGGCAGTCATTGCAACAGCAACAGCAACTGGAACAAGATACGAGCATCAGTTTTGAGCAATATCTTGCCGATTATCGATAAAAATTAAGAGGATTTGCCATGCAATGGAGTTATCGCTTCGTGAGTGGTTTTTTATTTTTAGCCAGTGTCGCGGGGATGGCATTTGCGTTGTATTTAGAGCATGGACAAGGGCTTGAGCCTTGTCCACTCTGCGTTTTTCAGCGTATAGGGCTAATTGGGCTGGGGATCATTTCCCTGATCGCTTTCCTGCATAACCCCATTTCAAATGCGTTTAAGCGTTTTTATGCTTTGCTGGGTACGCTTAGTATCCTCTGGTCCGCAGGGGTGGCAGCACGTCATGTCTGGCTGCAAAATTTGCCGCCCGATCAGGTGCCGAGTTGTGGTCCAGGCTTAGATTATTGGCTGGATACCTTGCCGTTAAAGTCGGTATTTGAACAGGTGCTGAAAGGTTCGGGCGAATGTGCCAAGGTTGACTGGACTCTGTTTGGACTATCTCTTCCGGTATGGTCATTGGCCTTCTTTACCGTACTTGCCTTGATCAGCCTGTGGCAACTATTGCGTCACTATCCAGGAATGAACAATAAAACAGCCAAGAAAAAATAAAGAGGTGTATAAAAAAGCCAACTGAATGTTGTAATGCTGATCAGTTAAGGAGTTTAGAAATAAACTCCTTAACTTTTTAGTGATTCATGGCGGAGTCTTACCATTTTAAATCAAACCCTTGCAGCTCATTTGTTACTTTGGTTTCGTCCAAAGTAACCAAAGGCATTTGTCATCCGCAAAACTCGTCAGCCCCTATCAACTCGCAAATTTATCGCAGAAACAATCATTTTTTAATGTAGTCCGGCCTCAAACAGTTGCGGATGACTTTCCCACATATCAAATACAGTCATGAATTTAAAAAAGAAAATACCAGTCAATTTCTTAACTGACTGGCATTAAACCGAACGTTGGCTTTTTTATTTTTTACTTAAGTCAGTGCAATACCTGATAAATTTTCCAGCTGCATGCGGTATTCATGCACTTCTTCTTTGACCTGTTCATTTTGCGGCGGGTAGAACCATTTCACAATCTGTTCCGCCACACTGGAATGATAGTTGATTTCAAAATGACTTAAGCCATAAAAGATCGCTTTATGGGATTGTGGCACTTTCAGTTGAAAGCGCGGATTTGGATGTTCACCCAAAGCACTGTCTACACTGACCAGATAGTCCCCCAGCACCTTTAAGGTTCGGTTCTTTTTGTTTTCATATTCAATGGTGCCGGCAACCAGGTACGTATTAATATGTTTTGGCAGGGGAGCCGGTTTACGGTTGTCATCCATGCCGCCAATCCGGGCATGATTATGTTCCCAGTCATCATCGCGGACACTGCCATAGCGCAAATCCAGAATGCCATTGCTGCGGATATTGACAATATGCCGGATGATTTTCACAAAGGGAAAATGCCCGAGTTTGTCTTGCAGGATAAACCCGAAACGTTCCAAGACTGCACCATGGTGCGGAGAACCCAGACAGACCAGGTTTTCGGTCAGATGTATCCATTGATACATGTTCTGTTTACCGTAAAACAGGGCACTGCGTAAGACCAGACCACCCATGCTGTGGCCAATTAAATCGATGCTGGTAATGCGCGGATTGCGACGAATCAGATCTTCTAGGGTGTGGGAAAGACTACGGCCATTGGCCGAGATACGACGTCCGCTATTGTAGTTCAGGTACAGCATGGTGTTATTGTCACGTTGTGCCAACAATTTTTCGCCTATACCGCCATATTGCGTGTTGCTCCAGTCCAGATGGTTCATGCACAAGCCATGTACAAAAATGACCACGCGACCGGATAAATCCCCTTTTTGCAGTCCACCATAGTGGTCATACAG
>WARP01002294.1_pt1 | contig 16527 bp, 7 predicted proteins | sample 4769151 | NCBI WGS metagenome assembly WARP01 (sample SAMN08893023, study PRJNA449175) | gut metagenome | isolation source: rumen sample fed with dry roughage | host: cow | place: India: Nagpur | collected 2016 | reverse complement strand
CTTACGCTCGATGAAGATAAGAAAGCCCATGAATCGACAATCAGCACCTCCCATTGTAGGGCAAGCTTAGACATTAGTTTAGCTTAATGCCAAAATATAGTGATTCTTGTTGCTGGGGCAACAATTCAACAAAGGTGGTTTTTACCCTGCTCGCATTATCTTCAACCGCTTCACCACTGCTGGTCATAGGTAAAACTGTCCCTGATTTCCAGGGCTGAGTATAAGCGGGGTACATATCGTTAATGACCACATTGCTTAACGGCGCATTACCCATATTTTTCACCAAGATACGATAAATTAAACATTGATTTGGCTTCAAGTTTTCATTTTGTACCGTATAGGTTGCGTTCATAACTGCTGACTTATCTGGCATATCGCAATTTTCAACTTTCAGCTGCGATTTAAGAATTTTTAATTGGTTTGGGCTAACCGTAATTAAATCGGTATTCATCAGATCAACTAATGCTATTTCTTTTCCGGTATTATCCGGTTTAACAATCAATTTTACCTGGCTGTTCATACCATTCGTCGCAGTAGCAGGTGCTTCAGCCTTTATTAATAAAGTGACGGATTGGTTGGGTCGAATAATATGGCTTAACTCTGTTTCTAGATCGGATAGCAATGTATCGGTCGCGTCCAGCATGTCATTACCATTTTTATCGACAAATAAGGTATATAAAAAACCATCTTTGCCATTCACGGCATTCAGACTGACTTTAACTTTGGTTTCATCTGCTACACCATAGTTGGTCAAACGATGCAAGAATACGTATGTACCGCCAACACCTACCTGTGCACTTTGATCATTGGTCAGTTCGAGCAGACGTTTTTGAGCTGGAGGAATCACAGCATCTAAAATAACGTCACCCAGACCTGATTGCAGTGATTCAATCGCGAACCAGATATTGGTGGTCGCTGTCACAGATGGGGAGACGGTAACCACGGCACAGACTTGTGCTATGGTATTTGCTGCAACATTCAGTTGGGTAATTTGCTGAGTGTTTAAACCCGTTTTACATTGAGCCTCATCCACCTTATAAAATTCGATTTTCAGGCTGGAGGTAAAAGAATTAATACCACTCTTGACTAATGTTGAATAGCCGCCAGTGCTAAGTGTTGGCGCAATCGCAGTACTAGAGGCATACAGTTGATAGTCCTGCGCCAAGGTCGCTTCATTTTTAATGCTTAAAGGAAAATAAGCCTTATTTTCCTGGCTAGATTTTGTCCAGAGCGGTTGACCATTATTGTCAATCACAAATAGACCTGTTCCGGTTTTGGTGGCATCCGCATTAAATAAATCATTTTTTGCAGCATACAGGTTTTTAGCGATCGCATTATTATTGTCAAGGTTAATATCATTTGATGCCGTGCTGACTTCCACCCTATTCGCAATATAGCCGATATTTTCATCAGTTCCGGTGTCACTCGCACTCACTTTTAAATTAGATATAGTGAAAATGTATTTAGCATTACCTTTGATCGTTCCAATATTCAAACCATTTGTAGTAAATAAATCTGCAACTTTATTTGTATCAATAGTTGATGGACAAGCTTCACCCGCTGTGTTCGTAGTAAAATCTTTACATTCTAACTTTGCATTGGTTTTATCTAAATTCGCTAAAATCTCATCTTTTAGGATAACATTATTCGCTGCTGTATTTTTATGATTAAATAACTCAATCATGTATGACACATTTTGCCCCGGTAAAGGTGCTTTTTCATTTAAGGTTTTGGTGACTTCTAAATCTACTTCATCATCTTGAATTTCATATTTAAATCCTGAAAAAACTGTATCACCACATGTACGTAGATCCAGGAGAGCTAATCCTGTTTGATCTGGATCTAACTCAAAAGGAATCGTACGAGTACCATCTGTTAAATTATTATCAAATACACGTATAGCTAATCCTTTAACCGTGACGCCTGTGTCATATTTCAATGAGCTGTCATATTGAATTTCATATTCAAATTTTAAAACATTTGAATTCGTTGGATCTTCTGTTGGTACAATCTCTTGAAGAGGAATACCATTTTTATCAAGCTTATAAATTTTATAATCACCCACCTCACTTGTTCCACTACGGTATTGGGCTGCTTTTTCAACTTTATTTTTATCAATAATAAATTTAACTTTGATATTTCCAGTGACGTTACCCACAATATTAAAATCGACAGAATGATATTTACCTGTCTGATTTTCAATCACACTTCCACTTTTGGCTGAAAATTCAATGCCAGGATTCAGGTTAAGAACAATATTATCTAACCAGTTTCCTCGCTCTGCACTGCCTTGCGTCTGTAAAGCTTCAAAACCAAAAGCCATGACTCCAGACTTTCTACCGCCTAAATATTTGCTTAATTGAACATTTGAGCCAGAATAAGATTTCCATGGCGTGTCTAAGACATTACCGTAAAGTTTTCCTGGAGTACTAGTTAGTACATCAGTTTTCTTTAAATATTTATCTGAAATATTTGTAAAATCTAAATTGATCTTGCCAGTAGTAGATTTATCATCCACTGCATTAGCAATAAAGAATCCTGCTTGCTCTGCTATATTCTCTCGTGGACGATGCGAAAACGACCAATTTAAAACATCTTTTTCTGAAACACAGACATTTTGGTATAAAGCAGCTGGTGTCGTGGAGTTTAACTCCGCATAAATTTTACCTTCAGCAGGTTGGGGACCCCAGTTTTGATCATTCGCAACCAGTTGTCCTGCTTTCCATAGCTCAATTTCACGTATCAAACCTTCGTACTTTGCAGTTGTTCTCCAACCTTCTACCCCTTTTTGATCAAAAATACAGTACGATTTACTCCAACTACCATTTTGATCCCTACAGCCCCATTCACCAGATTTTTTCCATGTCAAACTCGGTTCTCTTTCAAAACCCAAATTGAGAAAGCTACGCTGAATTCCCACAGGCGAGTTCACATCAGCAAAAACGACAGAACTCATCCCCAACGATGACACAGAAACTGCAAGAATATTTCGCCAAATCATTTTTTTCATGAAGTTATCCTTAAAATTTCTTAGTGAGATTCAAGCTGTAAATCACGCCATTGTGGCTTTACCTGCAACTGCTTGCCTGTAACATCATGGAACTCAATGACAACACGGCGGCTTTTAGCATGCGCAATGTTTTGCTCTGTATCTTGAATCAAGGCTAACTTCCCTTTGGCTTGCTCAGACATACGACTTTGCTGTACACCTTGTGCAATTAAATACTCACGCACTGCATCAATACGACGCTGTGAAAGTTGTAGATTATAGGCTTGGCTGGCACGTAGGTCGGTATACCCCAGCAAGGTAATTTGAATATCAGTTTCTGCCAACAATAAAGTTGTAATACGATCTAACACCGCCTTGCCTTCTGTATTTAAAGTCGCCTGATCTAAAGCAAAATGCACCACATTTTCAATCTTTGGATCAGGTTTTGTTAAGGCTGGTTTGCTGGTCTGGTCCTGGATAGGAGCTGACACCTTCAATGGCCAGTAATCAGCATTGACCCCTTGGCAGCCCGGCCCATTGAGCTGCTTCAAACTTGGTAAAGCTTGGGCATCCCATTTCACTGTATCAATATGATCCTGTCGTGTTGCGACAGCCACCTGATATAGCGCCTGTTCAGCAGCATCAAAATGTTCTCTAGCATGTCGCCAGCCCAGTTCGCAATATTCTGCTGCCGCCCAAACCAGCATCACTTCTGCATGGGCCAATTGCTCAGGAGCTTTTTCCAATGCCCCGCTTTGTTTGAAATATTCAACCTGCCACCATAAGTCCCGGCGCATGACTTGTGAAACAGTTAAAATAGGCGTAGTTAAAATGAGCGGCTGTTTCTGGGCTAATTTTTCTGCAATCTGACGCCCTTGAGCTAGAGCTTCCCTTCCAGCAGTCGTTAGACTCCGCTCTGAAAACTCATTTTTCGCATAACTTAACCAGATCTGTGCTTTAGAGGCCTGATAACGTGTTTGAGCATCACTGACCTGCTGATAAGGCTGTAACTGCTGGCTTAACACCTCGGCTTCAACAGCAGAAGACCGCAGGGTCTGCGCCTCAACAGAATGGCATACGGGATATAAACAGGCGCTGAGCAGAAGCATTAATTTTAATCGCATGAATTATTGCTCCTGCACCGGTTCTAAAGAAGAATTTACTACAGGATTACGGCGTCCAAACAAGTCCTCATCAAATTTGAATCTAAATCTTAAATAGGCCCCTTGACCGCTGGAACTGGTATTGGCTAATTCATCATCCTGATAACCGAGGAAATTATATCCTGCAGAAACCCAGAGATTGGTTGCCAGCAAATAACCCACTTCTGCACCCAGCAAATAACGTGTCCCTGCCCCATGGTTTGCCCAAAGTGAACCGGCTTGTACACTCATATCCCAGCGTTCATTCAAATCATAAATGACCCGACCACTGAGTAACTGGGTTAAAGCTGAACTTGTAACTTTGTCTTCATCCAAGGTGGACCATTTTGCTGCATACTGACCGGACAAGGTCAGCTGGCGATAAGGATGATAGTTTAAATGTGTAGATGACACATAGGATTCACGCTTAAATGCCGCTTCTAGGTCAGTTGCATTATCCTCATAGTAATATTCAATTTTTGACAGGACATCCAGTTGATTGTGCTCATCATCACGCCATGCCAAACCCAGCTGGAAACGGTTTCGCAGATGATCACCGCGCTCGGCGTCTTTATTATCGACAAAATTAACCGTATTTTTGGTCAAAATCGTGGCATCATCTGACAACTTACGGGCAAAACCAATGCTATTGATCATCGTATCGGAACTGTCGGAACGACGTGCCTCTAAACGCGTCATAGCTTTCCAATTGTCGTGAACCAAATATTCCAGACCCAGACTTGCTGCTGTTGAGTCATTATCGCTATTTTCAATATTTTTAGACAGGCTTTGAATTCGTTCAAAACTGCTACTGATATATACACGCGGCTTAATCTGCCAGCGGTTGCGTAAACCCATAGCCGCTTCCGCCTCACGGTTGCTCATGCCATCTGCCACACGGTATTCACTAAATGCGGAAGCATCTTTCATATACTGACTGGAAATACCCAATACCGTGCTGTTGGTTTCTTCCGTAGTATTCATGGAATACAAACCATCAATCGCAGAAATCACTTCATGACGGGCATAGACTTCAGTATTTGGCAGGACTTTAACTGCCCCGCCTACAGACAGAACCTGTTTATCGGAATTGGAGAGATCCTGTTCATACTCGACAAAGGCTGATGCCCCTTTCCACGGCAAGTTACCGGTAAATTTGATACGCCCGGTAGTACCATTATATGGGCCCTGATTTTCTGTTGCCGAAGTTGCAGCTGTACTGGTTTCGTCATAATGACGTAAACCTAATTCCACGGCGAGAATTTTAAAGAAATTACGTTCCAGACTGGCAGACACACCGGTACGTACCCCATTATTGTTTTGGTCTTCAGTACGAATCGCTTCCATACGAGCCAAACCAAGCTTCGCAATCGGTGCTGAAACTTTTACGCCACTTTCTTTACGTCCTGCACTAATGGTCGCTGCATCGTTTTGAAATCCGTCTTCTGCTTGCTGGTGATACGCTCGCACATGGGCAAAACTGGGTGCGTATTCAAATTCTACCCGGGCAGCCGTGCCTTCATCCTTCTCGCCAGCTACACCGCTATTGATCTGGGTCACTTGATCTGCTGTAGAATTCGTATTCTTAGACTGTGCCACTTCGGCAATCACTTTGGCATACTGGCCCAGTTTCACCACAGTATTTAAACTGGCAATTTGTTCTTCTTGCAGGGGATCATTACTTTGAACAAATGAGCCGCCAATTTTGAGCTGGGGCTTCATAGCATAACTAAAGCTAAGACCACCGACTTGATATTCCTCACCAATTTCATCAGCCTCAACCGTAATACGAATAAAGTTTGGATTGAGGTCTTTATCTACACTCGGGACTGCTTGTTTTAAATAAATGCTGTTGCTATAGGTATCGACTTCATAATCAGAAAAACGAGTGAGGGTTTGTTTTGCAATAATCAGGCCCGGGTTATTGCGGTCACGGGTCAGCACTTCAACTTTTTCACTGTTTTCTAAAATCAGATCATTTGAAATTGAACCGAGACTATATGGACCAGAAATACCCAGAGCACGATTTTCAGTTACCACTTGACGCGATTTGGTTTCAGCGACAAAAGCTGAAGATTGGAACTGATCACCTTCATGCCCCACTTTAAGCCCTGTCAATGAACGGTTATATTGCCCTAAAGCTAAACCTTCATCTTTCTCTGTACGGGTCACATAGTCACCATACATCGCATACGAACGCCCTTTGTCTAAACGGACATACAATTTGCTGGTCGATTGTGCTTCAAAGCCTTTTGCCGCAGCATCGCCATAAACCGGATAATATTCATCAGGTTGAATATCTCGGAACAGGCGTTGTTTGGAACTTTTATTTGAATCATAGGCAAGGGTTAAAAGATAATCACCTTTAACTTTACCTTTAAGGAACATCGCAGCACGACCATTCAACGAGGTGTCGTTACCCCACTCGGCAATTTCATTCAACTCGTCTTCAAAGCCGTCATTACGATTAACACTATGCAGCTGTTTGCTATCAAAATTATTGAAGTTAATCGAGCCTTCAATTAAACCGACTGCAATCAGAGGACGTAAATCTGCCTCAAACTGGATATCTATTTCTTGTTTAAGTAAACCGCTACTGACGCGCAGTTTTCCACGTCCAGCAGTATTCGGTGCAATGATCGGTATAATCATCTCGCCGCCATCAATGAAGGTTTGAATCCCTGGCTCATTTGGATTCAAATCTTGCAGATCAATCATACCGATGTCACTGTCTAAGGTCAGTGCGGTACGTGTAGCGACTTTTATTCCTTGTCTGTCTTGTAGCTGTACTACCAGTTGCATAACATCACGGCCATTTGCCATCACGGATGCTTGAGGTTTTTGTAACTTAATGTCATGAATGTCATCTGGAACAATCACTTGAATCTGCTGGCTTTCCCGGATATTACCCGCGAAATCTAATTGCTCCACACGGATGCTATTTTTACCCGTGCTTAATGCTACACCTACATATTCAACCCCTTGCTTACGCTGCTCATCCAGGATGACCAATTTACCGCGCTGCTTTTCTTTCACAATGACATCATTGACTAAAACACGTTGTGTCGCGCCTGCTGCACCCTGGACTTGAATAGTCGTTTGGGCAAAAGGGAGAACCTGTCCTTCCTTAAGATTTAATATTTCCAGGCTATTGTGATCATTACGCTTTAAATATTCTTCAAGATTCACCAAAACAGGAGGTTTAACTGGATCTATGCGTAATTGCGGTTGCTTTGCTTGAGCAGATTCCCCACGATTGAGCAGGCAATTTTGATCATTCTCACTGGCCAAACAGCCTTGGGAATTTTCTGAACGCGTACTGGTTTGTAGATAGCTCGGCGCATCAATAGAAAGTTGCTTGTTAATCGCCTTTTCAAGATTTAAATTACTGCTATTAATTTTTTCTTGACGCTGTTTTACCACATCCGTTAATGGTGCAGAACATGTGCCTGCTTGATCCACCATTGCGAAATCAGCACGATGTAATTCACCACGTTTTACATCGACAAAACGGCTAGAAGGGTCCCCGGCATTGCGGTTAGACTGGGTGATCAATTCAGCACCTGCCGGCAAAGTGGTGCGATCTAATTTCAGTACATGGGTCTTTGCGGATACGCCATAGAAATCATATTTGCCTTCACGGTCAGTAATCACATAACTGCCATCTTCCATGTACAGCCGTACACCCGGCACACCTAATTCACCTTTGTCCTGGATTCCGTTGCGGTTACAGTCAGTATAAACCTTACCCACCACAAACGCGTCAGCACTGAATACACCTGGGCGAACTTTCACTTTGGCCTGTGCTTCATTGGAACTTAGACCGTAACGATCAACGGCACGTGCCCGGTTAATCCCATCACCATTTAAAGCATTCGGTCCAACCAGAACACGGTATTCAATTTTAGCATTCGCATTTACGGCAAGATCACCTAACCCCAAAGTTAAATACGGACCTTTTCCGCCTTCAGGATCAGCCACTGGCTTGCCATCAATCCGCATGCTATTTGGCACATAACTAAAACCACGCGGTAAGGTATCTTGCAATTTGACATCATGTGCCAGCTGATCACCCTTATTACTCACGGTAATGCTGTAATTGGTGAAATCACCCAGCTCTACCGAACTGTCCCGTACGGTTTTCTTGACCATTAATAGCGATTGATCCAGTAGCGGATCAATCGGTATATCAATATTCAGCGCTGGGCTAGCGGCGGTTAAAGTAAACAGGCCACCATAAGACCATGCCGGATGCACAGCCTTGCCATTAAATGAATCCACCGGATAAAGTGCCTGGTTGCTGGCAAAACTATACTTTCGGCCTGGAATTGTGGTGGTATCCACCATCAGTTTATAGCTGCCCGGCTTGACATGTGGATAAACAAATTGACCGGTCGACGAGGTAACCTGTCGTACAGGAAACGGCTTTAGTTCACCAGTCACCCGATCATGTTCAAATACAACATTATCTGCAACAGGCTGACCGAATTCATCTGTCAAAGTGACGGTTGCACCCTCGACCGCCTGGCCTGTTTTTGCATCAAAGACAACTCCGTAGGGATCAATCAGCACTTCTGTGGTGATCTCCGTTGAGATGTCTTCAATATTTTGGCTCACCTTGCCCTGCTCGTCCAAGCAGTCGGTCAGGTGAATACTGACCTGATCGCGCTTGAGCGTCTGTAAAATATGATCGCTGAGGTTTTTTTCAGCCTTTTCCTCAGTATCCACGGTGAACTGAAATATGCCGGTATTTTCACCACTTTCTACTGCATTGACATAAACAATATCGCCCGTCAGTTTGGAGACCAGTTGAATACGAACCTGATCTGAAACAGAGCGGTTGGCATTACAGATGGCGGCATCTGCTTTGACATAAATAGGCTCGTTCACCGTCCCGGTTTCAACGACTTTCTCGAAATTACTGGTTGTGCTTTCAATGACCAACTTGCCTGCAACTTTGGTTTCCACTCGATTAGACAGGGTTTTTTTACTGCCTGTAGCAGAACGGTGTAGCACATACGCTTCATTGCGCAAAGTGGTATAGCTCAGGATTGGATTGGTTTTGACCGTCAAGCGGACTGTGCTTTTTTGCTGAGGCTGAAATGGTTTTTTATAAGCAACGACAGCATAGCCAATTTTATTCTTGTCACTTGGCAAATAACGCGTATATTCCCCTTCTGCAATTCGATGTAGAACTTCAACCTCCTGATTTTTCTCAAGAACCTGAATGTCTTCAAAAACGGTATTGGCTGGAATAGGATCCTCAACAATCACTAGGGACTGTAATTGTCCATCAACCTTTACCTCTGTCGGAGTCACTGCAAGATCAGCGGTATTGGAAATGATCAAGCTATAGTTCAGGGTCTGTGCTTGCTGACTGGCATTCAGCACACTTTGGTCCACTTGTTTTTCTATTTTTAATTTTGGCTCAATAATTTGTACAGGATCTTTAACGGTTTTTTGTAGTTGTGGCTCTTCACGAATTTGTGCGACTAAAGGGAGTTCAAGCTTGGTCTGATCAGGTGTCTGTAATGACGTATCTGCAACCACCCACACATGAACGGTCTGATTGGGTTGTAATTGTAATCCATTTTCAATCAGTGTATCTGAAATATCAAATACCCCATCTTGATTGGCATCGAGGTAAATTTTAAAATTTGATAAGTAATTAGTTTGTGTAAGTTTAAAATCAAACCATGCATTTGTATTACTGGTATTGGTCAACTGGTTTAACCAAATCACTTTCGAACCGGCTTCTACCTGTTGAAGTTGATCTGGAAATAACTCGAAACCATAGAACTTGGCAATTTCAACATTTACCGCATTGGATTGAGTCGTTTGCAGCAATTGTCCACCATTCAAATCGCTGACTTGGTAACTTGCATAAGCAATGTTCTGGATGATCTGGCCAGCAACCGGCATTACCGCATGACTTTGCTGTGCAAAGAACAAAGCTGAAGCAAGCGCAGACAAAGATAACGTCTCCACTTTTTTATTCATTGCTTTTTTCATTGCCACGCCCCAAAACAAAAAAATATTAAAATACAAACGATAAAAATGAGTTCCTCCCTTTCGAAAAAGGGAGGTTACAGATCTAGAAAAAGTTATGGAGTGACGACACTATCAACTTTTACAGCAAATTCTAAAGTTGCTGTTTTTGTTGTTGGCAACTTATTATCAAGCTTATAACTGACTTGAGTTTTTTCAGTATTAAGTTTAACTGCATCAGCTGTTGCTGCTGTGCCATTCTCAGTACCTTTTGCAGAACCAGGTAAATATTTGGTATAAGTTGGCACCGCATCATAAATCGTCACATCTTTAGCATCCGATTTACTTTGGTTCGTTGCCACAATGCGATAGTAAACACACTCACCCGGCTTAGCTTTAGTTTCACTTACACCAAATACAGATGGAACTGTGGTACAGTCTGAAGATACCGCCTGTGACTTCACTAAAGTGACCAGACCCTCTTCAATAACAGTAGTCAAGTCAGTGATTGCAAATACGCTATTTGTCTTATCAAACTTCGTTGCATCATTTGGAACAACAGTTACTGTTGATGTATACGAATCACCAACCGCTGCACTTTTTGGTGCTTCAACTTTTACAAACACAGTCACTGATTCTTTTGGACTTAAACCATCTTCTGCTACAGTAGCGCCTGCACCTTTAGTCGCTTTTAATAAAGCGTCAAGATTTTTACCTGCCCATAACTCTGTAACAGGATCAATTACACCATCATTGTTTGTATCAACATAAACGGTAACAATCTCACCTTTTGCTGATGCTGCACTAAGATCAAATTCTAGTTTTGTAGTAGCGTCTAAACCTTCAGTCACGTTACCGTAGTTGGTTAAGGTATGGGTATAAATGATACTGCCACCCACAGCAACTTGACCAGAACGATCTTGGGTCAATTTCAAGGAGCGAACTTGATCAACCACGACAGGATATTGAATCGTATCTTCAACACCTGTAGATGGTGATTGAATCTTAACTGGAATATTAATAGGGTTAGTTGGATCTGTTGCCGGCGTACCTGCTGGTGCATTCACAGTTAAGCAGAAGCTCGCATCAGTACCTGCTGCAATATTACCAGAGCTAGGTGCTTTCTCAGTTGTACAAGCACCATTCACTTTTTTGAAAATCTCTACTGTCCAGCCATCTGGAATAGTTGGTAGTGTAATGACATAGTTATCTGGTGTACTACCGGTATTTTTGATGGTGACATCAATCTGATTTGGCGTGCCTGGCTGAATAGTCGTTTTTGGAACATCACTACTATTATTCGAACCGGTACCTTTGTCCCCCCCTGTGGTTGGTCTGTGCACCAAATCGACTTTACTTTCTGTAAATGCAGTCAAATGCAACTTGATCGTATCTTTACTAGCATTTTTTACCGAAGTACTGGTCAATAAAGATTCTAAATAACCAGGATCAGCAGGTATAGTCAGTGTTTTACCAGACGCGAGAGTTACACGCACCACAATTTCAAGTGTTGCACCTGGCTCAATTGAACCTGTGTTATTACTGATTAATGGTGTCTTGCCATCTGATTGCAGGAATTCCACAATACTGTCACTGCCAAAAACCGTTTTATCTAAACTTAAGTTATAGCTGTCAGCAGTATTACCCGAGTTATGCACATAAATTTTGTCACCTGCACCAGCAACTGAACCGCCAAAGACTATTGCTGCACCCTGTTTTGCTGTGGTGTTAGCGATGTCATCTGCACCTGTCGGCTTAGTACCTGTATCTTTCCATGCATCAGTTGCAGAATCGTTAATTGAACCATTAAATAGGCCAATAACTGTGACTGTATTCGGGTTAGATGGAACAACCGTTTTATCTGTCGTTGATGTTGGTGGCGTTAAAGGCACATTTCCAGGGGTTAATGGAACAGGGGTTGAGTCATTCGTTTTACCATCAGTATCGGCATATGCAGTGTTGATGATTTTATCACCATCCACAACCTTGGTAGATGTACCGCTGACTGTATCTTTGACCTTAACTGTTAAAGTCAATTGACCTGTTTGACCAGCAGTAAGTACCCCAACATTCAGCAAGAATACTTCTGCATCAGACTGTTTTCCATATTGGTATTTACCGTCAGCCTGATCACCATTGGCAGTGTTATTATAAGTCACGCCATTATATGTAACTGTTTTTAACTCAACATTTTTTGGCAAAACATCATAAATGGTTACAGGATCAACAGTTGCTGCCGTACCCTTATTATAAAATTTTAAAGTATAGGTAATGTCGCCATTTACATTAGTGCTGCTGGTACTCGCCGATTTCTCAACCTGAACAATAGCACCTGTTTTAATATAGGCTGTATCAGTATTGGTAACTGCAGGTGCAGTAGAAGCAAATCCAACTGATGTTGCAGTTAAGCTTAATTTATCTAACTGATCTGCTGTCGCATTGCCTGGAGTAGTTGCAACAACTAGAATACCTGTAGATTCATTAGCATCTAGCTGGATTGCAGTATTTGTAGTGTTGGCTCCAGTAGATGAATAAGTAATAATCGGTTCGCCGTCCGGTATACCATCCGAGTTTTTATCCAGATACACTTTTATTGCGGTGAAATCAAAAACAGAACCTGCTGGAGTAAGATTTTCAAGTTTAAGGTTAAAACTATCTGTACCATTACCTGTGTTAGTCAAGATATGCGAGAAACTAATATTACTGTTTGCAGCAGTTTGCCCTTCACGGTTAGCTACAAGAGTAAAACCACCCACTTGTGCAATTAAGGTTTTAACCAAGTTAGAAGTTACGACACGTTCTGAACCTGTTGAGTCAATATACGATGCTGTCGCTACGTTACTAATGCTCGCACCTGCAGACGGTAGTTGTGCAGCTATCGCAGAACTGCCAAATAGCGATACCCCACCCACAACAGCTAACGCAGTCGCGACTTTACTTAATTGAAAATGTTGTTTCATAAAAAAATCAACCATAAGACATTTAAAACGACGTGAAAAAATTATTTAGAAGCGTTGACACGAACTTGAGCCGAGACAGTGATTTTTTGTTTCGCTTTTAACTCATTCACATTCCATTGCAGAACACGATATTCATTTAGTGGAACATTCACTTTTTTGCCATTTTCCACTCGGGTCAGGGGTGCTTTGGCAAAAAATTTGCCATCAATCGAAGCATAGGTATCTTTTGGAACACTTTGGCCGGTATAAGTGACAAAATCAGGAAGCGGTAAATTTAATTTCAAATTTTTCAGGCTATTCGAAGATACATTTGAATATTCGACCTTATATTCAAGCAATGTATTTGGTTTAACTTGATCTGAAGGCTTTAATTCCTTTTTCTTATTCAATTGATCCACTTTATATACTTTCATATCAGCGGTTAAAGCTTCTGTCGCTGCATAGGAAAAGTTGACCAAGGCACCACCTATTAGTAAGAACGATGCTTTTTTAACTGAGTTATAGATCTTCATGCCAAACCCCTAAATGTGCAATTTGCACATTAATTTATCAATGGTGGCAAATTTACCACAAAAAATGTTCATTTTTCACATTTTTATATAAAAATAATGAATACTGGGTCACATTTTATTATTTTTAATAGATTAAATCTTACAAATAGCTTTAAAGCCAAATTGAATAGTTAAGTTAAACTTACAAATATACTGGAGAAATGTTGTAGAGCAATTGAAGAAAATTTATGTTAAAAATAAATAGAATTATAAATTGTACTTAGCTCAAACCCAATCTGACAGTAACCGATTTTTACTGGGCCTATCATTCAAAAAATCTAAAACGATTTAGTATTTTATTTGAGTTAGAGTTTCCATTGAGAATGAATTATCAAAGCAATTTAGACTGAAAAATTGCGATATAAATCAAGCATTATTTATTTTTTCTTAATTTATATGTGTTGAATGCTGGTATCATCTCTTTCTTAAACTATAATTCATAAGTTGAGTTTTTATATAGGATTACATCTATGCCTGATTCCAACCTCCCTAGTTCAGACACTGCACTTTTAAATGTCCTAAAAATTATGGAGCCATTGGTATCTTGGTTATTAAAATCGGGGGTAGGCTATAGCGAATTTTCTCATGCTTTAAAATCTGTGTTTTATCATGAAGCTGAAAAAGAATTAGAATATTTACAACAGAAAAAAACTGACTCGTCCATAAGCTTGTTATCTGGACTCAATCGCAGAGAAGTGAGTACATTTAAGCAAAGGTCTTCTGAGCAAGCTCATCATAACCATTCTCCCCCAAGCCCAAGCGTACCTGCGCGCATTGTGACTTTATGGATTCAAAAAAATTGGCATAAACAAATTGCTTTCAGTGGGCAAGATATCAGTTTTGAAAACTTAGCCAAAGAAGTTTCTCAAGACAAACATCCACGTGCAATGTTACTGGAACTGCAACGTTTAGGTTTAGTAACTGAATTAGCCAATACGGTTATTTTACATACGGAATCTTTTACCCCCAGTAATAGTCTTTATGACAGCCAGGTACTTCTTTCTCAGTCTGCATTCGACCATCTTTGCTGTGGGATAGCCAATATTTTCATCACAAAGAATGAATATCTTGAGCAAAGCTTACGAGCAGATGAATTAACCGAAGAGTCTATTCGTGAGCTTAGAGAGTACGGTACTCAGCTATGGCAGGAATATGCTCAGAAAATGTTAAGTAAAGCCGTAGAATGCTCTCAACAAGATGAAGGAAAGGTAGATGCTTGTCACCGATTTAGCTTGGGAATCTATCAATATGATGAAGACATTGATATCAAAAAAAAATAATATGTATTTCTTATAAATAAAAAATATTAAATTAATATATTGTCATATTGTATAATTATTGTGGTGTAGTCTAACAATCCTAAAGGTATAAAATTTTGAAGTTAAGCAATTTGTCTCTTTACTGTTTTATTCCTTGTGTTCTATTAGGATGTGGCGAGGGTGATTCTTTTTCGGTTGGTGGCGTTTCTTTAGGGGGTACAGGGCTGCCGTCTACAGGTGGTAATCCACCCATACTTAGTTCACCGATGCCAGCAGAGGGAGAAATATTGCCAGATGATAATCCATTCATTTTATGGTCGAGTGGTGCCATAGAGAAAACTTGCGACCAAATTAACCTTAAAATGCAATTAATCAATCTTGAAACAGGCTCTATACTGGAGACTCAGCAAGGTATTCCACTGCATCCCAATCTAGAGGAAAATATTGGTGTCATAATTCATGTAACCAATAACAATTCGGGAACAACCACAGAATATTTTGAAAATTGTCAGCCTTCTATTCAAATCATAGGGCAAGACGGGCAACAGCTAGCAACTCATCATAACTTCGAATGTGCAGCCAATGATCTAACACTCGCGCATAAGCCACAAGAGTCAGCGACTTATCAGTACAAGTTTAATTTACCGAATGAACCAACATCCTGGAGTTTAAACTATCATCATATTTATTCTCTGGAACAAAACGCAGCATTTACCGAACGTAAATCTTGTGACATATCCTATCCATTGAATGTGGATATTTGACATCCTCGCCTCTTTAAACTGAGGCGAGTCCTACTTAGACGTTTACGCCCAAACACAAGCACGTTTTTTGCAGGATTTAAATCACGCTGTTATCCTAAAAATGAGGCTATTTCTTCTGCCACTGCCCTAGATGTCCGGGAAACACCGACCAGCGTTGCCGAAGCAGCACCGGTCCATTCTCCATAACCCACCAGCCATAAATTTGGTACCTCAACCGAACGGCCGTTCTGAACCGCGATGGTCTGGTCCGGCTGGATAATTCCGAGGCTGCTAAGATGATTCAGTGCTGCTTTAAATCCGGTACACCAGATCACTACATCCACTTGGGCTGTGCTGCCATCTTCCCAAATCACGCCATGTTCTGTAAATGCCGAAAATGGCCGTTCGCTATGTAGCACACTACGTGCACGTGCATCCTTGACCGAATCGATCATGACAATATCCCCCAGACCACCAATCGGCTGCTCGATCTTTCTGCCCTCCTGCTGGGCTTTCAGGCGCTCGGTCGCCCTTAAGAACAGGACACGGCCATCGACATCATCCGCCAGAAACTGCGGCGGTGTCTGGGTGATCCAAAGCGTTTCAGCCACTTGAGACACTTCTGCCAAGATTTGTGCACCAGAGTTGCCACCACCCACTACCATGACCTTCTTGCCATTGAAGGGTTCGGCATTCAGATAATGTGCCGAATGCAGTTGCAGGCCCTGAAAATTCGCATGGCCTGCATACTCGGGAATAAACGGTTGACTCCATGTCCCTGTAGCACTCACCACTGCTTTGGCTTTCCAGGATTGTTCCCCGGCATGGACCTCTAGATATTTGCCCTTGCTTTCCACGCGCTCCACATGTACCGGACGAACTATGGGAAAGTGAT